>ENA-OWOZ01000467-OWOZ01000467.1-bioreactor-metagenome-genome-assembly--contig:-NODE-467-length-51317-cov-21.808568_pt1 | contig 51317 bp, 42 predicted proteins | sample MGYA00238140_ERZ651804 | MGnify/ENA primary metagenome ERZ651804 (study PRJEB26910, sample SAMN07631232) | bioreactor metagenome | isolation source: Switchgrass digestor | place: USA: Dartmouth...
ATGGTGGGCACTATAGGGCTCGAACCTATGACCCCCTGCTTGTAAGGCAGATGCTCTCCCAGCTGAGCTAAGCGCCCTAATAACCCTTGCTTTTTCGCAAGAGTTATTATAGCACTAAGTAATATAAAAAGTCAATCAAAAAATAGGATGAATTTTTTAGTATACATAGTAAATTTTCTCTTACTGTAAATATAAATAATGGAAAAATGCTTTTAAAGCTTTCCATACTAAACATTCATTCTATTATACATATTGAGCGCACTCTCAACTATTGCATCCATATTGTAATATTTGTATTCTGCCAGCCTTCCCAGCAAGAATAGATTATCTATTCCCTCGAGCATATTCTTGTAATCGTTGTACATTTTCATATTTTCCTGTGTGAATATAGGATAGAAGGGGATATTGCCTACACTTCCCGTCCTATTGTATTCCATCGGATATTCCTTGACAATTGTAGTCTTTCCTTCAATCCTTTGTCCCGTGAGATGCTTAAACTCGGTAATACGGGTGTAAAGCATGTCATTGGGATAATTTACGGTGCCCTTGGGCTGGTAATAGTTCATTTCATAGGTCTCAAACTTAAAATCCAAAGACCTGTAGGGAAGAACTCCGAGCCTGTATTCTAAAAGTTCATCAATTGCACCGGTATAAACCACCGGGCCGTTGAAGACCTCTCCTTCAAAGAACAGCTTCTTTTTTACCGTATCGATTTTAATAAGATCGCAAGCATTGGTGTTCAATCTTACCGTTATATTCTCATGATTCAAAAGCCTCTCAAATAACCGGGTATATCCTTCTTCCGGCAACCCCTGGTACTCATCCTGAAAATACCGGTTGTCAAAGGAAATGTGTACCGGAACCCTTGCGGTAACCTGGGGATCAATCTCTTCCGGCTTTAGCCCCCACTGCTTCATTGTATAATTGATAAATATCTTTTCATAAACATAATCGGCAACCTTCCGTATCTCCGGGTTTTCGTCCTGTCTGAGCGTTAAAATGGGTATTCTGCTCTCCATCCCGTGCTTCGACACCAGTATTTCTTTTAAGCGAACCGCAGTCTCTGCGTCAAACACCTGCTTTAACGTATTCAAATTAAACGGAATGGGAACCAACTTCCCGTCTATACTTCCCGCCACCTCATGCTGGTAATTGTTCCAGGAGGTATAGTCGGAAAGATACTCATAAACCCTTTTGGAATACGTATGAAAAATATGGGGTCCGTATTTATGTATAAGTATACCGCTACTGTCAAAGCAGTCATACATGTTTCCTGCTATATGATTTCTCTTTTCAATAATCAAAACCCTCTTGTTCGACTTTTCGGCAAGCTCCCTTGCAATCACAGCTCCCGCAAAACCTGCTCCCACCACAATACAATCAAACATAACCTATCATCCTTTAGTATTATTCTAGCTTAATATTATTCACTTAATATTATTCACTTGATATTATTCGCTTCATCCACGCTTTTACTCATACCGTTTTTTTAATAAACCCTACTCTACCGGCAACCTTTTTTATCACATCATATACAATTTCATCCTTAAAAAGCAGCAATACCAAAAGATATGCCGCCCCTGTCAAACCGGCAGCCGCAAATAGCATAACAAATACATTTCCTATAGGCAAGTAGCTTACAGCATAGGCCACTATAGCCATAACCAGGGAAGCTCCTATATACTTAAGCATTCCCTTTGATAAAAAGGTTTTTCCCACCAACTGCCATGTAAAAATCATCTGTATAAGAGTTACAACGCTTTCTGCAATAACCGAAGCCACTGCAGCTCCGTTCCTCGCAAATATAGGTATCAGAAGCATATTCAATGTAAAATTGACAACAGCACCGCCCATTACCGAATACATTGTCAGCTTTTCCTTGCCAAGAGGTATCAATATCTGTATGCCGATAAGATTGCTAAGGGAAATAATCAATACTATCGGCAGCAATATTCTCATTGTAATTGTTGATTCGGCAAACAAGTCTCCTCCCATTATATCAATGATTTTATCGGCAAACACATAAAGAAACACCATGCTTGGAAGAGCTGCAAACACAATAAAATAAAGGGCTTTGGAGACAACCCGTTTAAACTCCTCCCTGGCACTGTGCTCAATAAAATAGGATAATCTGGGCAGTAAAACCGTTCCCAGTGAAGTAACCAATGTAATTACCGCTCTGGATACCTTGATTGAGGTGGAATAGAGCCCTACCTCCCTGTCATCTGTCAGAAAGCCCAGCATAACCGTGTCCAGATTGGCATATATACTGATGGCAAGGTTCATGGCAAACAAAGTCAGTATCGGCTTCATATGCCTCTTGAAATCATAATTTCCCACCGGACGCAAGCTGACTATTTTGCGGGCATTGATTGCATTTAAAATATTAGAGCCCACACTGGAAATAATCAATATAAGTGCATAAAACATATAGTCATTCTCAGTCCGCACAAGAAGGAACAGCGTCCCTAAAGAAATAAGCTTAAAGATTACGCTCCTTACCGTTATATATAAGTATTCCTCCTTGGCCTGATACAGCCACTCAACCCCAAGGGTGGTAAACAGAATGCTTAAACTTGTCAGCATTATAAGCTCTTTTTCCTGATACAGCTTCGGAACAAAGGCTATGCACGCTGCAAGTATCACATAGGCTACCAATGTCCACAGCATGTTTAAAATAAAGAGCTCTTGGGCAACCTTCGTCAGCTTCTCTCTGTCATCCCTCACCTTTGCACACTCGCGGATCCCATAGAGGGGTATCCCGAGAGAAGCAAGCATGATAAAGTATGAAATAACCGAAGAAGCAAAATCCACCCTTCCTATGCCTTCGGGCATCAATATCCTGGAGGCATAGGGAAGTACTATGATAGGAAAAAACATATTTAAGATAATTCTGAGCCCGTTTATAATAAAATTCAGTTTTATTGACTTTTGTTTCTTCTCCAAAACGTACCCTTCTTTACGTCTGCAATATTTACATTTCCGTACGCGTCTTTACGGTTCGGTTTTCTTCTCTATACACGTTGTTTTCATCTCTATGCACGTTGTCGTGCCTGAAATTATTCGTCTCTTTGTTCATTCATTATGCCTGAAATTATACGTCTCTTTGTCTATTCTTTATACCTGAAATATACTTGAGATTTTACGCCTGTTTTATCCGCACAGGCTTTAAAAGCCCCAAAGCAGGCTTAACCTTAAAACTCCACAGAGGCTGTATAACGCTTAACACCTTGACTATTCTGCCCCCGGTTTTCCGTATCAGATTAATATACCAATTGCCGGTAAGACCATACAGCTCAGGGCTTAATTCCTTCAGCATCGCATCATACTCAACACAGCGTTTATAGTTGTTTGCCGGTTTGTCGGGCAAATTAGCCAGGCTGTAGTAGTGATCTCTTATAAAGCTAACGAGGAAAAACCTCAAATACTCCCGGTTCTGCTCTTTCATTTCCACTTCGGAATAATATTTGAAAATCCGCCTGTCCACTCTTACAGTATGGTCATAATTCTTCAACAGGCTGTTTCTGGCCACGCTTTGATCAGGCCTTCCCAAGAAATACTGGTAAAGCACAATATCGAAAAAGATAATGGAATAAACATAAGGAACCGGCAAAAGGTTGTACTCTATGTCCACATAAAAGGTTTTTTCCTGAAGCCGTATGCCGTTATCTTTAAGAACCGATGTCTTGTAGGTAATCGAATGCATAGGAATAACCATCTTTTTTGCCACAATTTCCGGCCATGAATAATTGCGTTCAAATTCCACATCGTTAAACCGGATCTCTTCTTTTTTGTCATCAACCAGATTTACCGTTGCAAAATGAGTAGCAACCAAATCCGAATCGCAAGCATCTAGAAAATCCACAAGCTTGATTAGGGCATCGGTATCCACCCAGTCATCGGCATCAACCACTTTAAAATACTTGCCCGTAGCAAGCTCTATCCCCTTGTTTATGGTAGAGCCATGACCGCCGTTTATTTTATCAACGGCAATAAAAGTCCCCGGATACTTCTCCTCATAGCCCTTTGCTATTTGAAGTGTCGAGTCCTTTGAGCCGTCATTTATCACCAATACCTCGATTCTGTCCATAATTTTCTCCGAAATAAAAGAATCCAGGCATCTTTCGATATATTTTTCCATGTTATAGGAAGGCACCACTATCGATAAAGTTTTCAACCTTCGCACCTCGCCTCTATTGTCTTTTGCAAATTTTAACTATACCACATCGCAGTAGATGCTGCAATAACAGTATAATATCATATAAATATAAAAAATGAAATTACACACTAATTACAATAACCCATCGAAAATATTTTATCCGAACAAAAAACTTATCCCTTTTGATTCCTTTTTTCTATAGTATAGCATACAATTGCATTAATACTTCCAATTATTGCTACAATAAATGCTACCCCCATTGCAGTTACTCTAAATAGGGCATAATTAACTCCTGTCAGAATAACACTTAAAACAGACACTAAAATTAAGAATCTATACGCTTTGGCCTTTCTTTTCTCCATATCGTTGACCTCCCATAAAAAATCTTATACTTTTTTGAAATATTTAATTTTCCCCGGAGAAAATAAATCCGCTAAAACCATAATCATGGTTTCATATAAATTATGTTTTCATTAATTAAAATAGGCATGGTATAGTTTCAGAAAAGTCCCGTGCAAATCCATGTTTCCCTTTAATATGGAATATGTGATGATACGTTACAGCCTTTGATTCACCATCATTATATTCGTTAATAAATCCTGGTTTCAAAATTTATTTTTCCGTCTATATGCGGTGGGTCTTGTTGATATTTCTATTACTTGTTGATATCTCTATTATCAGATATTATTTTTTCGATATAGTCATATGCTTCCTTTAGTCCGGCGCCTGTAATTTCTCTATATCTTTTAATGGCCTTATTTTTATTTCCTTCTGCAATAAATGCTTTTATCTGACTGTCTTCAGCCGGTTCCGGAACACCAAGTTTTTCGGCAATTTTATCCAAAGTAATATTTAAACGTCTAATTTCACTTTTTAATTGAAATATTGCAAGATAAATAATTAACAGACCCACACTTATTAAAATTATTTCGTCATACATACAGAGTTCCCCCTATATTTGAAATATAAAATAATGCTTACTTTTATGTTTAACCCATAAGCTTCCACTTCTTAATTCTATTTTTGATATATAAATTACTTACCGGCATATTTCTCAGTTGGAATCAGCTTCGAAAAAATGCCTGGTTTTGCATATCACGCAAGGACTTAATACAATATTTTGGACCTTCTATGTCAACTTGATCTCCTTTAACTCTAACCCTTATGGGATTTGCTTTGATCTTCCTTACTGTATTATAATGCCATATTAATTATGGAAGTGCAAGTAAAATCAGTCAATTTCACTCACGTTTGATAGCCCCTGTTAAAGAATCAAATATAACTTGCCCGGACATAAAATAAATCTCACCACTTGCAAAAATTATAACTTTTTTAGCCTTTCCTGCATATAATATAAAGCAAGACAAAGGCGTCGGGCTTAAACATATTTATGTTTAAACACGGCGCTAATTTTATATTGAGGGTGATTTATATGTGTGGAATTGCAGGAGAAATATGCACGAGAAAGCAGCCTCTAAGTCATAAAGAGGTATACGAGTCAATGCTAAAGTCGCTGGAGAAAAGAGGCCCCGACCAGAGCGGGATATACCTTACGGACACAGTAGCTCTTGTCCACTCAAGGCTTTGCGTAATGGATATTGAAAACGGAAAACAGCCCATGTCCTATAAAGATGATTTCTGCGAATATATCCTGGTATACAACGGTGAACTGTATAACACCGGGGAAATCCGCAGTGAACTCATTAACTTGGGGCATTCCTTCCGGGGGCATTCCGATACCGAGGTGGTTTTGCATTCCTATATACAGTGGGGAGAGGATTGTGCAAGTAAACTTAACGGTATTTTTGCCTTTTCGGTATGGGACAGCAACCGACGCACCCTTTTCTTTGCCAGGGACCGCATGGGTGTTAAACCCTTCTTCTTTGCTTTGAGAAACGGTAACTTCATATTTGCATCGGAAATCAAGGCTTTGCTTGAGCATCCGTTGATAGAGCCGGAAATTGATATAAACTCCATCGCCGAAATTGTACTTATAGGTCCGGGTAGAACCCCGGGATACGGTGTTTTCCGCGGCGTTGAGGAATTGGAACCTGCCTGTTGCGGAACCTTCTCAGAAGAACACGGTCTTAAAATATGGAAGTATTGGACATTGGAAGCCCGTGAACATACCGACAGCTTTGAAGAAACAGTTCAAATCGTCCGGGAATTGGTAATCGATTCTATTGAAAGGCAGCTTGTTTCCGATGTCCCCATCGGCACCTTTTTATCCGGAGGCCTGGATTCCAGCCTGATTTCTTCCGTTGCCGCGAGGTATTTTACCCGCCGAGGGCAAAAGCTTCATACCTTTTCGGTGGATTATATTGACAATGACAAATATTTTAAACCCGGTAAATTTCAACCCAACAGCGACAACAAGTACATTGAAATTATGAACGGCTATCTTAATGCGGAAAACCACAAATTTGTCATAAACACCGATGAGTTGGTTGATGCTCTTTATCTTGCGGTTGAAGCCCGGGATTTGCCCGGAATGGCGGACATAGATTCATCACTGCTTCTCTTTTGTAAAGAGGTAAAGAAATACGTCACCGTTGCTCTTTCGGGAGAATGTGCCGATGAGGTTTTCGGAGGATACAACTGGTATCGGGACAAAGAAATCCGTGAAAAATACGGCTTCCCTTGGGCACAATCCACCGAATACCGTGCAGGCTTTTTAAAACCGGAATTTTCAGGGCAAATTGACCCCTTTGCCTATGTGGATGAACGGTACAAAAAAACATTATCCGAAGTACACAAAATACCCAATGATTCCGCCACCGACAGCCGTGCAAAAGAGATGATGGTTTTGAACCTCAAATGGTTTATGCAGACTTTGCTCGACCGAAAAGACAGGATGAGTATGTATAACGGTCTTGAAGTAAGGGTTCCTTTCTGCGATTACAGAATTGTCGAATATCTTTACTCAGTCCCCTGGGAATACAAGGACTATAAAAATTATGAAAAGGGACTTTTGCGGGAAGCAATGAAAGGTTTTCTCCCGGATGAAATCCTGTGGCGTAAAAAAAGTCCATACCCCAAAACCCATCATCCCGCTTATTTAAGGGAGGTTTCAAACCGCCTGTCGGAGGTAATTTCCAATCCCAATTCTCCGGTTTTGCAGATCGCCGACAAAAAAGCGCTGGAAAAGCTTCTAGTCAGCGATAATCCTGTGCCCTGGTACGGTCAATTGATGACCACACCGCAGACAATTGCTTACTTTTTGCAGATAAACTATTGGATGGAAAAATACAAGGTTCGAATTGTCTAGTATAGTTATTCGGATTTTAATTATACGTAAGATAAAAGTATTCCGAAAAACTTTAGCTTTGTAAATACAGAGCCTGTAGATACTCCGTGGAATCGGGCACAACTAATTTTGAGGGGATAGATGTAATCCTTTCCACATCGTACTAACAGGCTCTAAAAATTGTGTTTTTCTAAACTTCATAACATCAGCAGTAAGTATATAATATTAATACACTTTTTAGCATAAACACAGGTGAAGAAAAATATAATCATATATTTTATAAATTCTGTGTATACAACTGGCGATAAGGATTTTTTGTATTGGGCTTTAAGACATAAAATTTCTCAGATAAAATCTCATCTATCGAAATATTGAACTTGTCACAGAATTCCTTAATATATCCTTCAATCAAATCCATATCATCCTTGCCGGCCTCTTCTACCGACACTTGCGGCGGCAGACCCTCGGGCATTTTGCTGCACCTTAGATAAATCTTTCCTCCATGCATACCTGTTCCGCAAAAATATCCGACAGGCGGCTTGCCTTCTGCCCCTATTCCCAGTACTACTATTATACCCCCTGCCTGGTATTCGCCCAAAAAGCTTCCGGCTACCCCGCCAACCACGATGACCGGAACTTTCTCCTTATACTCCTTCATATGGATACCGGCACGATATCCCACATTACCTTTTATAAAAATCTTGCCTCCACGCATGGCATAACCGGTCGCATCCCCGGCCATACCGTGGATAACAATGGATCCCTCATTCATGGTATCCCCTGTTGCATCCTGGGCATTGCCTTCTACAATTATCTCACACCCGTCAAGGTATGCACCCAGGGCATTGCCCGGCACTCCATGAATAGTGATTCTTTTGCCCCCTAAACCGCTGGCAATATAGCGTTGCCCCAAACAGTTTTCTATAACAATTTCATTATCACTGCATCCCCTGACTTCGTCATTCAGGGTCTGAAAGTGCATATTATACGCATTAATGGTTTTCATCTTAACACTCCTCCCAGCATTTGCTCTCTTTGAGTACGGGAAAAAGCCATCAACTGAGGTTTTTCACATATCAGTTCAAAATCAATGGTATCAAGGGGAACCCTCTCCCTGCATGTATGCATTGGGCAAAAGAGCTAGTACCCGTCTTTCTCCTGTCACCACATCAATGCTTTCGCTGCAGTCTCCCGCTGCATATATATCATCTGCAGAAGTCCGGCAGTGTTCATCGGTGACAATACCGCGCGCTACCTCTATACCTGCATCGATTGCCAGCTTGGTGTTCGGCCGTACGCCGACAGCCACTACCAAAATATCGAAGCTTACGCTCCTACCGCTTTTAAGCAGCGCCTTGCCGGGTGAAAAACTAACCACACTGTCGGACAGTATAAATTTAATCCCTTTGGATTCAATATGCCATTGCACAATAGAAGCAGCGTCCAAATCCAATATACTTGAAAGAATCCTGTCTGCCATATCCACAACGGTAATACTCTTTACTTTTCCCGCAATACCCTCGGCACATTTAAGTCCGATCAAACCTGCCCCCATAATAAGAACACGGCTTTTTGGAGATATGGCTTTTTCCAATTCTTTTGCATCGTTCAAGGACATAAATGTGAACTTCTTTTCCACGGTGTCAATGCCCTCTATGGGCGGTATAAACGGATCGGATCCGGTGGCAATCAAAAGTTTGTCATAGGGAATCTCCATTCCGTCTTCCAAAACCACCTGTTTTTTTCCTTTGTCAATTCTGACCGCTTTCTTTCCCGCAAGCAGTGCAACCTTGTTGTCCTCATAAAAGCTGTCCGGACGGTATTTCATTTTCTGCTCGGTGGTCTTCCCACAAAGCAGATAGCTTATTAACGGCCGGGAGTAGGTATGATAATTCTCTGATGATATTACCGTGATCGACCCGGTTTTATCAAGTTTCCTGATTCCCTCAATGCAGCCTACCGCTGCAGCAGAGTTTCCTATTATTACATAACGCACTTTTTTCACCTCTCCTCAAATACGATTGCACCGTTAGGGCATCCTGCCACACAAGCAGGCTCACCGCAGGTGTTTTTTACGCACAACTCACATTTTTGAACCGCACCGTCTTCAGACGGCATAATTGCCCCATACGGGCATGAAAGAATGCAGGTATAGCATCCCACGCATTTATCCCTGTCAATGGTTATAATACCGTTTTGAACAGTGAGTGCTCCGGTAATGCAGCCTTTCACACACAGCGGCGATTTACAGTGCCTGCAGCCCACTGCAAAGCAAACATTCCCTTTTTGTTCAATGGTAATAAGCGGATTGATTTTAACATCCTTAAGGGCTTTTACCATATCGCTTTCTCCCGAATTCGCAAATGCGCAGTTATACTCACAAAGATGGCAGCCCAAACACCATTTTTCATTCACAAATATCCTTTTCACAACTCCACCGCCTTAATCGATTAATTTCTAGAATATCCTATTTGTAAGTTATTCCCCGGCATGCTTTATTCCCAATATCTCCAGTTCCTTTTCAGTCATATCTACGCCTCTGAGCATCAAGCGGTTACCCCGCAAAGCTTCAATGGAATTGATGCCCATTCCGCCCATCATCTCCATAATTTCATGTTTCCATGCATTAACAAGGTTAACAAGTCTTTGCTTTCCAATGTCGGGGTTGAGGCGTTTTACCAACTCAGGCCGCTGGGTTGCAATTCCCCAGTTACAGCGTCCCAGTTGACAGCTCCGGCAGAGATGGCATCCCAGAGCCAACAGTGCCGAAGTGGCAATATAAACCGCATCTGCCCCCAATGCAATGGCTTTTACCACATCCGCACTGTTTCTGATGCTTCCTCCTACCACGATAGAGACATTGCCCCGGATTCCCTCGGCACGAAGTCTCGTATCAACGCTTGCCAGTGCAAGCTCAATCGGAATACCTACACTGTCCCGGATACGGGTAGGCGCAGCTCCGGTTCCTCCCCTAAACCCGTCAATGGCAATTATGTCGGCACCGCTTCTTGCTATTCCGCTGGCAATTGCCGCCACATTATGCACTGCTGCTATCTTAACAATTACCGGTTTTTGATAATTGGTTGCTTCCTTCAAAGAATAAACCAGTTGTCTTAAGTCCTCTATAGAATAAATATCATGATGCGGTGCGGGAGATATTGCATCGCTTCCTTCAGGAATCATTCTGGCCCTCGATACGTCATTTACTATTTTTTCTCCCGGCAAATGTCCGCCAATACCGGGCTTTGCTCCCTGCCCCATTTTTATCTCTATGGCTGCACCGGCATTAAGATAATCCTTGTGCACACCAAATCTTCCGGACGCTACCTGCACAATTGTATTGGGGCCGTATTTATAAAAATCTTCATGGAGACCGCCCTCTCCGGTATTGTATAAGATACCCAGTTCCTGTGACGCCCTCGCCAAACATTCATGAGCATTATAGCTGATAGAACCGTAAGACATCGCAGAAAACATTATGGGTACCGAAAGCTCAAGGTTGGGAGGTTGGTTTATTACCAGGTTGCCCTTCTCATCCCGCTCGATTTTTTCCGGCTTTTTGCCCAGGTACACTCTTGTTTCCATAGGCTCTCTTAAAGGGTCAATGGACGGGTTTGTAACCTGAGAAGCATTTATAAGCATTTTATCGAAATAAACGGGGTATTCCTTGGGATTTCCCATTGAAGACAGCAGCACACCGCCGTTATCCGCTTGTCGGTATATTTCCTTTATGATCTGGCCGCTCCAGTTGGTGTTTTCTTTAAAAACGTTATCGCTCTTTACTATCTTCAATGCCCTTGTGGGACAAAGAGATACACAGCGCTGACAGTTAACGCATTTGGAATCGTCACAAATCATCATATTCCTTTCTTCATCATATTTATGAACCTCATTGGCACATTGTCGCTCACATACACGGCAAACAATGCAGCGGTCCTTATTTCTTGATACTTCATAATCGGAATATATATAATTAATTGCCATTACCAACACCTCCGTCCAATGTCACAATCAGCGGTTGACCGCCCTTAGGTGCCCAAACCTTCTCACAATCAGGTTCGATGGCACGGATTGCGCACTCCTCGCTTGCCACATAAACCATATCATCCTTTGTTGCCGCAACCATGCTCCGAAGCTTAAGTCTGTCGTTCAATGCCATCATGCCGCCGTTAAAGCCCAGAATAATTGAAAAGGGTCCTGTAATAAGAAAGCTTGAAAACGTGTTTCTAAGATATTTGAGCTTCTCTTTCTCTTCTTCGGGCTTTTTCTCTATGGTTGACCAAAAAGGTGCCGCAATAACGGAAGCTATTTCTTCAAAGGATAGCCCCTGACGACGGTTTAAATAGTCTATGATATAGGCAATTACCTCAGTGTCGGTCAGCAAAGTACATTTATAGCCGAACATCTCAATATAGCGGCGGTTTGCATCATAAGAAGAGATTTCCCCGTTGTGTACTATGGTATAATCCAGCATGGAAAACGGGTGTGCACCTCCCCACCATCCCGGTGTATTGGTGGGATAGCGACCGTGTGCAGTCCAGCAATAGCCGCTGTATTCCTCCAGCCTGTAGAACTCACCCACATCTTCGGGAAATCCTACTGCCTTAAACACTCCCATGTTCTTTCCGCTGGAAAAAACATATGCTCCGTCAATTTCCGTGTTAATTTTCATCACACATCTTGCCACAAATTCGTGCTCATCCAACTGGCTGTCTGCCAGCTTTGTCGGCAGAGGAGTAATAAAATATCTCCATATAAGAGGCTCCCCTGTGATGGACTTTACTTTCCTTGTGGGAATCTTTGAAAGGTTCACCACATCAAAATGCCGGTCCAAAAACCTTTCACATTTTTCCCTGGCCTCGGTGTTATCATAGAACAAATGAAATGCATAAAGGTCTTTATATTCAGGATAAATTCCGTAACCGGCAAAGCCTCCGCCCAAACCGTTGGAACGGTCATGCATCGCAGCAATGGATTGTATGATCTTGCTTCCCTCGATACGTTTCCCGCTGCGGCTGAAAATTCCTGCAATTGCACAACCCGACGGAATACGTACCTGTCCTTCCTTGAATTGATACTCACATTGCATAACTCTTCCCCCTTTTATATAAAAAAGCGTCCACAAAAAGGGGTGAAAATACCCCTCATTTGTGAACGCCATTGTTCGTTAATATCAGTGTATACCATTTTTATATATGATGTCAATAAAAATTTGCAAGTTTTTTTATTTTTCTTGCACAAACAAGCCCTAATTTATTATTTATTCCATAATTATCATACTTGTTTGCAAGTTTCGATATATAAAACTTCATTTTTTTATAAAAATATAATAAAAATCTATTGACAAATAAAATAGGTGATTCTATAATAAATTTATCAACAGCAAAGACGCTGATGGCATTATTGCCTCTGCGTCTTTTTTTTGGCCTCTTGGAGTGAAATGAAAGAGGCAAAAGCGAAGGGACTCGATGTCCCGAGCTTTTATTTATGAATTTTACAGTTAATGGTATTTCACCGGGTGAAATATCCATAGAACCAAAGGGACCCGATTTTTCCGGGCCTTAAAGAATCGAATTTTAAATAAGAAAGTAATTAAGAAAGGAGACAATATGTCAAAGACAGTTATACCATCCGGTTATCGTAGCGTTTTAGACCTGTATCAAACTCAAAAGGCAATTGCATTTTTAAAGGAAAACTTTCAAAAAAGGCTTTCCAAGGCTCTGAACCTGGTACGGGTCTCCGCTCCTCTTTTTGTTGATCCGTCAACGGGTCTCAATGATGACTTAAATGGAGTTGAACGGCCGGTCAGCTTTGATATCGCAGAAACCCAAACCGTAGCTCAGGTAGTGCATTCCTTGGCGAAATGGAAAAGGATGGCATTGTATAAATACGGTTTTGGACCCGGTGAAGGAATATTCACAGACATGAACGCCATACGTCGGGATGAGGAGATGACAAATCTCCACTCAATATATGTTGATCAATGGGACTGGGAAAAGGTGATAACTCCGGAGACAAGGAATCTCTCCTATCTCAAGGAAACAGTGTGCAAAATTGTAGGCGCGATTTGCGATACATTAGACGAATTGAAAAAATTATATCCGCAAATTGAGGTTTCTTTAGAGAGGGAAGTAAACTTTGTAACCACCCAGGAGTTGGAGGACATGTATCCCGCTCTGTCTCCAAAGGAACGGGAAAATGAATATTTAAAAGAGCACAAAACCGCATTTATCATGCAGATCGGTGACCTTTTAAAATCCGGGCAAAAGCATGACGGCCGTGCCCCGGATTATGACGATTGGTCTTTAAACGGTGATATTGTATTCTACAACGAGCTTTTAGGCAAGGCCTTTGAGGTTTCATCCATGGGAATCCGTGTTGATGCCAAAGCCTTGGATGAACAGCTTACCAAAGCAAACTGCAATTACAGAAGAGGGTTGCCCTTCCATCAAATGCTTCTTAACGGAACATTGCCTCTTACCATGGGAGGCGGAATCGGTCAATCAAGACTGTGTATGCTTTTATTGGGAAAAGCACACGTCGGCGAGGTACAGGTTTCCATCTGGGATAAAGACACTATAGCCGCATGTGAAGCTGCAGGCGTTTCTCTTCTATAAAGCAGCATGTTAAATATGGAATTTCAAAATGTATAGGAGGTCTATTTATGAGTAACAACAATGCAAAAATAACCGAAATTTTCGGTTCTCTGGTATTCAACGACCGTGTTATGCGCGAACGGCTTCTGAAGGATACCTATAAAGCATTAAAGCGTTCCATTGAAATGGGGCAAAGCATTGACCGCAGTGTTGCCGATACTGTGGCAAGCGCAATGAAAGACTGGGCAATAGAAAAGGGAGCCACACATTTTACCCATTGGTTCCAGCCCATGACAGGAATTACCGCTGAAAAACACGACAGCTTTATATCCCCTTTGCAGGATGGAGGCATTATTTTGGAGTTTTCCGGCAAAGAACTGGTCAAGGGTGAACCGGATGCATCCAGCTTCCCTTCAGGCAGTCTTCGTGCAACCTTTGAAGCCAGGGGCTACACTGCATGGGATCCTACATCCTACGCCTTTATAAAGGATTCCACACTGTGCATTCCCACCGTATTTTATTCCTATGGCGGACAGGTATTGGACAAAAAGACACCGCTTCTTCGCTCCATGGATGCTCTGAACAAACAAGCGCTGAGGATTATGAAATTGTTTGGTCATACAGATGTTAACCGCATCATTACCACGGTAGGTCCGGAACAGGAATACTTTTTGGTAGACAAAAGCCTTTTCGAAAAAAGAAAGGATTTGATTTTCTGCGGAAGGACACTTTTCGGTGCCAAACCTCCAAAAGGGCAGGAGCTTGAGGACCATTACTTCAGCACAATCAAGCCTAGGGTGTCCGCTTTTATGAAAGAGCTTGACGAAGAGCTCTGGAAGTTGGGAGTCTTTGTAAAGACGAAGCATAATGAGGTTGCACCGGCTCAGCACGAACTTGCTCCTATTTTCTCCACTACAAACATAGCAACCGATCACAACCAGATTGTAATGGAAATAATGAAAACTGTAGCATCCCGTCATGGTCTTGCATGCATACTTCATGAAAAACCCTTTGCCGGTGTTAACGGAAGCGGTAAACACAACAACTGGTCCCTTTCCACCGACACAGGTATCAACCTTTTGGAGCCCGGCGACTCTCCCATGGAAAATGCTCAGTTCCTGTTGTTTTTAGTTGCAGTAATTGCAGCAGTGGATGATTATCAAGATCTGTTACGTCTCTCTGTTGCAACTGCCGGAAATGACCACAGACTTGGTGCCAATGAAGCACCCCCGGCGATTATATCGGTATTTTTAGGCGATGAAATCACCGGAATATTGGAAGCACTTGAAAACGGTTCGTCCTATGACAAGAAAGACCGTATGGAGATAAAATTGGGCGTGGACGTTCTGCCTCGCATACCCAAGGATACGACTGACCGCAACCGTACTTCTCCGTTTGCGTTTACAGGCAATAAGTTTGAGTTCCGCATGCCCGGTTCGTCACTTTCCATAAGCGGACCAAATATTGTGCTAAACACCATTGTGGCAGAAAAGCTCTCACTTTTTGCCGACACCCTGGAGAAATCCTCAGACTTTAAAAATGACTTAAACAAGCTTATTATAGACACAGTGAAAAAACACAAAAGAATTATATTCAACGGAAACAACTACAGCGAAGAATGGGTAGTAGAGGCCGAAAAGAGAGGACTTTCAAACCTGAAAACCACAGCGGATGTTCTGCCCTGCTTCATTACTGAAAAAAGCATAGACCTCTTTACAAAGCATAACGTGTTCTCTGAGGTTGAAATACACTCGCGCTATGAAATTCTTTTGGAAAATTACTGTAAGACACTCAGCATCGAAACCCTTACAATGATCGACATGGTAAGAAAAGATATATTGCCCTCGGTCATGAAATACGTCAAGGATTTAACCCAGATGGCACTTTCTAAAAAAGAACTCGGCATGGAAATTCCCTGCGAGCCTGAAAAGAATCTTATCCACAAATTATCAACCCTTTCGGCTCGCCTTTATGAAAATACAAATGAGTTGGAAAATAAGCTGCTCGAAGCTAAAAGCTATACCGATTTGCAGGCACAGGCCAACTATTTCAGGGATGTTATCATACCCGTTATGCAGAAAGTACGTACCGTGGCCGATGAGCTTGAGGTACTTACCGCTTCTGAATATTGGCAGTTTCCGACCTATGGTGAGCTTCTCTTCAAGGTTTAGTGCTTGAGTTGCACGTCTTCCATTTGTAAGGAGGCTGCTTATGAGTACATCAGACTTATTATCTTCCCCCGATACGATATGGGTTCTGGTGTGCACTGCCTTGGTGTTCTTCATGCAGGCCGGTTTTGCCATGGTGGAAACCGGCCTCACCAGGGCAAAAAACGCCGGAAACATCATTATGAAAAACCTTATGGACTACTGCCTTGGAACCCCGATCTTTTGGCTTTTGGGCTTCGGATTAATGTTCGGAAATGGCGGCCTTTTTATCGGTTGGTTCGATCCTATGATACAAAAGGATTACAGCTTTTTGGGGCTTAGCGTACCCCTTCCGGTGTATATTATTTTTCAAACGGTATTTTGCGCAACGGCAGCGACTATAGTTTCCGGTGCCATGGCTGAAAGAACGAAGTTTATATCCTACTGTATTTATTCCATAGCCATCAGCGCAATTATATACCCGGTTTCGGGGCACTGGATCTGGGGCGGTGGCTGGCTTTCACAGCTGGGATTTCACGACTTTGCCGGTTCGACTGCAGTCCATTTGGTAGGAGGCATATCAGCTCTGATTGGAGCAAAAATTCTCGGTCCGCGTATCGGGAAATACGATGAAAGCGGCAAACCTAAAGCAATACTGGGTCATAACCTTTCCCTTGCCGCTCTGGGTGTTTTCATCCTGTGGTTTTGCTGGTTCGGTTTCAACGGCGGTTCCACTCTATCGGCAAGCGGTGACGATACGTTATTATCAATGGGTTCAATCTTTATGACTACAAACCTAGCTGCAGCCGTTGCTTCCATAACAACCATGATTATTACGTGGATCCGTTATAAAAAGCCAGATATTTCTATGACGTTGAACGGTTCCCTGGCAGGTCTTGTGGCAATAACCGCCGGCTGTGATTCGGTGACCCCTTTGGGTGCAGCCATTACCGGTATTATTGCAGGTTTTGTAGTGGTATTTGGCATTGAGTTTGTTGACAAGGTTCTAAAAGTTGACGATCCGGTCGGCGCCGTCGGAGTCCACGGTTTTTGTGGTGCAGTAGGTACTGTCATGGTAGGATTTTTTTCGAAAGACAATGGTTTATTTTTCGGAGGAGGCTGGAATCTTTTAATTATTCAAGCCCTTGGTACCGTTTCCGTGACCCTGTGGGTTGCGGTTACCATATCCTTGGTCTTTCTGGCTATTAAAAAGACAGTCGGACTTCGTGTTTCGATAGATGAAGAAATTAACGGACTTGATATAGAAGAACACGGACTTATCAGCAGTTATGCCGATTTTATGCCTGTAAATCCTATGATTACACAAAGGCATGATATTCAGGCAGAGTCGCAAGAACCGGTTCACCGGAAAACCATTTCCGTTGTAAACCGGTCTTCATCACAGTCCGGAAACAAACCGAAAATGACAAAGCTGGTAATGATCTTTAACCAAAGCAAATTTGAAGCACTGAAAGCCGCGATGAACGATATAGGCATTACAGGTATGACCGTTACACAAGTACTGGGCTGCGGCATGCAAAAGGGTGCCAATGAATACTACCGCGGCGTTCCGGTGAATATGATATTGATGCCCAAGGTTAAAGTTGAAATAGTAGTTTGTAAAATTCCCGTTCGGTACGTAATTGATACAGCAAAAAGAGTACTATTCACCGGACATATCGGTGACGGCAAAATCTTTGTCTATGATGTGGAAAACGTAATCAAGATACGTACCAACGAGGAAGGTTATGATGCTTTGCAGGATGACTAAGCTTAAAAAGCTTAGTCCCCACAAACCTATTAGCCCCACCTTTCCCCTCATTTGTGGGGCTAAATTAATAACTTTTTTCTGTTAAAAACAATTAGCCGCATGGAAAGTCTGAACAAAATTCATAAAATTTATAAAAAAACTGATACCGCAGAAAGATATATTATATCAACCTGCTGTATCAGTCTTGGTCGGGGTGAGAGGACTTGAACCCCCGGCCCCATGGTCCCAAACCACGTGCGCTACCAGCTGCGCTACACCCCGATTAATTTTGCGACAAATGATATTTTACTACATAGCCGGTACTAATTCAATCTCATGTTTGATTAAAATAGTGTAATTATTCTTTTCATTCTCTTTATTCCTTTATTAATCGTTAAATTTCATAAAGTAATATCAAAAAGCGACTTTTGCTCAAACATGAAGAGTATTTACAGACTCTGTACTTTTGAAACTTAAGTATGTGAAATATTTTTCTTTGCATATGTTTCTGAAATATTTTCTTTTTAAATACTGCCGGAAAATTTCTCTTTGCATATGCTTCATGCCTGGCACCGCACCATTATTTGTAACACAATATTAACTTGATATCACAAAATTTATAACTTATAATTATCCTGAAGAGTTATGTGTGATTATGTAAACCATTTGCTGAAACATAAATCGGCAACTGAATTTGAGGAGGTGTTATGCGATGCACCATAGCAAAGCATATAATCAACTGCTATCTCACGTTAATGCTACAGGCCGTGAAAAGGACGGATATTATCCTAATATTTTAGAAGAAATATATGATTATGAAAGAGACAGTGCCGAGGACATAATATGGAAGGCCTTTCATGATGGTGATATTGAAGTTGTGATGTATCTTCCAAAGCTAAAAAATATAATGGGGTGAGTGCACTTAAAAAAGCTTTATCGCATTGTAACATACCCAGCTATAGAAGTATTAGATTGGCTGAAGCTTTATATTCTTGTTCAAAACATAAAAAATACTTGGATATTATTATCTCCAATTTGCGATCCAATAGTCAATATGACAGGGTTGCCGTACTACATATATTAATGACGCTTGATCCGAATGAAAGAATATTTGAAATATTTGAACAGGTTTGTCTTAATGATGTTTCCGATATCGTAAGACTTACTGCAGCCACAGGCTTACTGTATTGTAAAGGTTACGTCAAAAATCCTTTCAGTATACAGGAATTTCAGCAAACATTATCATTACATAGATTGTTAGACAAAGATACTTTTGAAGAGCGCCAAAAAAATATTAATGCATTAAGAGACGGAAAATTAGAGAGGTGTTAATTATAAAGAGATTACTGGGACAAATCAGAAGAGCAATACAAGACTATGATATGATTCAGGACGGTGACAGGGTAGCCGTTGGGGTTTCCGGGGGAAAGGACAGTCTGACACTTCTGGTGGCCTTAAGGCAGTTAAAAAACTTTCTTCCGCGTAAATTCGAACTTGAAGCCATAACCCTGACCATGGGAATTGGGGAGTTTGATACAACTCCAATTAAAGAGCTTTGCGAAAGAATTGACGTAAATTACACCGTTGAAGAAACCCTTATAGGAAAAATAGTATTCGAAGCCCGCAAGGAGAAAAATTCCTGCTCCCTCTGCGCCAATTTAAGAAGGGGTGCCTTGCACAATGCCGCAAAAAGGCTTAACTGCAACAAGGTTGCTCTTGCCCATCACAGGGATGATGTTATTGAAACCCTTCTTTTGAGCACCTTTTATGAGGGAAGGCTGCACACCTTTTCACCGGTAACTTACCTTGACAGAAAGGGTCTTTATTTGATAAGGCCGCTAATTTATACTGAAGAAAAACTTGTTAAAGAATTTATAAAAGGGAATAATATAACTGTAGTGCCAAATCCTTGCGAGATGGACGGTAAATCAAAGAGACAGTACATTAAAGACCTTTTAACGGATTTAAAAAAGGAAAACCGTGAAATAAAAAACAATATTTTCGGAGCAATTAAGCGTTCCGGAATAGACGGATGGTAGTAAATTTACTTAGCTAACAACACAAATAACATATAGCCTGTACAAAGGCAAAAAATTTTACAGGAGGATGTCGCTATGAAGTACATAAGAAAAAGCGTATCGGTATTGATAATATTCTCCCTTGTTTGCATATTATCATTATCCGGTGTAAACGCAGGTGTTATCTATGAATTTAAAACCACTGAGATCGTAACCTCAGGTGTAACTTTAGAAACCATTACAAGGTTTGCCGACGAAGGATGGCAAAAAATTAACGTATTAAGGGTAAACCTGGATAATCCCAATGTCAAGGTCGATACCCTGACCAATCGTGAATCCATAAAAAACCTGACAAATGTAAAATCCCTGGCTGAGTCCAGCCATGCTGTAGCAGCCATAAACGCCAGCTTCTTCAGTTGGTTGGCGGAATCGGGTAAAGGAGACCCTATTGGCCCTGTGATACAATCGGGAGAGATTCTATCCCTCGATTCGGAGTTCAACAGGTATAGCAATTCCATGGCAACTTTGGCTATAGACAACGAAAAAAATGTATATTATGATTACTGGAAATCCTCAATCACAATACATTCTCCCTACGGAGGCACGGCTAATGTTTCACAATACAACAAGCCCAGTCCGTCGGACTATAACGACCTGACCATATGGACCCCGAAATGGAGTAAATACTCTTTAGGTGCGTCGGAGCAATATAACGATTTGGTGGAAATGGTGGTTGTCAACAAAACCGTCGTGGATGTCCGCAGAAACCTTCCCGCTGTCGAAATCCCGCAAAACGGTTATGTGATATTCGGCAGAGGCGATTACGGCAAATTTCTTTACAATAAATTTCAGCCCGGAGACGAAGTAAAGCTCACTATCTCAACAACCATTGACTGGGAAAACATTGACATGGCAGTTTCAGGCGGTGCCATCCTCGTAAAGGACGGCCAAATACCGGCCAAATTCTCCCACGAAAGTGCGGGAGTGCGTCCCCGTACCGCCGTTGGAAGCTCAAAATCCGGTAAAGAACTGATACTGGTTACCGTTGACGGAGACCAATCCGTAATTAAAGGTATGAGTCTAAAAGAACTGGCAAACCTGATGATAAGCCTGGGCGCCTACAACGCAATTAACTTTGACGGTGGCGGTTCGACAACAATGGTTTCCCGGGCACCGGCAAGCAACAACCTCAATGTTGTAAGCAATGTAGGAGGTTCTCTGAGGAGTATTTCCACTGCAATAGGTATTTTTTCAGTAATGCCTCCGTCTTCACTGGAAGGAATGATAATTGACAAGGAACAGTCCAATGTTTTTGTAAACACACCGGTTAAACTTACGGCAAGGGGCTATGACACATACTTCAATCCGTTTTCGGTGGATCAAAGCAAGATTAAATGGAGTGTATCGGGTATTGAGGGTAGGTTTGAAGATAACACCTTTTATCCCGAAACTGCCGGCTTCGGTACGATAACCGCCTCAATAGACGGCATAAACGCCAGTACCAATATAATGGTTCTGGACAAACCGACCCGTCTCATTTTGAGCAGCAAAGAGCTTTATGTGTCCAAAGGGGCATCCCGCACCTTGACTGTTAAAGCAGCCGACAGCAACGGATATACTTCAACGGTTAATCCCGATAATATCACATGGACCCTCGAAGGGGATATCGGAACCCTTGAAAAGAACACCTTCACTGCCACGAAAAACGGTACAGGATATATCAAAGCCTCCTGGGGCGATGTTCACGCTTACTGCGCCGTATCGGTTGCAGAAGAGACTACTAAATTATTGGACAATTTTGAAAAATGGAACGGATTATTTTCGTCTGCACCTGCCAACCTTCCCGGTAACTATGAACTTTCCAGCGAACAGAAAAAGTCGGGAAATTTTGCAGGAAAGCTTACTTATGATTTTTCATACTTAGAGGGAACAAGAGCTGCTTATATGGTATTTGACAATAACGGAATTGACCTCGGTAATAATGCTACCGAGCTTAGCATGTGGGTTTATAATCCCAGTGCAAACTCCAACTGGTTAAGGGCTGAGGTTGTAGACAGCTCAGGCAAAAAACACCTCATAAGCTTCAGCAACGGAATGGACTGGACAGGTTGGAAGAATGTAACCGCTTCACTTAAAGACATCGATTCTCCTACCAAGCTGACCAGGATATACGTTGCACAAGTAAACCCTGTTCCTGAGAAAGGCTCCATTTACGTTGACGATTTAAGCATAAAGCTTCCGGCAAACTTCACGGAAATCGACAAGACTAATGTGCCTGAGGATGTTTTGGCTCCGGACGCAGCCAACAAAAGTGCTGAACTCACTGAAAATTCCATAAGGTTCTCCGTAATTTCCAACACTATCGGAAAACCTCAAAATATGCTTCAGAAACTTATGAATCTGCGTTTTGCCCAGGGCGTAAAGGATGACGACACCATAAAGGATCCTCAGATAATATCAAATATTAAGTCTTATAATTCTTTTGATGAGGGCAACAGCCGGTTTATTGTCCTTGATACATCAAATAAAAGCTTGGGAAAAAGCGCTTCAGGTCAATGGCAGTGGTTTGCGGATAAGCTGGAATCCTTCTGCGGGGATAACATCTTCATCTTTATGAAGAATCCTCCGTCAACCTTCAGTGACTCGTTAGAAGCGGATTTATTCAAAAAAGTATTGCGTGAGTATAAAGAAAAAACCGGTAATAACATATGGGTATTTTACAACGGAAGTACAAACGAATGCACTGCGGAAAACGGAATCAGGTATTTCAGCTTGGCAGAAGTAACTACGGAAGGTCTGACCCCCGAAAACGCAGTAAATGCCAAATATATCGAGGTAACTGCAACAGGCAGTGATGTAAGTTATCAGTACAAGTCAATGTTTGAATAGAATTTCAATTGCTAATATTCAATTTAACTTAAGGACTAAAAAGCAAAACTCAGGGAACACTTCAACTTCATGAAGTTCTCCCTGAGTTTTTATTTTATCCAATACTATTAATCAATATTTTTACTGTTTACAATGCAGCAATTCCTTCAAATACGCTTCAAAATCCTCCCTAATGTCCTCTCTTTTCAGTGCAAACTCAACCGTAGCCTGCAGGAAGCCCAGTTTATTTCCCACATCATAACGTTTTCCCACAAAATCATATGCATACATTGCCTCATGCTGAATAAGGCTTTTAAGAGCATCGGTAAGCTGAATCTCCCCACCCTTCCCGGGTTTGACATTTTCGAGATGTTCAAATATTTGCGGGGTTATAATATATCTTCCGAGAATAGCTATATTGGACGGTGCCGATTCTCTGTCCGGCTTCTCCACAACATCCTTAACCTTATATACCCTCTCGTCCACAAGCTTGCAGCTTACTATTCCGTACTTGGAAACATCCTCCTCGGAAACCGGCTGAACTCCTAAAACCGTTGTCTTGTATTCATTGTAAACATCAATAAGTTGCTTGAGGCACGGAACTTCAGAGTCTACAATATCGTCACCCAACAGCACTGCAAAAGGTTCATTGCCGATAAAGGATTTTGCGCAATAAATGGCATGTCCCAATCCCTTAGCTTCCTTCTGCCTGATATAATGTATATTTGCAAGATTTGAAATGTCCTGCACCTGTTTTAAAAGCTCATCCTTGCCTTTATTTTTAAGTTCCTGCTCCAGTTCATAAGACTTGTCGAAATGGTCTTCTATTGCTCTTTTGCTTCTTCCCGAAATGATTATTATGTCTTCAATACCGGACATGATTGCTTCTTCAACAATGTACTGAATGGTCGGTTTGTCGACTATTGGAAGCATCTCTTTCGGCTGAGCCTTTGTAGCCGGTAAAAATCTTGTACCTAGACCTGCAGCTGGAATTATTGCTTTTCTGACCTTCAAACTCGTCACACCCTTCTTAATTGTTGGGACAATATTTTGTCCTACTTATATTTTACCAGACAAAAGTATACCTTCCAACAAGTTTTGATGTTATTTGTGCTCCAAACACATAATTATTAATATCAGGGAGTATTATATAAGTACGACGAGGTATTGTATTAAGAGGTGAAATCGAATGCTCACCGGGTTAATTAAGAAATATTCCAGATTAAAACATGGAAGAATATTAAGCATTATACATGAAGTGTACATAAGGTCAAAGAATGATGAAGTGCCTGCATTGGCGGCACAATTAACCTATTATTTCATTCTTTCCTTTTTTCCGTTTTTGATTTTTATAATAACACTGATAAGCTATACTCCCATAGCAAACGAAATAGCTCTTAGCAGTATTTCCGGAATACTTCCTCCAGTGGCTTGCGATCTGGTCCTGGATGTCATAAATGAAGCATCCCTTACTCCCCGCAAAACTTTCCTTTCCTTCGGTATGCTTACAGCTCTATGGGTTTCTTCCAACGGAATGAATGCAGTCATCAGAGGTCTGAACAAGGCATATGACAGAAAAGAAACCCGCCCCTACTGGAAGGTAAAAGGACTTTCCATAATGTCCATTATAGCTCTTGCCCTGGCTATTATTCTCTCATTAGGCCTTCTGGTTTTCGGTGAAACCATGGGAGAACAGCTGTTTAAGTTTACTGTATTCAAGACAGCGTGGACAGTGATAAGAATCTGTGCTTCATTTCTCTTTATAATCATGGTTTTCAGCTTCCTTTACATGCTGGTACCCAACCGGCGCATGACTCTAAAAGAGGTGTTACCCGGTTCTGTTTTCACCACCTTGGGCTGGATACTTGTATCGTCTTTGTTTTCCTTTTACATAAACAACTTTGCCGATTTTTCAAGAATGTACGGCAGTATTGGAGGTGTGATAGCCCTTCTGGTGTGGCTGTATTGGATAAGCATCATAATAATACTCGGCGGGGAATTGAACGCATCCCTGGCAATAAACCGAAGCGCATAATAAAAGCTCAGGACATCGAATCCCTTCGCTTTTGCCTCTTTCATTTCATTCCAAGAGGCCAAAATAAAAACAGCCTGCAAATCTAAATTCACAGGCTGTAGAAATATCAATCAGTCGGCTGTATACGGCAACAGCGCAATATGCCTTGCTCTTTTTATCGCAGTTGTCATTTGACGCTGGTGCTTTGCGCAGTTACCGGATATTCTCCTCGGCAAAATCTTACCTCTTTCGGAAATGAACTTCTTTAATTTTGCAATATCCTTATAATCTATATCAACTACCTTATCTACACAAAAACTGCAAATCTTCTTTTTTGCCCTTCTTATTTTAATAGGAGTTTTAACATCGTTTTTATCGAAATCCTTGTTAGCTTTATCTTTTTTTGAAGTCGCCATAACTCACGCCTCCTTTCTTTCATTACTCAATATTCGAAAACTTAAAACGGAAGTTGATCATCGTCATCAATAGGATAAAAACCGTCCGAAGGCTCTGTAGTAGGTTCTGCAAGCCTTGGCTCGTTAAATTCCTGACTCTTCTTACTCTCGGCAAAATGAAGCTCTTCTGCAACCACTTCGGTTACATAATGCCTTTTGCCTTCGTTATCATCCCATGTACGGGTCTGCAACCTTCCGATAACAACTACCTTAAGACCCTTTGTGAAATATTTGGAACAGAACTCAGCTTGTTTGTCCCAAGCAACAATCGGAAAAAAGTCAGCCTGTTTTTCCTCTCCCTGCTTGGAAAAACGCCTGTCCACAGCCAATGTAAAGCTACATACGGCCGTATTGTTAACGCTCGTATATCTCAGCTCCGGATCCTTCGTAAGTCTTCCCATTAAAATAACCTTATTCATAAAATCACCTAATTATCCTTTTTAATAATAATATACTTGATAATTCCATCGGTTATTTTATATATTCTTTCGAGTTCCTGGGGAAAACTTGAATCCGCACTGAAATTCGCCAATACATAATAACCTTCACTATGGAAGCCTATACGATAAGCCAGCTTCCTTTTTCCCCATTCGTCAATATTCTCCAATTGAGCTGAGGATTCTATTGTAGTTTTAATTTTTTCAACCAAGGATTTTGTATCTTCCTCACTAAGCTCTGGACTGGCAATAAAAATAGTTTCGTACTTGTTAATCATTCGACTTCACCTCCTCCCGGACTAACGGCCCTGTTACTCGAGAACAGAGCAAGGATTTACAGTCGTTTATTTTATCACACTTTTTCAATGTTATCAATACTTTTTTTAAGCAGATTTTTTTCCTTTTGCATTGCCGTATATTTTTCTTGCGAAAGGAATCAACAAAATTATCAATGCCATCAGCGAAATACAAACACCTAATGTAAAACCACCGGCGGTATAAGTCATTTCAACCTTGTTTTCACCTGCACTTAGCGGAATAGCTATAAGTGTGTCGGCAAATTTCATTAATTCAACCTTTTTTCCGTTGACCCGTGCACTCCATCCTTTATCATAGGGTATTGATGTAAACAGCACATCGCCTTCTCTTGCCGTAACACTTCCTTTAACCTTTCTATTATCGTAATGCTCCACTTGAAGCTCCATCGCCTTCAGAGAGTTGATAGCTCTTTCAAAAGCCTCCATATCCACATAGTAAAATCTTTCAAAAACATTGCTTCTGTTTATATATATATCCACTTGCTGTCCTTCACTGAAGGTGCCTATATATTGAATACAATCGGTTTTATTGGAAAAGAGTTCGCCGGCTCTCCAGCCGTTGACATAATATTCTCCATAAGAATTGCTGCATGAAAAATATGCATAAACCGGCATTCCATTGGAAATAAAACTGTATTCGGTGGCGCCATTCTCGTCCGTTTTGGAAACATCCATCGGAATAAAGCAATCTTCACCGGTGTCGGCCAAGGCTCTTATCAGCCGGTTTTGTGAATTAAAGTAATCCTGGTTAAAGGAAAAATCAAATAAAGATTGTTCCTTTGCTGCAACTCCGATGGAAAGTGCGTATGGATTGTTATATAAACCGGATTGCAGGCTGTTTGCTACAAATTTATAATACGGAGGAACCGTTGAATCCGATATTACATATCTCACCGAAAATATTGCATCCGTCAACATGGTAGAACCGAAATATGAGCTGAAATACCATGCCTGGGCCATTCCCAAATTCTTCAGCAATGAGTTTACCTGTTTATTGTAACTGGAACTGTAGTGGGTTAACCCATTGAAGCCAAATCCAATGGCTTCATTCATACTTCTCTCAAAGGTAACCCCCACTCTGAAAAATCCGTCTTCATCCTCGGCAGTTTTATCTACCAACGGTTCAAGTCTTTTTTTATATCCATAATACGATTCATAGCTTTCGTATCTGAATTCTCTGTTTAAGCCCTTTAAAATACCCATTGTGTTTACATACATGTCGGCAATGCATAAAAGAACCAGAACTATGGCAATCGGTACCCTGCTTCTTTTGAGGAAAGCAAATAATTTTGACGCCTTCTCTCCCAGTTTCTTAGAAAGCTTATTTGCCATCGGTTTGAGTGCAATAAATCCCCTGTATGCCGTAAATATAATCAAGAAAGAAAACAGGAAGCTATAGCGGTAAGGAAACCAGTTGGGGTATTTAAACACATGCCAAACCTTGTCCAACGGAGTAAGCCACATGCTGGTGGCCATCAGTACAATAAAAAATCCGGTCAGTATTTTGCTGCGCAATTTGATTTTTCTAGAAACGAAAAACACAACTAACAATACAAGTGAAACAATACCGCAATATACAAAGGGAGCAGCGTAATTGGTAATAGAATCGTACCTTCCGGGAATAAACTTCTTAAAAAAATCGGAGAATTTAAAATTATATAAACTGGTGTATACCATCCCTGATGCCCCCATTTCTCCGCTCATCAATGATACCAGGGTCGGAAGCAGTAAAAAAGCTCCCAAGGATGCTGCCATTATTACGCTGGAGGCAAACTTCCATACACTTTCCATTAGTTTCTTTCCCCACAGCTTTTTCTCCAGGCACCGGTATAGAAAATACAGTGCTGTAAAGAGTCCGCTCATATAGGAAATATAATATGTGGATATGAAAGACATAAACAATGCAAAAATCAGAAGCTTGCAGCTCTTTCTTTTGAGAACCTTCTCAACACCGATAAGTATAATTGGAAACCAAATAACCCCGTCCAACCACATAATACACATGGAATACGCAATATTATAGGACATAAGTGCATACAAAACGGAAAACAGCACCGTATACAAATCATACCTGCGGAATCTGTATTTTAAGAACAAACTGAATGCAAGACCTGCAAGACCGATTTTAATAACCGTTAAAAACAATACAGCAATCGGCATTTGCGAATTGGGCCAAAACAGTGTAAAAATTGACAAGGGGCTGGAAACATAGTATGCAAAAACACCTATGTAATTCCCTCCCAATGTTTTTGACCACGAATAATAAACATCTCCGTATTTCAAGCCGCAAAGAAATTCGACATACTGGTCGGACATGTCCATAATCATAGTAGAGCTTTCCCCAAAGGGTGCCATTCCCATCCTTGCAAAGGCTATGAGCATAATCAACGCAGGAATCCAAAAGCAAAGCTGAGCTATTATTATTTTTTTATAATTAATCCCTTTCATAATCCCTTTCATTGTTTCCTCCTTCTTCATCCCTCACAATAAATATTGGTCGCTTTTTAGTTTCCAAATATGTCTTTGAAAGATACTGCCCTAAAATTCCAATACAAAACAGCTGTATTCCCGACAAAAGCAGAATAATACACACCAGTGACGGCCAGCCATAAGCCGACCCTCCCCAAATCAACTGCCGGACAATTGTAAAAATGATTGCCAAAAATGCCATAATGCAAAAACAAATGCCCAAAAGCGAAGATAAGGCCAGGGGTGCCGTGGAAAACGCCACAATACCGTCAATCGAATAAAGAAACAGTTTCCAGAACGACCATTTGCTTTCACCGTCTACACGTTTAACATTCTCATACTCCAGCCATTTGGTCCTAAACCCTACCCAAGAAAAAATTCCCTTGGAAAAGCGGTTATATTCACAAACCGACAGTACCGCATTTACCACTTCACGCTTCATCAACCGGAAATCCCTGGCACCATCGACAACTTCCATGTTACTAAGCTTCCTCATGATTTTATAAAACTGCCGTGCAAAAAAAGAACGAATCTTCGGTTCACCTTTCCGGTTAACACGGCGGGCAGCCGCACAATCATAACCTTCTTCTTTAATTACTCTATACATTTCAATGAGCATTTTGGGCGGATCCTGCAAATCAGCATCCATAATGGCAACATAATCTCCCTCTGCCTTTTGCATTCCTGCATACATGGCTGCTTCTTTGCCAAAGTTTCTGGAAAAAGAAACATATTTCACCCTTGAATCTTTGGCAGCTATCTCTCTAATTATTTCTAAAGTTTTATCTTTCGAACCGTCATCAACAAAGATAAATTCGAACTTAACATCAGGCATTAACTCCGTTATCTCACATAAAGTACTGTACATTACTTGCAGCGTTTTTTCCTCATTATAGCAGGGTATGGCTATTGATATGCAATCGGCAGGTTTATTACCGTCATCCGGTAATGCAGTTTTTGAACAATGAGATTTATTTTGGTTTTCTGCCATTCGACTAACTCCTTTTTAATTTCTGATATTCTCCATAATGGCGAAACGATGCTGATTTCGGCACTTTGTCATCGAATATGCAAAAGTATTGCACTATAAGATACTTTCATATACAGTATTTTATTGCATCTTGTCCATATTTTCAATAGTATGTTGGAACCAAAGGAAAACATGAGCTAAAGAAAAAAGGCAACTTTCTGCCTTAACTCGAAATATGTCATATCCTTTGATTCCGGAAAAACCAAACTTTACTCTTCGAATACTACAAAATGTTATTTTTTAATATTATCAATGAATTGATAAAACACCATAAAAAAGCAATATAACCACTATGCTAAATACAATTAAATAAATAATTCTTAAAATTACTTCCGTTCTTGTTTTTAATTCTTTCTTTTTTACCTTATAGTACAACTCTCTTATATAGGTAAAATACAAAAAAACAAAACACCCTAAAAGAGAAAAAATGAATAAATTATAAAAAACTTTATTGGGGAAAATCAGGAACAGAATAAGGAATACAATAATCACCAGCGAACAAGCAGCTACTTCTTTACTGGTTCTTGAGTATAATTTTGATTTCTTCATTATCCTTAACCCCTTTTACGATTAGTTTTTTATAACGTGTCATCCCTAAATAACGTTCCCCACAGAATCTGTCATCTCAATCAGATGTCCTCGACCAAAAGTTCATATTAATTTATTTACGCGCTCTTTCATCTAATATCAGTACACCGAAGCAAATATCTTTCATAACAGGACAATCGATATATTCTGCTATTACGTCAGCCAATTTGCATAGAACATCATAATGAAGCTTATTGTCGATTAACTTTTTTGTTCCGTCTTTTAATATAACCACCAATTCATCTTTATCATCCGAATCCGAATCGGGATATGTATCTATCTGAAGCCTTTCAACTTCATTAACATCACATATATGCCTGTTGCCTAAAACAATCGAACTATTTTTATCTATTGTCAGCAAAACCGTTTTATTATAATAATCATGACTTTTTTTGTAAATAATTACACTAAGAACAGCAGGAATTGTTATCAATAATATCAGTTCCCAAATTTTATTTTTAGCTATGGCATTTTTAAAATATGTTTCGGAAATCAACCCATAAAGAAGCAGGAAAAAAGCTGTTACGTTTATATGATTTATTCTGAATAATCTTTTTATCTCAATTTTCATGATAGTCGAAGTTTCGTGAGATATACTGAAATCTTCGGTTATCAAATAATCTATAAGGTTAAATTTATTACTCAAGGAACACACCTCATTTATCGAACATAATCATTGAAAACCATTATTTTTTCGTCAACATAACGTCTAAATAATTTGAAACATTTTTTGATAATTCATATATATCATTAAAATCCTCACTTTTATAAATAAGCATTCTGCTCTCATCACTTTTTATAGCATAGAGAATATGTAAATCATTACCCCTTAGTGCTTGTATGGTTCTTACATGAACTCTTCCGACTTCACTTAATAAACACGTTTTCTTTCCGTTTATCGTAATGCTGTCATCGTTCTTATCCAATAAAATTACATGTCCATACTTTGCAACCTGATACAATTCAGGGAGGCTGGCGGCAAGCGGTAATATACCCGTTATAATAATTATGCTAAAAACTACCCTGCCTGCTATTGAAAATATATCAAGTTTCCCCAATATTAATTGATTTATAGCTTCGTCTAAAACACCATACAAAGAACCCACTATAAATATGAACGTTAATATCGACACTGTTATAAATTCAATGTAATCTTTTTCCCTGAGGATAATCTTCATTGTATTTTCATCATAGGTTACTTCCAATTTCCTCTTCATTTAAGAGCATCCTTTCATATTAAAGAGGCAGGCACCAATTTGCCTGCCTGTCAACTACATTCTTACATAAATTATACCAAATTACAATGATATCAACAACATATTGCTCTGCTTCTCTATACGAATACTTAACTAATCACGACCTCAAAGTCTGTCAAAAAGTGCGAGATGAATCTTTCTGCTTATCTCTTGGAAAGAATCTGAAAACTGATATTTTTCACCAAAGATGTTACGGCCTTCTACGCTTTTTGGATATTTGTCCTTATGCCGAGACAATTCAGTCAACAGCTGTTCAACTTTACTTTTTTCTTTTTGATTTCGAAATTTTTTCATGCTTATTAACCGGATTAATTTCTCAAAGTTGATTCCTGAAATCTCATGATACAAAGTATCAACATCGAATATCTTTGGGTCACCGATTCTTGAATATATAAAAGTGGCGATACCAAAATAATTGGTTTCGGTTTTTATGAAATCGAGGAGTAATGTTTCCATCAAATAGTTATCTTCTAAATGTAATTTGAATTTGTTGGCGGTACGGCACCTCCAGTCATTAATTCGCCTTTTCCAATTAGTCTCATCATTTTTATATTTAGCTGAACTTTTCGCAAGCTCCTCTAAAGTTAGATGTTCAATACCGCCTATTGCCTTTTCCAATGCAATTTTCAGGCAGAATCGATATTGGCTGTTGTAGGTTTTGATTATTTTTTCACAGAGACATGCTATTGGCTCGGAGAAAAATTCTTCGATCTCATTGTTAATTTGACTGACCAAAAAATTTTTAGAGTTTTCTTTGCAGTTCATTATTTCCAAAAAATAGTATGTATATAATAGTTTATGGTGGATTTCGTCATCAAGCTCAAGCAAAGAGAGTAATATTGAGAAAACTATACTTTCACTTTCCACTTTGTGGAACTCCTCTTGTGATGCAAGGATAGTGGCTACCGTTTCAAAGCTTACATCTTTGTTAATATCGGCTAAATCAAATTGGTCCATTGTCTTTTCGTTATAATCAATGCAGTTTTTTTGTATAGTATTTTGTTGAGACTCAGCAAATTGGCCGAATTGATTTTTCCTCTTATTATGTTTTATCATGACTTTTGAAGCAGACTGGGGAATAAAATACTTGACAATCATATTTTGGAAATACTTTAGGTGATTGTCTGAACAAGGATCAAATTTTCCTTGCAAAATTTGCTTGTAAATATTGAGTAATACTCGATTTTCGATTTCAGCTTTAAAATGAGATTGATACATACCGAATTTTTTCAAGTATGAGCCTGTAGCTAAAGGTATCCAGCCAAAACTCCGAATGTTTTGGCCATCATAAACATTAGAATAAATAGGAAGTATCCTTCCGTTTATTTCCATAATTTTATTTAAATATCTGTTAAATTCTGCTTCTTTTTCGACATTTCTCAAAGATGTTATGGAACAATTAGAAGGGGCTTTAAACATGACTTTCGACCTCCTTAATGATATTTCATCCTTTTTCAATCGCGATCAAAAAAAGGAAATAATCAAAAACTAAATTGAAATTTCATATTGCAAATGGTAAAATTATTTTGCTCTAATTAAATTTTCTCAAAGACAATCAAGAATTCAAACTATAATCGGTTTCACGAGTTTCTTGAAGTTTCTTTATTGTCAGGAAACAAAATAAATTTGCATCAGAGGTAAAGTTTTATGAAGCTTTTCGGCAGCCTGATTAAAGTTATACGAGAGGAAATAATGCAAGATTGTACACAAGAAACTTCTGAGAGTTGTAAACAAGAATCTTTTGCGAATTGCATAGGCTATTGTAAAAGTCAAATATGCAAATGGGAAAATAATAATTATAAGTTTCCTCCTCTAAAATATAAATTAAGATTGGATAAATTAATAAAAGAAATAGAAAAGAATAAAATAAGCGAATGTGAAATAAAAAGAAGGTTGAACAGACTCTTGGTAAATTCTGATGTAGATCCTGCACATATTGATATTTTGAATAATTTGGAATTCACCGAATATTTCCATGTGCTTTTCGAATACATAATATATTATGAATATTGTTCACTGGGAAAACCTATCTCTGATTATTATGAAAAATTGAAAGCCTATGGTTTAGTGGACACTAATGACCTTTTCAACAATCCTCTTGAAATAAACCTTTTTAATGGTTCCAATCAGAGAAATGCCGTTTTGAAGAGACTGCACAACCTCAAAATATCCAAAACAATCCTTCCACAATGCCGCTTAATAGCCAGCAGTTCAAATCCCAATGATACAACGGAAGCTCGTCCATTGCTTGACACCATAAAATCTCTTTGGGAAAAAGAAACCTGGCATACATTTATAATATGCGAAGGCGGGACAGGCAAAACAATTTCACTGAAAAATTTATGGGATCTGTTTCTAAATATAGAAAGACGGCACCGGGTTATACCTATTTATATAGACTTAACTTCATATAATATCAGAGGAAACGAAAAAAACTTCATTATAAAATACATAGGACGCTATTACCTTAATATTGCAAATTTAAGAGCTGACGAAGAAAATGATTTGTGGAGATTAATCTCACAGCCCCAAATAATCGGTGGCGAAAGAAAACCTTCAGTACTTCTTCTTTTGGACGGCTTTAACGAAGTTACCGTCAATACAATGAATCTTGAAATTGAACTGAAAGAACTTGTTGAAAGAGCCCACGGAACGCAAATTGTAATCACATCAAGAAGCAAAGTATACGGCGACTTCCACGCTCATACCTTCAATAAAGCCGAGCTTTTACCCTTAAGTGATAAGCAAATTGATTTATACATTAAGGATGTTAACGAGAAAAACCGAGAGATCTGCACCGAAGATTTTTCCAATATTAGCAAACCTGAAGGAGACCTTTTAAAACTTGTCAGAAACCCTATGATGCTGACTCTTTATACAGCTACCTGCAGTGAATTGGAAAACGACCCAAGCAATAATTTTAAGAGAAATCCAAAAACATTCGGAGAGATTATATGGAATTACCTACAGAGCAATATATTGAGGCAAAGTAACTTTCTAAAGTACAAATTAATATTAAACCATTTAATGCCCCACATCGGATATAAAATGGAAAAGGACGGACAGTTCAGCATAACCAGACAAGAACTGAGAGAATATATTGACGAAGCCTATAAGAGTTTTAATAATGAAGATTTTTATAATACCTTTTCAGAATTTGACGGCCACACAAACGATCTTGAATTTGAAATCTCGAACCCCAATGACAAAGGAATAAGGTTTAATAAAATATTGGAAATACTTACCAATCAACTGACAATACTAATAAACGAGGAGAAGAATTCCTTCCGTTTCTCCCACCAACACTTCAGGGATTTTTTCGCTGCCCTTTATATTATCAACATTATTGAGATTGGCATAAGAAAAGCCGAAATTCCCTTAGAATTAAAAAACAGGGCACTTCCTGGCGATGTGAGGCGTTTTGTGGGAGAGATTGCGGGAGAACACCATAACAAACCCAAGCTGAGTAACGGCATGTGGGTACTAGACATTGAAGAAAGAGATATTCTCACTTCAGCTTTATACCACTGCAGACATAAATTCGGCAAAGATGAAATAGGATTTGCTGTCTGGAATATCATTGAGATAATAAAAAAATCCCGGGGAGAATTAACCGGTTGTGACCTGTCGTATCTTGACCTTTATTCCATACGTCTTAACGGTGTTATATGCAGCCGATGGTCCGGGGACAGCTTTTTAGCCGCAAATTTCGACGGAGCAAAGCTTGATGAGATTAATTTGCTGTCTTTCGGACATTCATCTTCCATAGACAGTGCTGTCTACAGCAAAGATGGTAAAAAAATTCTATCGGCATCCTTTGACCATACAATCAAGGAATGGAATGTCAGTACGGGAAAATGTATACACACATATAAAGGCCATAAAGACTGGGTAAGAAGCGCAATATACAGTCCCGACGGGACAAAGATCCTATCTGTATCCCGGGACAAAACCATTAAGGAGTGGCTTGTCGGTAACACCAAATTATGACGGTATGATTATTGAATGGGATGTGGATTCACGGAAAATACTTCACAAGTACATCGGTCATGAAGGCTGTGTAAACAGTGCCGTATATAGTCCTGACGGACAAAAGATATTGTCAGCATCCAACGACAAAACAATGAAGGAGTGGAAAGTTCTTACAGGCGCGCAATTGGAACAGCGTGAATGTATAGTATACAAAGGACATTCCGACTGGGTAAACAGTGCAATATACAACGCTAATGGAAATGTAGTCCTCTCGGCTTCCAATGACGGTACCGTTAAAAAATGGAACATAAAAAACCAAAACAGCATAAAAACCTCAAAAAAATGCGGTTCGTGGTTAAACTGTGCAATATATAAAAGTGACGAAAACCATGTTTTATTTGTATCCGGTGATGGTATAATTACGGAATGGAATCTGTTGACAAATAAATATAGAAAAATATATGAAAATATACCCGGCTTGATCATAAACGGGTGTACATTTAGAAATCTCCATCCGCGCAGCGAATTATCGGATGAGCTGAAAGAAGTATTAAAAATTTATGGAGCAATATTTGATTAATAATTTTCAGTATTAATAATAAATCAGCAGGAAAAGAGGTTGTTTGAATGGATACAAAAAGACTTTATTTTGCTTTGCTTACACCGTTCAAGTCAGACAATGGCATAGATTACGGTGTATTAAAAGAATATATACAATTCTTGGAGGAACATGGAGCCAATAGCATTGTTACCAACGGAACCACAGGAGAATTTCCGTCATTGACAATCAATGAAAGAAAGGGAATTTTGGAGTTCTGCAAAAAAAACTTCAAAGGCACCATAATGAACAATATTAGTTCATGCTGTATATTCGACAGTCTGGATCTACTTGAGCATTCAAATGCTTATGCCGACAGTGTTTTGCTTTTGCCTCCCTATTATTTCGCCGGTGTTACCGATTCGGGTCTGGAAATGTTTTTCGGTGAGATACTCAAAAGGAGCCAAATACCCGTATATCTTTACAATTTCCCCAAACACGCCAAAATAAAAATAAGCCCTGAGCTGATAAACCGGTTGCTTGCAAATTACCCTAATCTGGCCGGAATAAAAGATTCAAGCGGAAGCCTCGAAAGCTTTAATATTTATAATGAAATATCTCCTAAGTTTAGCGTATACGCCGGAAGTGACTCTTTGATGATTGACGCCTTAAAGTCTGGAGTGGCAGGGTCAATCTCCGGAAGCGGAAATCCCATGCCTGAATTTCCTGTTAGTATTTTCAATTATTACTTGAACGATAATATAGATATGGCAGAAAAAACACAAAGGCATTACAATGTATGGAATGATTTCAGGAAAAATGCCGGATTCAGCGAAATTCCTTTGCTCAAAGCAATAATGGGAATTCGTATAAAAGGGTTTCCTATCTATACAAGAACTCCTTTTATCGATTTGGATGAATTATCTGTAAATAAAGCCAGAGAAAAATTTAAGGAACATGTGCAAGACTTTTTACAAATCCGTTGAGAATGTAACAAATTTTGTGTATGAATGAATAATTAAATTCCTTCTTGGCAAGAATTACAAACAATAAAAGCTAAGGAGGAATTTTTTATGTCAACATTATCAAAAGAACAGATAAAAGCAATAGTGAAGGGAAATAATTTCCAAAGTGTGACTGATGTCACGAACTATCTTAAAGACATTTTTAAAGACATTATACAAGAGCTTATGGAAGCTGAATTAGAAGAAAAGCTTGGTTATGCTAAGGAAGAACGTAGTGCAAAAAATACCGACAACTGTAGAAATGGTTATTCTACTAAGACTTTAAAAAGTGAATTTGGAGAAGTTGAGATTCAAATTCCAAGGGACCGTAAAGGAGAGTTTGAGCCTAAAATTATACCTAAATATCAAAGAAATGTTTCCGGCATAGAAGAAAAAATAATATCTCTATACGCAAGGGGCATGTCAACCAGGGATATTGGAGAGCAGCTAAAGGACCTTTATGGAGTGGAAATATCTGCGGAAATGGTTAGTAGGATTACTGACCGTATTATTCCTGAAATAAAAGAATGGCAACAAAGACCCTTAGAACCTATATATACATTTTGTTTTATGGATGCCATTCATTATAAAGTCAGAGATGAAGGAAGAATATGTAATCGTGCAGCCTATGTGGTTATTGGTGTTAATGTTGAGGGATATAAAGACATACTGGGTATATGGATTGGAGAAAATGAATCATCAAAATTCTGGCTTGGTGTAATGAATGATCTTAAAAATAGGGGTGTACAGGATGTAATGCTATTTTGCGTGGATGGACTTACAGGACTGAAAGAAGCTATAAATGCTGCGTTTCCTATGGCAGAAATACAAAGATGCATAATACATCAACTGCGTAATTCCTTTAAGTATGTATCCTGCAAAGACATAAAAGCCTTTAGTAATGATTTTAAAAATGTCTACAAAGCTATTAATGAAGAGGTTGCCTTAGAGAAGTTTTATGAATTAAAAGAAAAATGGGGAAAAAGCTATCCCTTTGCGATACGGAGCTGGGAAAATAATTGGGATGTACTAAGTCCATTCTATAAATTTCCAGAAGAAATCCGAAAGATTATCTATACAACTAATGTCATTGAAGGATTACACCGGCAGTACCGTAAGGTAACAAAATCAAAAACTATGTTTCCATCAGATGATTCTTTAGAAAAAATGCTATATATGGCTTCAAAAAATGTGATAAAAAAATGGACCCAACGTTATAAAAATTGGGATAGGGTATTGAATCAACTGATAATTCAATACCCAGGACGCCTTGACAATTATGTTAGTTAAAACAGAAAGACAAATAAAGTATTAAGTGTTCCTTGAAAACTTTATATGGCGGTTTTACTATGTTTAATATCTTCCTTTGAATTTTCAAGTACAAGGTATAATTTGTCTGCAGAGTTGACTTTTCCGGAAACACAATATATTTTGTCTCTTTTAAAGACATGTTTTTTCCTGAAGTCATAGAGTAAATAAACCCGGTTAGTGTCAAGATCCTTCATTGTAAAAATATTGTATCTATCTAATTCTTTGCAATTTATCATTACCATGTGGTTAGCACTAAAATTAAACACTGCAAAGCTCCTTCATCATAAAAAATATAGAATCTTATATAGGATTTTATACGCTTCCCTGAAACTTGTATGGTTTCAGCCCGGTTGTAGGTTCCCTGTTGCTTCCCAGCATTGCAGGGTATCGGCAGAGCCGGGCCTCAATAGAATTATTGACAAAAAGCAAATTAAATTAACATTGTACTTTTATGTTTTTACTTTTTTAAATTTGCTAGACAAATAAGTATTGCCAATTATTAAAAAATTTATGTATAAAACTTTAATAATTGGCAAAACTCTATAATGAAAAACAAAATGCAGTTATATATTCTGTAAACTAAAATTAATTAATGTTTCTTGCTGAGAAGGATTTACATAAAATCTAAACCCACAAAATTATTTACACTCCCAATCCGTTAATATTTTTTTTGCAATAATAAAGCATTCATTGTAACTTCTATTAAAAACATCGTCGCCGAATCTTTTTATAAATAAGTCATAAATATTTTTAGCTAAACTTTCCAAATCAATTTCTTTATCAACCAATTTACTTATGAAATCAATTTCATCCTCGTACTCATCTTTTGGACCAAATGGAAACAAATCAATCGGATCCCATTCGTTTATTATTTTTGCTATTTTATCGTTCATTACATCACCCCATAAAATCATATCTGTATTAAACAGCTTGACTAACTAAAACAAATGCACCCAACCATCTCAGCTTTTACATCTCAAAATCCTCAATATTTTGGAGCAATGTCCGGTCATAATCAGAACAACGAACACATACTATCAAAATCGCCGGATAAACCTACTTCACTCCGAAGAACTGCTTCAAATAATCCTCTATCAATTTATGGCAGTCTTCTCTTTCATACCATCTATAAAACTTCATATGATATTCAACAATTTCCTCAGGACTTGCATCCTTTTGAATAACATAGTCCGGATGCTTTTCCTTAAAGTGTTCCAGCACCTTTAAATTAAAGTATATATATAATTTTTCACTATCAAAAACCAATCCATTTTCGTCATCAAACTCTTCAAAAACAACATGATGAAAATTTTTTAGTTCCTCTTCAGTGAAATATCCTTTTTCTGTCATCTCATTAATCCTTTTCTTAGTCCTTGCAACAACCCTTCCGTTTATTTTTATATCCCCTTCTGCCTCATCATCTTTATATTTTTTATCATGAAAATCAATAAACAAGTATTTGTAATTATTATACATCATACTTAAATTACCATTGAATAACGATATTATGTATTTACGTCTACCATCAATTTCTACAGGGCGGTATTCAACTCCCGAAACAGGTTTTATGCCCGAAAATATTTCTTCAGGACCAAACACTATGGGATATGGCATACATACCTTCTTTTTTAAATCTTCATACACCTTAAATGGTGCTTGCATATGAATTCCAAGACCCTTACCCGGTGTGAAACCAATATATCCCGATGTATGTTCATTCACACTTAGTGGAAATATGTTTTTTAGTTTATCTACTATTATTTCCCGGTAGTCCTCTTGCTGCTTATCATCCGCTAACTCTATAAAGAATTCAAGTCTAGTGGGAGAATTATTTATACCGGATTTTTTTCCCATTTAGATACCCTTTCTGACACTAAATATGTAAACCTGATATTTTCATCTTTGCGAGTTTTACATTCGAAATCACACAAAGGAAACCATAACTCATTTAAGGGTGATAATTTTAAATAACCTTGTACACTTTTTATTCCGAATTCCTTTTTTGCTTTTCTTCCCGCAGTACATTTGAACTCTGTAAAGTTAAACTTCTCAGCTTCAAGCTTGTCTACCCATTCTTTATAGTCATTAAACCTTCCTTTTTTGCTTTCTCCAGCCCATATATTAGCTCTTATTACTCCGCCTTCACCTTTAAACTCGTCTATTAATCTAAATAACCTTAATATATCTCTATCCAAGGTAAAATCAAATATCTGAAATAGAATTTTCTTGTCCCTAATAAGCATATAACCCGCACCTTTCCAACTCTTTAACATAACATATTTAATCCTTTTAAAGAGTTAAGACCTTGCAACTTTTACGACATTCCTATTTCGTATTTATAATAAAATATCTCAGCAGAATCCATAAACAGTAAATTCTGCTGAGGTATTCAAATAAACTGTATTCTCATAACTTATCATAATTACATTTTATTTAAAATAATTCCGCATATTTTACATAGTCTTTTATGAAATCATCCAGTTCGGAATTCATATCTTTTAAATTGCCGTAAAGCCCATGTTCGGCCAAATAAAACCCATCATTTAATTTGCTTACCTTTTTAATTATATCATTTTCTAAAGCATCACCATCAACGCTTTGGGCGATTCTATGTAACATGCCGGCAATTTCAGACCCTGAATCATGATTCTCATTAAACTTCAGTGCAAGTAAACCGAAAAGAACATTTACAACTACTTTAGAGTCATATTCGCCTTTAACGTTTTTCAGAATAGATGCAATTTCTTCCGGATCCTTACTGCCATTGACCGAAACTTCTATTAAAGAATTATCAATATTTTGATCCTCTTCGATAGCTTTATCTGCCCAATTAATTACGTCATTTTTGCTAAATAATCCAGCTATAAGACCAAGCCTATATATTTCTGCTCTTTCTTTTAAATTAACGGCATTATCGGGTGTGGGTGCCGGAGTTACTGTCGCAATAGCCGTTGGCTTGGGCTCAGGTGTCTGCTGAGGTTCCTCCGTCTGTTGTGGTTCTTCAGTTTGCTGCGGTTCCTCTGTCTGCTGTGGTCCCTCTGTCTGCTGAGGTTCCTCCGTCTGCTGCGGTTCCTCTGTCTGCTTCGGCTTTTCTGTCTGCTTCGGCTTTTCTAAATACTCCAACACAACATCGAGCATTCTAACTGCTTCTGCTCTGGTTATAAGTCTCCCCGGTCTGAATGTCCCGTCGGGATAACCCTGTATGATTCCGAAAGATGCGAGATTCTTGATGCTTTTATATGAATAGTCCGCAAATGTATCCTCATCCGCAAACTTATAATCTTCCGCTCCCTCGAAATAGTCATCATCAAACAGCTTTGCCAATATTACAACCGCATCCTGCCTGCTCATATTATCCATCGGCTTGAATGAACCGTTTTTATACCCCTGTATTAAACCTTCACCTGCAGCATACGCTACAGCATTATAAAACCAATCACCTTTTTTTACATCGGTAAAATTGCATTCATTTACGCTTTCTCCTTTTTTAAAAACGTTCATGACCATTGCAGTAAACTCAGCCCTGGTTACAAACCTGTTGGGACGAAACTGTCCGTTTTCATAGCCTGAAACCCAATTTTTGCTCAAAAATTTCTCAATATATTCTCTGCACCAGTGTCCTTCAATATCAGAAAAGGTTTGTGAATTCCGATCGGTATCGGTCCGGGTATTAGTACCCGAAGCTGCAACAGAAATGCTGCCAATCAACATGCAAACAATCAATAAGCAATAAATCGCTTTAAATTTTACTCTCATTGTTATCCTCCCAAAATAAAAATTAAAATAATCGGTTAATAATTAAACTATAATAAACAGATCTGAATTGATAAATCACTACTATTATACCGATATTTTACTAATACTTTATAAAATGGTTATTTTTATCCATACCCCATTTATTATATTATACCGATTGAATTTTTACAACTAGATTCCACTTAACCAAAAAAGAAGCAGGCACTAATTTGCCTGCCCCAAAATTTCCTGTTTTAAAATTAAAACATCTTCCTTTGTTAGCCCTGTAAGTTTTACTATAAGGTCTATGTCCATATTTTCCTTTAGCATATTAATTGCCACCTTTTTTGTGCCTTCCTTAATGCCTTCCTTAATGCCTTCTTCTTTAATTACAGGATTGTACAGCGTTGTTACCATATTCTCAACCTCCTTGCCCACATTGCTGTAGTCTCCATACTTTTTATATAAATACTCCGATATATTTGTTAATACCCTTAATATCTTTTCCAAATCAGACCCTATTATTTCATTGCTGTTATATAACTCACCAATTATATCTATGGTATTTTTTATTACAACTATAAGCTTTTTAAACTCGTTATTTATTAATCTTGCCTTCTCTTCATGACTTATATTTGGATTATCATAAATAGATTTTATACTCTTTCTTGATTTAAACACCTGCAACGGTAAAAGTGCATACATCTTTTTGTTTTTTAAATCTTCTGCTCCATATTCCCAATACTTCATTACCGGAACTTTAAACTTTATCTCCTGCTCATCGGGCAATTTTAACTTAAAATACAGTTCATCCCTAATATTTTTGTTTTCCTCAAGAAAAATAACCAACTGTTTCGGGTAATATAGTATTGTTTCGGTATTAATATCATCTCCACATTGCTCAACTGCTTTTTCAAAACCGTATCTGAACATTCTTATCGCCATTGAATTATCATTTAATGTCTGAAACTCAATGTGATAACTGAAAGATTTATTATCGGTTCTAATTGTAATAAATACATCTCCGTACAGTCTTCCAAAATCATCATCTATAAATTCGCTATTCGAGTATTCCAAGCTCACTTTATTATAATCATAATCCTCATTAAACAGCCCATTTAAAAGGTTTACCATTACTTTTTTTGACAGTTTGAAAAGAACCTTCATCATTTGGTCAAGCTTAATTTTTTCTTTTGAAACCTCTTTATTCATTAACTTTCTCCTACTGCATTTCTTATATAAAATTATATCATATTACAGTGATATCAACAATATCCCGCTCTACAAGGTTATTTAGCACAAAAAAGTTTTTTTCATTAACATATTAATTCACCGTTGTAAAACTATGGTCTAATATGTAGAATATTATTAGAATAATTTATGCAAGGGGGTTAATGAGAAATGGCTATAAATAAAAAAAGCCCCTATTCACCAAAAAACAGAGAAACGTCAAACAAAATCGATCGTGATAATAAAGCCGTTGATATCGGAAAGAAAATATTGTCTTTTGTGAGCGGCGGAAAGCTTTTTCCCAATGCTGTTCCCACCGACAAGTGTACAACGGCGGGAGACCCCGTAAACGTTGCAACGGGAAGCTTTTACATCGAAGCTGTCGACCTTCTGATTGAAGACCGGGGCTTGAACTTGAACATAAAAAGAAGATACAATTCAACTGAAAATCACCGGGGTGTGATGGGAAAGGGCTGGGTCTTTGAATATGAAAGCCACCTTATAAAAGACGGTGACAAAATATCCCTTGTGTACCCCGACGGACACGTCAAGGAATTTAAGAAAATCGATTCAGCATGGGAAAACCAAACCGACGAAGACCGGTCGGATACCCTAACGGAAGATTCGGCGGGCTTTATCCTCACCACGGGAAAAAGTCTTACATATCGATACGATGTAAAGTGAAGGCTCACCTCCATAAGTGACCCAAACGGCAATACATTATCTTTGAAGTACAACAAAGAAGGCGAAATCCATACTGTCATTTCACCGGGGGGCAAGATACTGACCTTCGAGTATAAAGACGGAAAGATATGCCAAATAACCGACAACATCGGACGCAAGGTGATATATGATTACATCGGAGACAACCTTACCGAAGTTACTCTGCCCAACGGCGGAACGGTAAGGTACACATACGAAAATGACCGGATTGTAAAGGTAACGGACCAGAACGGCATTACTTATGTAACCAACGAGTACGATGAAAAAGGAAGGATAATAAAGCAGTACGACAGCGAGGGTAACCTGACAGTTATTGAATACGACGATGAAAAATGGGAGAATACCTTTACCTACTGTGCCACAGGGGTTGTGGAGAAATACCGGTACAACGACCGAGGGCTGGTTACAGAGAAGCTGTACAAGGACGGTACCTCTGAGAAATACACCTATGACAAATCCTACAACCGGGACAGTGAGACCGACAGAAACGGAAACACCATAAGAAGGTCCTTTGACAGCAGGGGAAATCTTTCGGTTGAAACCTATCCTGACGGGTACAAAATCGAATACGAGTATGACGAAAAAGGAAACCTTGTAAAAAGAACAACATCGGGTGGCAAGGAAACCCTGTATTTCTACGATGACCGTGGAAACCTTCTGGAAGAGCGTGAAAAGATAGATGAAGGGGAATACTCCGTAACAAAATACGGTTATGACAGCTACGGCAGGCTGGTTTTACGGACGGATGTCCTAGGCAACACCACGGAGTTTGAATACGGTGTAAACCACATCAACAAACCCACAAAGGTAAAAGACCCTGAGGGGAATATCTTTGAATACGGATACGACGCTGCAGGAAGAATGACTTCCATCACGACTTCCTACGGGACGGTGCGTTTTTCATACAATGAAATAAACAAATGGGTAAGCATAACCGATGCAGCCGGCAACACCACAAAGATGGAGTATGACAAAATGGGAAATCTCATAAAGAGAGTACTTCCCAATAACGAAAAAAGCGGCATGGGTTATGAGTACCGCTATGACGCCATGGACAGGTTGATTGAAACCATAGACCCGTTAAAGAACGTAATGGCGTTAAAATACGATATTCACGGCAATTTGATAAAGGAAATCAACCCGAATTATTACGATCAAAAAACCGGTGACGGCACCGGTGTGGAATACGTATACGATGAAAGCAACAGAAAAATAAAGACCTTATACCCCACGGGAGGAGTGGCAAGGACAGAGTACGATCCTGCCGGAAACATAATTAAAACGGTGGCTCCGGTGACTTCCGATGCTTCCGGCAAGCCTCCTGCAACAAAGTATGAGTATGACAACAGGAACCGGCTGGTTAGGATAATCGACCCTTTGGGCAATACCTCAAAGGAGTTCGAGTATGATGCCGAGGGAAGGATTGCAAGGGAGAAAAACGCAAAAGGCCATGCTACAATTTACAAATACAACTGTGCCGGCTGGCTTTTGGAAAAAAGAATCCCGGTGGAAGAAAAGGCAGGCCTGGTGCTGTACAACGTAACACTGTACGAATACGACCTGATGGGAAGAAAGATTAAAGAAAAGCTCTCTCCCGAGTGCGTTGCCGAATCCGCTTATCCCGATAAGTGGAATATAATAAGCTATGACTACGACAAAACCGGAAGGATAATAAGGATAACCGATTCCACTGGAGCCAAAGCGGAGTATGAGTATGACTGTCTTGGAAACAGAACCTGCGAGAGGCTAAAAATAAACGACAAAAAGACCAAAACCACCCGCTACCGTTATAACAGCCTGGGCCTTTTAGAGAAAAAGATTGAGGAAATAGACGGTGACGAGCTGAAGCAAAAGGCGGAAGGTAAGGCCATAGCCCAGACGGTTTACGGGTATGACCCCAACGGAAACATAACCTCAATAACCACTCCCGAAGGATTCAAGACCCTTCTTTTCTATGACGCTTCCGACCGGCTCATAAAGATAATCCGTGAAGACGGAAAGGACATTAAGAGAGTTACCGCCTATGAGTATGATGCAGCCGGAAACCTTGTGAAACTGACCGACTGCAACGGAAACTCAATAAAATACGACTATGACAGCATGAACCGCCGGATTAGGATAACCGACAAGGAAGGCGGAGTCACAAGGCTCTTTTATGACGAAGCGGGAAACGTAATAAAGCATGTAACCCCGCAAAACTACGATCCCGAGAAAGATGACGGTCCTGGGACTCAGTACAGGTTTGACGAACTGAACCGCCTCACAGAGATAATCAATGTCCTGGGCGAGACAGTTCAGAAGAACAAATACAACAGTGCCGGGGAACTGGTGGAAAGAATAGATGCCATGCAGAAGGGCATTGAATACCGGTACGACATTGGAGGAAGAATAAAGGAAATAATCACCCCCGGTGCATCCAAAGCAGGTGTGGCAGCACAACAGTATACCTATGACGCCCTGGGCAACATAACCGGAATACAGGACGGTGAGGGCAACCGGACATTCTACACCCTCGATTTATGGGGAAGGATAACCGAAATAAAGAAAGCCGACGGCAGCGTTGAAAAATACACCTACGACTATGCCGGAAACATAACAAGCACCACCGACGGAAACGGCAACACAACAATGTACAATTACAACAGCAGAAACCTTCTGTCGGAAATCATCGACCCTGTGGGAGATAAAATAGAGTACAAATACGACCTTCAGGGAAGGCTGGCACGCAAGACCGACCGGAACCGGAGAATAACGGAATTCTTATATAACCTTGACGACAATCCGGTTTTAATGAAGGACCTTGCCACCGGTATAGCCGAAAGTTTTGTCTACAACACGGACGGAACATTGAAGACGGCATCCGGAGGAGGAATAGTATACAGCTATGACTACACCCCGAACATGAACCTCAAGAGCAAAAAAGCAAACAACAAACCTCTTTTGGAATACAGCTACAACAAAGACGGCAAAGTGGTAGAACTCAAGACCGTCAGAGAAAGCCGAATTCAATACAAATACGACCTTTTGGGCCGGATACAGGAAGTATGGCACAAAGACAAAAAAGAGGCAGAATACAACTATAACCCTGACGGGACCATAGCTTCCATAAAGTTTGCCAACGGAATGGAGGCAAGCTACAGTTATGACGATGACAAGAATATTACCGGAATAATTACAAAGGATGCAGAGGGCAGAGAAATATTAAACCACCGCTATGTCTACGACATCAACGGCAACCGGACGGAACAGGAGGAAAACGGCGAGATAACCCGGTACATCTATGACAATCTGAACCGGCTGTCAAAGGTGCAATACCCCTATGGAGCGGAAGAGTTTGAGTATGACATGGCCGGAAACCGAATAAAGAGAACCTTTAACAATATAGTCACTACATACGATTACGACAAAAGAAACCGCTTGACCGAAAAGGTGGAGGGCGGCGTGCAGACCTCGTACCGCTATGACCCGCAGGGCAACCTGATTGCGGAGGAAGGTCGCCACGGAACCACCAAATATACCTATGACTGCTTTAACCGAACCGCAAGCATACAGAGCACAACGGGCGGATATGTTCAAAACCGGTACGATCCTGAAGGACTGAGGTATGAGCTTTTGGAAAACGGAAAGTTGAGCCGTTTCATATTCAGCGGCAGAGAAGTTGTAGCGGAGGTTGACACCAACAACAGCCTCAAGGCTGCAATAGTAAGGGGACACGAGATTCTTGCCCAAAAGGATGTAAAGGACAACAGCTACTATTACCTCAACAATGCCCATGGGGATGTCATGGGACTTGCGGATGCAGCCGGAAATATCGTGAACAGTTACAAATACGATGCCTTCGGAAATACTGTTGAAGCTGTTGAGAAGGTTCAGAATCGGTTTAGGTATACCGGAGAGCAGTATGACCAGGTTACCGGGCAGTATTACTTACGTGCAAGATTCTATAACCCGGTTGTGGGAAGGTTTACACAAGAAGATACCTACAGAGGCGATGGATTAAACCTCTATACATATGTAAGTAACAATCCAATAAACTATATCGACCCCAGCGGCTATAGCGGTTGTCAAGACAAATCAAAGGCAGTAAAAGCTCCTCCCAAAACACTTGAGGATATGTATAAAATTGATCCCCAAAAAATGGAGTATCAAGCTATCCAAGTAAGTGTAAAGGATAATACTGTTAAAGTTGTAGCGTATATATATTTTACAGGCGATGCAAACGAAAAGCTTGGTGACACCGGTAAGACCTATGCAGAAATTATTGTAAAAGGAATAGAAGAAAAATGGTCAAAAGAATTTACCGGTACAAAAAATGATTTCGGTGAAGGAGTAAAAGGTAAAATTGAAACAGAAGTTATTAGCATGGTTCCAGGTAAACAATATATAGTAGACCCTAAACAAAAGTTCTTTGAAATAAATGTAGTAGATTCAGACGGAGTTTCAAACGTTAACCTTAGCAAAGCCGGTAATACTTGGAGTATAAATAAGACATCAGATATGAAAATGACCCTATTTTCAGGTTTTAAAGGTGGTCCTGCCAGGACAGAAACACAATTAAAGAATACTGCTGCACATGAGTTTGGACATATGCTTGGCTTAGAGGATGCATATAATTATAAAGTCAATAATGATATCAGTCCGGTGACAGACATAATGAGGTGGAGAACCGTAGAGAATCCAACAGTAACCAATAATGATATTAAAATGATGTTAAATGCAGCTACGCAGGATAAATGGCAAAAATGGTCGAGTATGGGACTAATTAAGAAATGATTTTATCAACTAAAAGAGGTTGAGATAAATGAGGAAAATTATACTGCTGATAATTTCAATACTCTTTACTTTTTTCATTTCAGCTTGTAATACAAGGGAGGAAGATAAAATGGAACTGTCAAAAATAAATAATGAAAAGGAAAAAACACAAAAAGAATTTACAGCTTTCATTTCAAAAGATGGCGAAAGGTTGCTGGAATTAATCTACAAATTAAACAGTAAAGAGGGATATTTCTATATGGATATAGATGACAGCGAGATAAGTGTAGACACAAATAAAGGAAAAGAATTTGAAGAAGCAAGTGAATTTGTTAAATCATTATCTATCATAATGAAGGAAAATAATTTTGACCAATTAGTTCAAGAGGAGTCAAACAAGGACATAATATTTTTCAGGACTGTTAGGAAAAGCAATATTTTTGCTATGCACAGGCTAATCTATCATAAAGGTGAGTTAGATCCCGAAACTCAACATGATTATAAGAAGATAGCAAATGATTTTTACTACTCATACTCTGTTGGAGAATAGAGGTAGGGATAGGTACAATGCTTCAATCAAGAATAAGACCGGAATCAAACAATAAACGCAAAAAAATATGTAAGAGGCTTAAGTTTCTTACATATTTTTTAATCAAAATTTCTAGGCTATTTTATCTTTGAAAAATCAAAGGAATCCGCAAATTCCTGCAATACCTCAACCGTAATATTGTCTGAATACGACATCCAGCCTCCTTCCAATCCCGAAAGCACATTTACCGTGACGAAGGAATTGGGAAGGTCTGCAATAACCAATGCCTTTTCATTGCCCAGGGCCAGTGAAACCTTGACACCGCTTCGGGTTTTATATTCCCACTCCGTATAATCATTTACATTACCAATGTTCAGGTAAGTGGTGGAAAAAGTACCTTTTACATAGTTTCCAAACTGGTAGTCAATACTTTTACCGCTTTTGAGATTAGCTCTCCCGTCATAATGGAAGGTGCCGTCATTGTAAACATAACCGCTTAAAACAGTATTCTCATCTCCAATAAAATCACCGATACCTGCCTCTCTTATCAATTCCTCTTCTTCATAGACAATTGTTATGGATTCATGCAATGAAAGATTGTATTTTTGTACGATTTCCTCCAATTTATCGGCCATATCCTTTGAATAAACCAGATACATCGGATATTTTTCCGTATATTCGTTGGAGCTGTTCCCTACCTGGCTCAAAATACTGCCGTCGGTATCGTATCCGGCACAAAACAAATTCCACTCAGCACTCGCTTTATATTCATTACTGTCGGGATATCCCTGCATAACAATTAAGTCAGGTTCTTCCTGTCCATTTTCCACACCCTCCGGCGAACTCGGATTACCTGTATTTGCCGTAATAGCAGGGTCATAATTGTTCTTAATAACCAGGTCTCTAATTCCGTACCAACGTGTAGCCAATGCGATAACACCAATAGTTGTAATAACGGCTGCAGCTGCTGCAATACCTACAATTTTCTTCATATTCATCTTTTTTTGACCTCCTGATTTCTGTTCGCTTCTTTTTTTGATTTCTTCAGCAAACCGAATCGGCATTTCAGTATACTCTTCTTTACCGCCCTGCAAGCGGAACAATTCATCCGAAATTTCCTCGGCTCTTTCAAAATCTTCATGCAGGACAGCCTTTTCCAATTCTTTTTTTAATGCTGAAATTCTATCCATAATAAATAACCTCCACTTACTCTGTAAAGCGCTTTACACTTATATATGTTTAAATACATCTAATGTAACTTGCTTTTTATAAATTCTCATCAAGTTTTAATTTCTTGACAATCTTTTGTATTTCTCTCCTGAGCCTTACCAGCCGCATACGCATTGCCGTTTCGCTGGTGCCTTGCTCCTTAGCAATTTCTCTAATTGGCTTTCGCTCAATGTAACGCTGTCTATATAGCTCATTATTACTCGAACTCAAGCTGCCGATAACTTGATCGGTATAAGCTGTCTCGTCAATGTTTCGATCCAATTCCGTTAAGATTTTTTCACATAAGTCCGCATCATCTTGGGCAACATTATTAGACAGGTCTTCAAGTATAATAATCCTTTGACGTTTCATATGCGTCAGCGATATGTTCCGTGCCGTTTTGTACAGAAATGCAACCGGTTTTTCATGCTGTAAGAAGTAGTCGCCTTTTTCATACGCGATTATAAAAACTTCCTGAATTAAATCCTCGGTAGTTTCTCTGTTTCCCGTCATGGCAAATATATATTTGTAAATTTTATTATAATTTTCCTGACAAAGCTCCTCAAAACTTTTCATTTTGCCCACCTCTATTATATTTATATATTGTTTTGAGTAATGTAACAAGAAATTTTTATGTCAAATGAAGTGGTATTTAATGGGCCGGTATATATTGAAATGCCGTAAGTGCGTATTCCGGATTATCCGGACGGCAGTTCCGGAAACATCCGGGCTCTTCCTCAATTTTGGTTGACACAAGGCAAAAAAATATCATTTTTCATTATTATCTTTGCTTTTAACAAAGGTAACTTTGCTCTTCCGTACATCTGCCGCTTTATCAACTTTAATCTGTTATTATTTCCTTCAACAAAGCCATTACTGTATTTTAATGTTACAGAATTTTCAACAGCTTTCTTATCTTTTGTTAAACCACCTGTAAATCCTGATATGGATCTTATATTTGAT
>ENA-OWOZ01000472-OWOZ01000472.1-bioreactor-metagenome-genome-assembly--contig:-NODE-472-length-50850-cov-36.716641_pt1 | contig 50850 bp, 45 predicted proteins | sample MGYA00238140_ERZ651804 | MGnify/ENA primary metagenome ERZ651804 (study PRJEB26910, sample SAMN07631232) | bioreactor metagenome | isolation source: Switchgrass digestor | place: USA: Dartmouth...
TTCCCGCTTGCCCGCTGCCATAAAAACATTGATTTTACTGGGTTTCTTCATGTTTTCTTATGTCACCGCGGCTAAAGGGTGTTTTTTGCCTTATTTGTGCCCTTTTCATTTTACCTTTTAGTTAAAAGCGTCTTTCAGTCAACCAGTCTAGCAGACGGCTTTCCCGAAATTTCAGGGCGTTCTCGCTTTCATGGTATTTTTCGAGAATGCATTCCGCTTCAATCCTCCCGTCGGCCAGGAAGATAACCCTGTCCGCTCTGGCAGCAACTTTCACATCATGGGTAACCACCAGGATCGTGGTTCCTTCCCGGTTAACGGCATTGAGCATACTCATCACCTCAAGGGTGGCCGATGAGTTGAGCGCACCGGTCGGTTCATCACAGAACAGGATGGCAGGCTGGTTAATCAGGGCCCGGCAGATAGCCGCCCGCTGAAGTTGCCCTCCGGAAACCTTTGTAATATCGTGTCCGGCCACCTTGTCAATGCCCAGTTTTTTCATCAGCGTATCCGCGTGTTTCATGATTGCTTCCCTTGGCCGTAAAGCCGCCTTCAGGGCCGGAAGGATGATGTTGTCCCTGATGCTCAGGTTTTTCAACAGGTGGGCATGCTGAAACACAAACCCCATACGGGTCAGCCTCAGCCTGCTCATCTCCTCATCATTCAGATCGGATACGTCCTTTCCTTCAAACCAGACCTGTCCCGAAGTTTTCCGGTCCATACCGCTCAGGTTATACAGCAGGGTGGATTTGCCCGAGCCCGAATGGCCCATGATGGCGACAAACTCACCTTTGCCGATTTGTATGTCCACATCTTTCAGCACAAGATTTTCCATTTCCCTGGAAATCGCATAGTTTTTGCACAGACCCTTGGCTTCCAAAATGGCTTCCATCATTCTTCCTCCCGCAAAAAACGCTTTATTCCCGTATCAGGCGAACGATATTGTATCTTTTCACGGCAGCCGAACACATCCAGGCGGCCGTTAGGGCCGTCATCATGACGAGCAGGGGATACAGCACCCAGATCTCCGGCGTCCGGATGACAAACTCAATCCTGCTGAGGCCAAATCCGGCCATGGACAGGAGAGCGCCGACCATGTTTTCACCCAGGATATTTGAGACCAGCATACCAACAAGCACGCCAATGGCAGTCATGATGCCGGTCTTGGCTATGTATTGCAGCCGGATATCCCACGACGGGAATCCCATGGCCTTCATATTGGCGATCTGTGCGTATTCACGGGCGGTGTTCAGCTTCAGGAACAGCACCGTTATAAGCAGCGTGATGCTTACCGCCGCAACCTTGGCCGCCATCGCCGCCTGGGACAATGGTCCCAGAACCACATCAAAGGTCTGGTACAAGTAATCCTCCATGGGAATAACCTTCGCAAAGGTCAGCTCTTCGGCCAGTTCTGCGGCCTTGGCGTCGGGTAGTATCCCTTCCGCCGCATCCACAAAATAGGTATATTTCAAAACATCCTCCCGGTCATACGGGTAGATCATCTTCGCCGTATAGCCGCCGTTGGTGACATCCTGGTAAATGCCGCAGACACGATAGGATATCTCGGATCCCGCAATCCTCAACTGCAGATGGTCACCAACACCGACCGAGTACTTTCTGGCATTCATGGCCGAAAGGGCAATCTCCCCTGCCTGCTCAGGTCCCCTGCCTTCCAGGAAGGATGCCCTGAGATCCGTATAATCCCCGCACTCCACCTGGATATCCTGCCAGCCTTCCTCTCCCCTGGCTTCATAAAGGCAGGTGGCATAAATCCGGTACCTTTGGATCTGCTGGTCCGCAGCCAGACGCTCCACGATGGTTTCGTGCTTCCTGCTCAGGTTTTCCACGAACTGGAGATCAATCCGGATGTCGCTGATGGCTGTCCCCATATAGGCGGCGAACGATGGAGAACGGAAGGTGTTGTAAAGGTTCGCCGGGATAACCATGATGCATACCGCCAGCGCACTGACCAGCACCAGAAGGAGCCAGGCCCTGACGTTGACGACAAGGTCCCGGATGCTGAGGAACAGATTAACAGGCAGTATCCGGTTCCGGTGCAGCGGAAGGACGTTTCCGACGGACGCTTTCCTGCGCTTTTTTCTGCCGCTTCCGGCATCCTGGCCGGTCAAGGCCTGAACCGGGGAAATATCCCTAATTCTGCGCAACACCCGTTTGCAGGAACTGATGATAATCAGGTAAACCAGGACAACCGACGCAACCGACAGGATGATATCCCCCCATGCCAGTTCCCGCTCCCCATAGCTGAGCGCCATATCCGCCGTCAGCCATCCGCTGCCCAGAAGCGCTGCCAAAAAGCCTATGGCACATCCGATAACGGACAGGATAGCATATTTGGACTGGTACAGCCTTCGGATATCCCGGTTGCAAAGCCCGATGGCCTTCATGGTACCGATTTCCCGTATCTCGTCCTCCAGGGCCGCAAGTATGGTAAACCGCAGGGTGATGACCGCAATAAATATCAGCAGCAGGCTCACCAGTATGAAAATAACCGCCTTCATCCCTTCCCCTATGGCATTGACCATCCTGAAAAGCGGGTAGGTCACTGCCGTACCGTTGCGGGGAAGCCCCGATTCCTCATACAGCCTCTGAAAACCGTCTATCTGATCGATATGCTCAAGGCGGAATCCTATCAGGTATTCCAGCCTGCCGATATTATCCTTTATCGCCGCAAAATCTTCCGCACTGACCAGGAATCTCGTGGAGGATGCCAGCGACGAAGCCATTTGCGCGTCACGGACAAAATCCGTGATCATAAACTCCCTGTAAAAGGAACCTTCCGACAGGATGAGCCGATCGCCCCGCTTCAGGTCATAGCTTTTCATGTATTTGATGGGAACGGCCGCTTCCCCGGGAGAAACCCGGATGATCCCATTGTTCAGGTCGAGCAGGTAATCGAAACGCCTGCTCTGGACGACGAAACCGTTATCCAGCATGCTGTCCGACAAGGAAACGCGTTCGGTTCTGCCTTCCCTTTCTTTTACAAAACAGATGCTCGCCCCATCAATGTTGATCATCTCAAAGGTCTCCTGGGCAGTCACATAGCCAACGCTGCGGGCAAAGTCTTCTATAGCCTCCTGGTCAATTTCGCCGGTATGCATTTGCATGAAATGGGGCGGTTTTGCTATCTCAAAAAGGCTGTCGATGGCGCCAAAGGAATTGGCAATGATGATGCTTCCCGAGGCCATCAGAAAAGCCGACAGGACAATGAAAAGCAGAAGGACCATATGGATGGCTTTATTTCTCACGAAATCCTTTTTGAGCATCGTACCCGTAATCGACACAGTTTTCGGGCTCCTTTCCCTGCCGGGCTGCTTCTGCCGCATGGGTACCTGATCGCCGGATCGCTTTTCCACAACAGGTTCCATCGCCTGAACGGTCTTCATCCTTCTCATGGACAATCCCAGGATGACCACCAGCACGCCTGAAACCATCAGCATGAAACCGATACCCCTTCCCGCCCCCATGCCGATCAGCCGTCCGACAGTTCGGGCAAGCAGGCCACCCTCAAGCAGCATAGGGTTGAAGACTTTGTCGGCCAGGACTCCGGCGCAGGCATAGGCCAGGACATATCCCAACTGCGACAAAATGCTGATGAGCCCCCAGGCCCTACCCTGCAGTTCATCCGGAATCCTGCACCGGACCATCACATCCGCACTGGTATTGATGTAGGGCAATGTACAGAAGAACAGAAATCCCGCCGCGGTGATCAGGACGAGACGCGTGGTGGCCCCCATGAACGCCATAAAGACACCCGCCAGCGCAAAGCCGGTTGCCAGGGTCGATGCATAACGCTTCAAAGGCATTATTCCGATGATGAGACTCCCCAGCAGCATGCCGGTCGCGCTGATGGTTTCAACCATGCCCAGCGCCTTCGAGTCAGTAAAGGAGAGGACCATGGGAGGCAACAAGGTCTGAAGGATTCCCATGCAGAAAGTCGCCGCAGAGATCAGAATAACAATAGTCAATACGCCCTTATCACCCGTTACTACCTGCCATCCTTCCCTCAGATCGCTGAGCAGCTGTAATCTTCCTTCCTGCCTGGCTTTTGCCGGCAGCGTCTTTCTGATGAAAGCAACCACCAGAACGGTGGTGACAAGGGTGGATATGTCTATCAGAAAAATGGTTCCGATGTCGGTGACAGTGAGTAAAAAACCTCCCAGCACCGGAGACAGCAGGTACTTGGAAGAAGCCGCCAGCTGCATGAGCCCGCTTGCCCTTGAAAACTCCTCCTGAGGCAGTAAATCGGTTACAGTGGCTTTGTAGGCGGGCTCCATGAGGGCAACAAAAATCGCGCTGATGGTTACGCCGATATAGATTTGCAGGGTGCCCAGCCCGCCTGAGCGGAAGCAAATCAGCATATACACCAGGCCTATGGCGGAAAACAGGTCCCCGCAGATCATCATGAGTCGCCGATCAAAACGGTCCGACAGGACACCGCCCACCGGATTGAGCAGGATTGTGGGGAGAAAAGCAAAGAGCGTCGTCAGGGAAACCGGTGCCGCGCTGCCCGTTGTCTGGAAAACATAAACCCCCAGCGAGAAAGCCGTCAGCCCGCTCCCTATGCTGGCCAGAAACTGGCCGAACCAAATGATCAGGAACTTGTTGAACCCCTTTTTCATCTCTGCCATATCACCAATACCATCCTCACATTCGCTCTATCAATGCATCCAGGCCGGACGCAAAGCTTCCCCGCTTCGCACCCAACAGGGTTTCATAAGCATGGACCAATGCCTGAAAAAGCCGCATTTGCTCCTCCTGCGTAAAGGAAAACATTCCCTCGTCGGTCAGCGTCAGGCCCGCAGCCAGCAGGATCTGAATGGTCTGCTCAGGGTAAGGCGTTGAAAAGCAGCCGGCCTTGATGCCTTCTTCCACGATTTCCTTCAGGATCGGCGTCAGCTTCATGATGGCTCCCGCAATGGATTTCTGGTGCATCAGCGCATTTTCAGGCTTGTGAAGTTCTTCCACAACCTCGCTTCCGGGACTGGTCATGCGCAGGGACAGGATGACCTGCAACAGTTTATCGGCCGGGGACAAATCCGGCCTCTTTCTCACAGCCTCCGCCCGCTCAAGTGCAGTTTCCAGATACCGGTCCAGAATAGCGTCCAGCACTTCTTCCTTGGATTTGAAGTAATAATAGAAGGTGCCCTTGGCGATATTGACCTCACGGAGAATGTCATTGACGGTTGTCCGGTCATATCCCTTCGTTTCAAACAAGCTTGCCGCTTTGTCCAGGATCTCGTTCCGCCTTTCATCATGCTCCTTGGTAACTCTCATGGCTCACCCCAAACGGCAAACATTATACTTATTCGACCGACCGTCGGTCTATTATTATTCTCACAAATCCTGAGGTCATTTGTCAATAGCCGGACGCTATTTCTCCTTACGCTTTATTCCTCAGCCCGGGAAGTGTATTATGGAATCAGGAAGGGTAAAACATTTATACGGCTTGGTATAATGCCAATCATCCGAAAGGGAGGCCTGTCATGAAGAAAAGAGCGGATCTCATCATCGGGCTTGCGTTCGCAGCTGCCACCATCGTCTTTATCGTTGTTTTCCTGACCAATGATGCGTTTTTCAACTGGGCATTCAAAAGGCATCATAATGTGCTCAGCTGGTACATCAGGCCCCTGTTCATCATCCCAATGGTCGTATTTGCCTTTAAAAAAAGCTACACCGGTATATTCGCTTCAATTTTCGCACTGTTCACAAGCATGTTCTGGTTTCCGGCCCCGGCGGAAAACAATCAGTGGGTACAGGAATTTCTGGCTTTTGAAATGGATTACCTCAAGGGTGCTTGGACAGCTCCCAAAATTGTCATGAGCCTTGCGGTCCCCCTGTTTTTCTTCATGCTGCTCATATCCGCATGGAAGAGGAACTGGAAATGGCTTTTGGGCGTTATAGTCGGGGCAGCCGTTCTTAAATCCGCCTGGAGCGTAGTTTTCAGCGGCGAAGCCGGCCTTTCCGTCCTGAAACCCGCCATATTGGGCCTGGTTGTCTGTGTCGGCGTACTGGGTTATTTCATGAAAAAACACAGAGGGAAAGCGAATACCGGGGAATAAGTTTCTGTGCGGTTTTTTCGCTATTTTAAGTTTTTATGTTGACACAAATTGTTCTATATAGTACAATCCGATATAGGAGGTGCCTGTGTGGTTAAGGAAACAGAAGGCGGATTTCTCATATCCCAAATCAAGCAAATCGGCGGAAGGGTCTTTGAAAGGATCCTTATGCAATCGGGCATCGACGCCTTTAATGGTGCCCAGGGCAGGATTTTGTACGTCCTTTGGAAAGACGACCATATTCCCATCATTGAGCTGTCCCGGAAAACCGGTCTGGCAAAAACAACGCTCACCAGCATGCTCGACCGCATGGAAGCATCCGGGCTGATTACCAGGATCTACGACAAGTCCGACAGGCGGAAAATCCTGATCGCGCTGACCGAAAAGGCCAAGAGCCTCCAGGCAGAGTTTGACCGGGTGTCGGCCAAAATGAGCGAGATTTACTATAAAGGCTTCACCGATGGTGAGATCAGGCAGTTGGAGGATTTTTTGAGACGCATATTGAATAACCTGAAGGAGGAAATGCCATGAGCAAGGTCTCAATCCCAATTACCAATGATTTTTGTCCCCAGACCCTTTTCCTTTATGGTACCTACAAGGAGGACGGTACACCCAATTTCGGGCTGTTTTGCTGGTTCTCCTATTTGTGGGACTCAGAGCTAGGCGTGATGTGCTGCATAGGCGGTGAAAAACTGACTAAGGATCGCATCCATGCAACCGGCGTTTTTTCCGCCAACCTCGTCACCGAATCCATCCTGCCGCTGGCCGATTACTTTGGGAATACGGACGGCCATACGCCTGACAAAATGAGCATCCCGGTCGAGACAACGAAAGGCGCCGTACTGGATGTCCCGATTCTGGTCAGCAGCCCGCTGGCTTTTGAGCTTGAGGTTGCAAAATCCATTCCCCTTCACGACGGCGAAGTCTTGTTGTGCAAGATAAGAAATGTCCTGGTGGATGAGGCGCTCACAGACCAGAGCAAAAGCCTTGAACAGCGCATGCAGACCATAGCGCCGGTCAAGACCACCGCTTCCACCTATTTTTCCTGGAACGGCAAATGCCTTGGAAAATGGGGCGAGCTGCAGAAATCCGTCAGGTAACCTGTGCCTGCAGAACTGATAAGGGGTACGGATCACATAACCATCCGTACCCCGATGTTTTGATAAAAACCGCTGTCACGGCATTGCCTGTGCAAGTTCAATCTTCTGTATCATCAGCTTTGTTTTCCGTATCCTTGTCTGTTTTGGCCTGTTGTTCCGCTCTTTCAAAAAAGGTGCGGACCACGATATCCTGTTCATGGTTGCCGAATTTTTTGCCAAACAGGGTCAAGCCGCCCACGTTTTTGGCATCCTTTTCAACGGCGAACCGAATGCTCCAATACGGGTGGTCGAAGGCCAAAAGCTGGTCCAGGGTCACGTCCGATACCTTCTGATCATCCATCCGAACGCCGTCCCGTGTGATATGGATGGTCTTCAATAGGCCGTATTGATTGGATGACCACCATTCAGGCGTAAGCCTTCCGCGCTTAATGCCAAAGTCCCCGGGACTGGTCCATGTAAAAAGCCTTGTATCGTTAAAATAGAACGTGATATCCGATGGCCAGTCGTCTGCAAAATCTGGTGCCTCAGAGGCGATTTCAAAAGAAATCTCAACTTCCACAATCTTTTGCTTGGATGAGAGATAATTGGGAAACCTGTATTCCACATACCCCTGCGTAAACCACAGAAGCTGCGCGTTAAACCGCTCTGTTTCCCAGAAAACCTGCGGGTCATCGCGGTCCCCGATCACACCCCTCTCCGTGGCAAGGCCGCATGTGGGCGTCCCCTCGATTAAACAGTAGGAGCCGATAGGGATTGAATAAGTATTTACCATGGGCAAGCCCCGCCTGCGGTAATTATCCAGCATAAGCCGGTATTCCGCAAATACCAGGGTGCAAATCTTATTCATGGCACCGTTTTTTTTCACCATCCGGGTGGTCACCAATCCGGCTTCTTCGAGCTTCTGAACATGCTTGAGCATGATGGAACTGCTCACACCGATCTTCTCCGCCAGCTGCTTGATGTTCATATCCTCTTCTGACAGCAGGTGGATGATTTCCAGGCGCACGGGGCTTGCAAGCGCTTCAAAAAAAGCCACATTTTCCGGGATGGGGGTAATGATCATACAGGCTCACCTTTTTCTTATCCTTTTACACCGCCGGCCGCCATTCCGGCAATAAAGTATTTCTGGAACAGCATGAACAAAATGATGACCGGAATCACCGAGAACACCGCACCGGCCAGCAGAACATCATAGTTGTTCCCGTAAGGCGTGATCAATGTGTTCAGGCCGATGGGCAGCGTCAGCTTATCCTTTGAGTTCAGGACAATCATGGGCCACAGGAAATTATTCCAGCTGTTCATGCCGACAAAAATGCCCATGGCCGCAAAAGCAGGTTTCATAAGCGGCAATATTATCCGGAAGAATATGCCATATTCGCTGCAGCCATCCACTCTCCCCGCATCCAGAAAATCTTTCGGTATGCCGCTTAAATATTGCCGGAAGAAGAATATCGGCAGCGGTCCTGCAACAAACGGCAAAATCACGCCCCATATGGAGTCTATCAGCCCAATCCTGATGGTCAACTGGAAGAGCGGCAGCATGATGATTTCCATCGGTATCATCATAATAAACAAAACACACGTAAAAAGCAAATTTTTCAGCTTAAAATCGTACATGGCAAAACCATAACCCACAAAGGCGCTGACAAACAGCGTCAACACCGTTTGTACGGCAGTGAGGATAAGGCTGTTTTTGTACCAGGTAAAGTATGCGGTCTCCCCCGAGAACAGGTAGGCATAGTTATTGAAAGACATGACCGATGTATCAAGATTCAGTCCCAGACCTTGCCTCATGAGCTCCTTTCCCGGCCGAAGCGATGCCAGGAATATGCTGACAAAAGGTGTGAGAATGATGACGGCCATTATGATGAAAAGGATGAGCATGATGCCCGCCTGCGGAGTAAACTTCACACATCTCTTTGATCTCATATTATTCTCCCTTCCTGAACAGACCCGCATATTTCAGCATAATGATGTTTACGGCAAGGGTGATGATCAGAAGCGTCAGGCCTATCGCAGAACCATATCCGATGTTGGCCTGTTCCCAGCCGAGACGATAAAGGTATCCGACAATTGTAAGCCCCGCGCCGCCCGGCGAACGGTTGCCGTTAAACAGCATGTAGCTTTCCAGGAACATGGCCATTCCGCCGTAGATGCTTATGGTAAGGATGTAGACTGTAACCGGCCTTAACAGCGGAATGGTGATATAACGGAGCTTCTGCAGTGTCCCGGCGCCATCGATGTAGGCTGCCTCATACAGTTCAGTCGGGATGCTTTGCAGCCCAGACAGGTAATAAACCACATTGACACCCGTCCAGCGCCAGCAGCAGAGGGTAACAAGCGCGAAAAAGGTCGTCCACTGCGCCGGACCACCAAGCCACTTGATGGGTTTTACGCCGAAATTGGCAAGGATGCTGTTCAGCAGAGCCGTGGGAAGTTCGCCAAAGATCAGTCTGAAGGTGAAGCCCGCCACAACGATTGAAACCAGTGCCGGAAGAAAAAGAACCGCCCTGAAAAAATTCTTCCCGAGCATCTTCTTGCTGTTCAGGCAAACCGCAAGTATCATTGGTACCGGTATCAGCACCGCGATGGTGGTGACCGTATAGATCAGGTTATTGGTGACAGCCTTTTTAAAATCGCTGTTAAGCAGGTTCTTGAAATTATCGAGGCCTACAAATGTCGTCTGACCGGGTACCACCTTCTGAAAGCTCATAATGATCGTGGATATAACCGGGTAAACGAAAAACAGCAAGAATACAATGATAAACGGAGAAATAAAAACATAGGGCGCAATCTTTTGTGAATAGGGTAGTGATTTTATCCATTTCTTGAACTTCATTGCTTTCCCGCCCCCTCATTCGAACGTTTGCAAAAGCTGTTATGAAGGACATGCTCCGAAAGCGCCGTAATCCGGCGCTTTCGGATGCAGTTGCCCCGTAGGAGGATTAATACTGAATCTTGCTCTGCTCCTCTGCCAGCATGGCAGGAATGTTGATATTATTCTCGGTATAAGCTCTGGTCAGCACCGAGTTCCTCATGGCATCCATCGTTGCGGGCAGCGCCTCAGATACATGGACTGCAACAATCTCGTTCTTGATGGAGCTGAGAACCTCAAAAGGACTGGTTACATAATAATCGGTGAACTTGTTGACTGAGTTCGTCATTTCGGGCAAAGACCATACCTCGGTGCGGATGGGGTCAAAGCCAAGGGTATTCCATACCTCGATGTTGCCTTCCTTGGAAAGCTTCGCAAAGGCCAGGAACTCCTTAACAAGTTCAGGATTCTCACACTGCTTGGTGATGGAGGTACCGGTACCGCCCATACCTGCCGAACGCGGCTGTCCGGCTTCCCAAACGGGCAGGGGAGCTATCGCCATTTTCTTCGCAAGGTCCGGCATATGGTCGGTGAAGCGGTCCATATACCACATGGGCATCGAAATGGAGGCGATGGCGCCGCTGTTCATCAGGCCATAAAACTCTTCCGCATGATGGGTGTTGCCGGGAGCGACTACAGCAATGCCTTCATCAACCATCTTGCGGTTTAATTCAAGAACTTTGATCATTTGCGAAGAATTGATGTCGGGTGTTCCGTCAGCTTTCAGCAAATCTCCGCCCTGAGAGGTCAGCATGGGCCACATATGCCACACGTCTCCGGATTCCAAAGATACCCAGTATTTATCAGGCATAGCGGCTTTGAAAGCTTTACCGGCGTTGTAATAGTCATCCCATGTCTTGATGTTCTTCCAGTCGATGCCAGCCTGCTCGCAAAGCTCGGTGTTGTAATATATGACGGCCGCGCCTACATGGAAGCATATACCATAATATGTATTGTCCTTGGAATAGATCTCCACCCTGGCTTTGACGATATTATCGAGCTCGGGCTCTACGATGTCATTCAGAGGAACCAGCTGGATATCGCCCTTGAGGAAGTTCGCATATTTACCCAGCTCAATATCTACGAGATCCGGTGCTCCAACACCCGATTGCAGAGCGATGAGCAGCTTGTTGTGCATGTCGTCATAGGGATAGACAGTCGGAATTAACTTAATAGGACGATCCGGATGCTCCTGGTTCCATTTCTCAGCCATCTTTTCATAGAACTCAACATGCAGATCCTGGAATGTCCAGAACTCAATTTCCACTGGCTGGGCAGCCGTCGACGGACCACCTGCAGATTGTGTTTGGGTCGAAGTTGGAGCCTGCGTGTTTGATCCTGGCTGGTTGGATGATCCACAAGCCGCCAAAGAAGCTGCAAGCATCACAATAGCGACCATTAAAGACAACAGTTTCATTCTCTTCATTTTCCAGCGACCTCGCTTTCTTAAGATTTAATATATTTGGCGGAATATCCATGGACAGCGGAGTATTCCGGTCAAATTAACGGACTTTTTTAAATCGAATCACATTCCAAGACGCTTTCGGAAGTTCTATGGTATACTCGCCTTTTCCCTGACTTACGCAGGATCCCTGCCGGATATGCGGAACAACGGCATTGGGATTGGCTATTGTATTGGCTGCCTTGAGATCTTCGCTTTCCAGGGCGATATGCTCTATGACCGTGTATTCCTCCAAGCCTCTCAAGAAGCACGAAACAGTGATGGCATCCTCGAGGTTTCGGTTCACCGCAAACAGCGTCAGCTCCTCGGCTTCTTCGTTCAGCACGGCCACCGTTTCGATGTACGGGACATCGGTGTAATCCTTGGAGTCATACTTGGGTGAATCCACAACGGGTTTCAGTGCTGTGCCCCTTCCGAACTTTGACGCATGGAAAAACGGATAGAATATGGTCTGACGGCATACACCTCCTCCATTCTGAGTCATGATCGGCGCAATGACGTTGACCAGCTGAGCCATGCAGGCAATCTTCAACCTGTCTGCATGCTTCAGGAACGTGATCAGCATACAGCCAACGACCAGCGCATCTTCAAAGGTATAGATATCCTCCAGCAGAGGCGGAGCGATCTGCCAGGGATTGTCTTTCATTTGATGGTCATCGTGGGCCTTTGAATGATACCATACGTTCCACTCATCGAAGCTCAGCATGATATCTTTCTTGCCGCGCTTCTTGGCTTTTACATAATCGCATACCGCGATGACGGTTTTGATGAAATGTTCGGTCTCCAGCGAACGGGCGAGGAAATTCGCCGTGTCGCCGTCCTCATTCCCAAAATACTGATGCAGCGAGATATAATCGACCGCATCATAAGTGTGGGATAAGGTTTCCGCTTCCCATTCCGGGAACGTCTCCATGAATGTGTGGGAGCTTCCGCATGATACAAGCTGAATCTCAGGATCCAAACGCTTCATGGCACGAGCCGTTTCAACGGCAAGCCGTCCGTATTCCTGGGGCGTCTTATGTCCCAGTTGCCAGTCGCCATCCATCTCATTCCCCAGGCACCACAGCTTGATACGATGAGGCTCGCGGTATCCATGCTGGATGCGTAAATCGCTCCAGTAGGTTCCTGCAGGATGATTACAATATTCCAGGAGATCGATAGCTGCTTCTATCCCCCGTGTGCCCAGGTTGACGGCAACCATCGGTTCTGCTCCTATCTGTTTACACCATGCAGCAAATTCGTTTATGCCGACTTCATTGGTCTCCAGCGTCCGCCATGCCAGATCCAGCCGCTTTGGCCGCAATTCTTTCGGGCCAATGCCGTCTTCCCAACGGTAACCCGAAACAAAATTGCCTCCGGGATAACGCACCACAGAGACCCCCAAATCCCTGACGAGCCTGGCAACATCCTTTCTGAATCCGTGTTCGTCAGCTTCCTCATGGGTGGGTTCATAGATGCCGTTATAGACACATCTGCCCAGATGCTCCACAAAAGAGCCAAAAACTTTCTTGTCGACTTCTCCTATTGTATACGCTTTTTCAATGGTTACTCTGGCTTTCGGTGTCATGGCCTTTGCCCCCCATATTTCTTGATGAAATTTCTATGTTTATTGTCTGTACCGCGCCTGTGATTAACCTGTGGGTTTATCGGAGTTTCCGTTACCAGAATTTGATTAACCTTTCGATTAACCATTTGATGATCAACTGAATGCGTTTGTCATGTGATGATCTTACTTTACCCTATTCTATGCCTATTGTCAATATATAATGCACAAAACCAATGCTGTTTTGCTTATGTTTTTTGTTCAATTAACATAAAGATTAACCGTTCATCCATATAGCAATTACCGATTAATCATTTAGTTAATTTGATGCTATCAAGTAAAGAACAAAGCCTGCCGTCATCGATATTGCACAACGGATGAACCCCTGTGTTTCATGGGTTTTCCTGTCAAAACATATACCTGGGTGCAGGCATGCAGAATAAAAAAGCCTTCCTGCCATACCTGGCAGAAAGGCTCATGATAATCTTCATCCTCACCGTTTCCGGCATTATCGCTTTTCAACTTTGCCGAAGTTTCTGAAAGGCACCGGCCTCCCGGGCCACCATCGGAGGCCTCACCCTATGCTAGATTCTCTCGACCGGGATCCAAATCTCGCAGTAATTATCTTCCGGGTTCTCGGCAGGCGGGGCATACATCTCCACGTTGTAGTTCCCCGCAAGCTTGTATTCCTTGCAGCCTGGCAGCCATTCACTCCAAATCTTGGTGTTCACATCCTGCAAAGCCTTGGGCCATCCCCCCCTGCATGGAAATACCGCCCAGGTTCCGGCCGGTATGACCCGGGTTTCATAGCCTTCAGGGATCTCATTCCAGGGCAGATAGTTGTCCGCAATCATGTAATCAAACTGCTTCCCATTCATATCCATACAAATGCCGTACATGCCGCAAACATACTTACTCCCGCCGCTTGCGAAGTGTTCATCCCAGAACTTCGGGATCTCGCTGTAAGATGTGTCCGTATCAAAGCTCCTGACCTTGCCCATAACCGTAAACTGGGCCTTTTCAACAATTCTGTACTCGAGCATGTTACCACCCTCCAAGGTTACTTTGATTCTGAGCGGTGCAAAGGATTTCAGCCTTGCGCTCTTCAGTTTGGCCGCTGAAGGAGAAATGCCGTGGAACCGGGTAAATGCGCGCGCAAAACTGTCAGGGGAATCATAGCCATATTTTAAAGCCACATCGGTAACCTTGGCATCCGCCTTGGTCAGTTCCTGCGCAGCCAGGCTGAGCCTTCGGTTTCGGATATATTCGCCCACTGTGTATCCGCACAGTACATTGAAGATTCTCTGGAAATGGAACGCTGAAACATACGCCTTGGCAGCAATATCTTCAATGGTCAGTTCCTCTGTCAGATTGTCCTCAATATAATCGATGGCGTTTTTGATTCCCTCTGTCCATCCGGTCACACGGTTCATCTCCTCTCCGGCTGTCCCTATTATAGTTCGCGCCCGGTGGAACACGCCCGACTTTTCGTGCTATCTGCTGCCAATTTTATCACAAAACTGCCATTTCAACATTTGCACAGATGATGACAAACCATTTATTTGCCTTCATTGAGAAAGCGGGCCGGGGAACAGCCGATATATTTCTTGAACACTTTGATGAAATACTTGTAATCGGAAAATCCCACCATATCAGCCACTTCATAAACCTTATATGCGTCCTCCCTCAGCAAATCCACCGCTTTCTGAATCCGGTAACGGATCAGGTAATCATTGAAGGTGTACCCCGTTTCATTCTTGAACTTGACGTTAAGATAGGTACAGGACATCTTGCACGCCTCGCTGATATCCGTAAGGGTCAGGCGTTCGGCGTACCGTTCATGGATGGTTTTCAGCATGAAATCCACGTAGCGGTTCCCCGTTTTCTGCTCCTCATAGTTGTAGTTCAAAAGCCCCAGCTTCTTCTTTTCCACGTCCAGCCGGCGGATGACCTGCCGCATGGTAGTATCCGCATTCCGCTTGGCCTGAATCTTCCTGATGGCATCATAGAGTTTGTTGTAGTCGATGGGTTTCAGCAGGTATTCCGTGACTCCCAGGCTGATGCCCCTTCTGGCGTATTCGAATTCCTCATAGCTCGTTACGATGATGGCGTCATACCCGTATGCCTCAATGCTTTTTTCCAGCATTTCAAGACCGTCCATAACCGGCATGTTGATATCCGCAATGACGATGTCCGGCTTATATTTTTTGATCTTCTCCAGACCATCCTGCCCATTCACCGCCTCCCCGACCACGATGCAGTCCACCTCCTGCCAACGCGGCATGAACATGAGGCCTTTGCGCATGATATCTTCATCCTCAACGATCAGCACCTTGTACATGTTCGTCCCCCCTGTTTGCCGGAAGTTTGATGGTTACCCGTGTGCCTTTCCCATAAGTGCTTTCTATTTCCAAACCGTAAGGTGGTCCGTAGAGCAACCTGACAACCCGATGGGAATTATACATCCCGATATGTTCTTTAGAGACTTCCTCACGCTCCAGATCCACAACCAGCTCATCCAGTATTTCCGGTTCAATGCCCGCACCGTTGTCTTCCACCATGATTTTCAGGTTTTCCTGCTCAAGGGAAGCCGCAATGCGCACATGGATGGACTCCACGTTCTTCATGCCGTGCTTCAGGGCGTTTTCCACAATGGGCTGGATCACCAGCTTGGGAATTTTGCAGTCCATGAGATCCTCAGGTATCTCGATGCTGTATTCCAGGCGGCGGTTATAACGCATCTTCTGCAGCATCAGGTAATCTTTCACATATTCAATGTCCGTCCTGAGCGGCACAATGGTATCCCGGTAATAGAGGTTGTAGCGCATGATATTGGCAAAGGCCATGATCATCTCGGAGGCAACCATCGGATCAATGATGACCTCATAGCGCAGGGTCTCCAGGACATTGAACACGAAATGGGGATTGATCTTCTCTTCCAGTTGCTTGATCTCCATGACCCGCTTTCTTTCCAACAGCTCACTGTTGCGCTTCTGAAGCTCTTCCCGCTGCAGCACCATGCTCCGGAAAGTGTCGTGCAGTTCCTGGAACTCCTCAAAAACCTGCGGACGCAGGGCGTATTCCATATTCCCCTTTCCCATCTCCAGCACCGATCGCCTTAGTTCCTCAATGGCATACAGGTTCTTGTTGGTAATCAGCAAAGTCAGCGGTTTCAGCGTGATGAGCATTAAGAGCCCGACCATGGCCAGGAACAGCAGGGCGTAGCGGAAAAGACTGCGCTGGAAACTTACGGAGACCAGGGTATACAGGTTCAGTTCCCCGTTGTCGAGGACTTTCTTGATAATGAGGTAGGGTTTTCCGCTCAGATCGATTTGATTCACCTGGTCCTTTTTAAACTGGCTGCCTACACGGTACTTCCCCATGGAAGCCTCGCTCTGCCTGCCCACCGAAAAAATCAGGTTGTTGAACTGATCGGTCAGGACCACATCATCCAGTCGGTACTTGCCCGCAACCCCGTAGATCGCTTCATCCAGCAGATCGAAAAACAGGAAGCCCACGGTTCTTGTCCCGTCCATGACCGCGCGTCCCAGCAGCAGATCCGCCGTCTGGTTGTAGGAATAATTCAGGCGGCTCGGAACAAGAAAGATCCTGTCGGGTTCTTCCAGCATTTCAGGCATCAGGCTTTTGAAAAGGGAGCTTTGCAGGAAAATGGAGCGGTTGTCCCGGTAAAGGTTTGAGCATAGAATATTGCCCTCGGCATCCACAAGGACAAAAAGCCCGCGTATCTCCCGGGCATTGACAAAACCATAAAGCAGGCGGTTCGCATTGGCCAGCCGCTCGGTTGTCTGTTGTTCGCACACCGCAAGAATATGAGCATCATTGGCAAGGGCAGCCAACCCTTCCTTGTATTGCACCACTTCCTGTTCCAGCGCCCCGGCAAGCATTGTGCTGCTGCGCAGGCTTTCCGCTTCGGTCAGCCATTTGGTGTTGATGGCGAGAAATGCGAGCACGAGGACGCAAAGGAAGATTATGATTGCGACCGTATAGCGCAGGAACAGTCTCTGGACATAGCTTCTGTAGCGATTGGATGCCATATCGTTTCCTCTCTGTTACCATTGGTTTTTGTTACGCTGTCCTGATTCCATCATGCCATATTATAATGAAAAACAATATATCAACAGCATGCCGCCATTGATATATTGTTTTTGGTTCCCGCATTTTTATCGATTATACACTGATGTCGTTTTTGCCCGATACCTTGAAGAACAGCAGCAGCGAGAGAATGCTGGTGAGGGTCAGGATGGTCGAGTAGGCTGCCGCATTCCCAAAATTACTGCGGATGACTTCTACGTAGATCGCCACGGTCAGCGTCTGGGTCTTGCTGGTGTAAAGGATGATGGACGAACTCAGCTCGCTGATGAGCGTAATCCAGCTCATGATGGCGCCGGAGAGCACACCGGCCATCATCATGGGTACCGTAATCCTCAGGAAGGTTTTCCGCTCCGTAGCGCCCAGGCTGATGGCTGCTTCCTCAACGCTCGGACTGATCTGCCCGATGATGGCCGTGCTGGAACGGATGGTGTAGGGCATGCGCCGGATGCAAAGGGAGATGATCAGGATGATGGCTGTCCCGCTGAGCAGAAGCGGCTGTTTGTTAAAGGCGTACAGGAAAGAGATACCCAACACAGACCCGGGTATGATGTACGGGAACATGGTCAGGGTATCCAGTATGCCCGTCAGGAAGGATTTCTTCCGGACGGTCAGGTAGGAGATCAGGACACCCAGGACCACAACCATCAGGATGGCCGCCAGGCCGTACAAATAGGTATTGGTGATGGTCGAAATGTTCTTGGGCATCAGGATGTTCCTGTAATTCTCCAGCGTGAACTTTCCGGTATAGGATGCCCCCCTGGTCTCCAGGAAGGAGGTGACGATGACGGTCAACTGGGGCATAACGGCCAACAGCGCCACCAGGTAAACAAAAACATAGGCCAGGACGTTGCGGATACCGGTTGCATTTTCAGCTTCCATGGGCTTTAAGGCCGACATGGAATAGGTCAGGCGGTTACCGATGTATTTCTGCAGGAAGAACAGAACCAGGGTGATGGCGATGACGATCACGCAAAGGGCCGCGGCATAGTGCTCATCGGTATTGACTTCTCCCATGAACTGGCTGTACAGCAGTACAGGGAAGGTCTTGTAGCCTTCGCCGATCAGCATGGGCGTACCGAAGTCCGAGAACACACGCATGAACACCAGAAGCGAGCTGGCCAGAAGCGTGGGTGTCACCAGGGGCACAATGATCTTGCGGACCCTCTGGAACACGGAACAGCCAAGGCTTTCTGCCGCTTCATTCAGGGAGTTGTCCAGGTTTTTCAGGGCGCCCGAAATATACATGTAAACCAGCGGGAAGGATTGGAGTGAGAAAACAAGAACAATTCCCGAGAACCCGTAAATGCCGTTCAGCTGCGTATTGAAAATGCTGTTCAGGATCCTGGTGATAAACCCGTTACGTCCAAGGAGCTGTATCCAGGCGTAGGCCCCGATGAACGGCGGCGAAAGGTAGGATATCACAATCAGGATATTCAGCAACCTGCTTCCCCTGATCCTGACGCTTCTTAACACATAAGCCATGATGAGGCCCAGAATCGCGGATACAAGGGTGGAAACTATGGTCACCTTGAAGCTGTTCACCAATGTGCTCCAGTAATACTTTTTGGAGAAGAACTTGACGAAGTAGGCAAAGCTGATGGTACCATCATCCATCAGGATGCTCTTGTACAGGATGAGTCCCAGCGGAAACACAACAAATATCAGAAACAGGACCAGTATGGCAAATGCCAGGACCAGCCACATGTTCAACCTCTTTTTGTCGGTCATGCGCGCACCCCCCTGTCAATCAGGCTCTTGCTGCCGTCTTCGTTGAAAACGTTTATCTTGTGCGTCTGCACTTTCAGATGAATCCTGGTGCCGTCGGGAATCAGCTCGTCCAGATCGGAGTTCTGGATGACTTCGATCTCCTGCCCTTCCCGGGTTTCAACAAAGTAGTGGGTATCAACGCCCAGGAAAACGCTGCTTTTTACAGTAACCGGTATGCCTTCCTGGGTCTCCCTGTTGATGATGAACTCTTCAGGGCGGACCGACACTTTCACCGGACGGTTCGCACCGCTGTCCTTCAGGATGTTGTTCATGTGGAACCTGTAGTCGCCAATACGCACCACGGCTTTTCCGTTGTCATTGCTCTCCAGTCTGCCGTCCAATATGTTGGAAAGCCCGATGAATGTGGAGACAAAGATATTGGCCGGACGCTGGTAGATATTCTTGGGCGTGTCCACCTGCTGGATGACACCGGCATTCATGACCGCGATCCGATCGGAAACGGCCAGGGCTTCCTCCTGATCGTGGGTGACATATACGGTGGTGATGCCCACCTGCCGCTGGATCTGCTTAATCGCGTTGCGCATCTCGGTCCGAAGCTTAGCGTCCAGATTGGATAGCGGCTCATCCATCAGAAGGACCTCCGGATGGATGACAATGGCCCTTGCCAGGGCAATGCGCTGCTGCTGCCCGCCGGAAAGTTTCTGGGGCATGCGGTTTTTCAGATGATCGATCTTCACAACCTTCAGGATTTCATCGACCCTTCTTTCGATCTCATCCTTGGGCACTTTCCTGTTTTTCAGGCCGAAAGCGATGTTGTCCTTGACCGACATGTGGGGAAAGATCGCATAGTTCTGGAACACCATGCCCATATTCCGCTTGTTGGTGGGAATATCATTGATGACCTTGCCGTCTATCATGATTTGTCCGCCGTCGATGGTGTTAAACCCGATGATCATGCGAAGCAGCGTGGTTTTACCGCAGCCGGACGGTCCAAGCAATGTGAAGAACTCACCCGGCTTGATATCCAGGGACAATCCGTTAATGACGGTATCTTTGCCAAAACGTTTTACGACATTATCTATCTTAATGGCTACGCTCATATTCCAACTCCCCTTTACCCAATTTCATAAAGAAAGGGCCACTTTGCCCGCCATGCTAATGGCACGGCATTGCTGCAAGCGGCCCTGTTATTTAAATCCTGTCCTATATTCAGTTCAGATTAGTCCATGGAGGATTCCAGATGCTCGCTAAACTTATTTGTAATTGTTGCCTTGTTGGTAGCAACCCATCCTTCATCGTAGTTGCCGATCAACTTAATCTGGTTCTGAGGTGTCATGTAATCGGCCAGCTTGGCACCTTCGCGGAGCGGACGGACGGTCAGCTCGGAACCCACCTTGTTCTGGATCTTTTCAGTCAGCATGAAATCTACAAATTTCTTCGCGTTTTCAGGATGCTTGCAGTTCTTGATGATCTGTACGGATTCACCAGGGAAGATGGTCCCTTCCACAGGGAACACAACCTCAACGTTGGCGCCTTCCTTCACATACTTGGCAGCAGGGTCTTCCCATGTCAGGCCGACGATGTACTCGCCTTCAGCCACACCCTTGTAAACCTGGCTGGAGCTGTTGGCCATCTTGCCATCAAGGTTCTTCAGGAACTGGTCCACAAATTCCCATGCCTTATCGGACATCGGATCATTGTTCTCACCCATGGCATAGAGCATGGCAACCAGAGCCTGGAATGCAGAACTGGAGTTCACCGGGTCACCAAAGGCGATCTTGCCTTTCAGCGCGGGATTCAACAGATCCGCAAAGCCATTGATCTGAATGTCACCCTTCAGGTCCTTGTTCACAATCAGAACCGGCGGATCGGCGAACGCAGGAGAGAAATATCCTGTGGTATTCCGGAATTTCTCCATCATGTTCGCATCTTCAGAAGAAACATACTGCATGAACAGATGAGAAGAGGATTCCAGCATGGTGCGGTCTGCAGCCCAGAGGATATCGCCCAGCGGGTTATCCTTCTCGGACTCCACGCGCTTCAGAAGCTCGCCTGTACCTGCTGTGACGAGTTCCACCGTAATCCCGGTTTCCCTTTCAAACTCTGAAATCACAGCCTTGTTGAGTTCTTCGCTTCTTGCGGTGTATACGACCAGAACTTTCTCTTCCTGAGCACCGCTGTTTCCTCCTGTGGCCACAGGTGTTGCAGATGCTCCGGGTGTCTGAGACTGTGCCGGTGCGTTTGAAGTGCCGCATCCAACGACAGCCAGAGCCATTACGGCAGCCAGCATGAGTGCCAGCCATTTCTTTCTGTTTTTCATAGAATAGGTCCCCCCCTAGGATTTTGATTTAGCCTCAATGCTATCTCTGTTCATATAGTATCGCGAAACTGCGATTGATTAAATCCGACGATTCAACAAAAAGGTGTAAAATATCAAAGAGGTGCTTATCCGGATTAAGGGGGAATACATATACATATGATTCGTCCGGCAACAGCGGAAGATGCCCGTCTGGTGCATCAAATCATGATTTCAGCCTTTGAGGAATACAGGCACGCCGATATCCCATCGGGGGCGCTCAGTGAAACGGCTGAATCCATCGAAGAAGCCTTGAGGAATGGGACCGAAGAGGCCCTGCTATGCTATTTGGATGGTATCCCGGTCGGTACCGTCAGATTTAAAACAAATGCGCATTCCCTCTATTTCTTCCGTTTATCCGTGAAACCCGACGCCAGAGGGCGGGGATTGGCAAAGGCCATGCTGGCATGGCTGGAAAACCATGCAAGGGCGCATGGATTGAGGGAAATATGGTGCAGGGTGAGAAAATCGGTCCCGCGGAACATCAGTCTGTACCAGCCCGTCGGTTACACCGTCTGCCGGGAAGATACCTTAACCAATATCAATGGTTTACCGGTAAGCATCGTTGTTATGAAAAAAGAAATTTAAGCTTTATCGGATACATTTGTAAATACTCTCCGGATTAATCTTCCCTGTAAGATGCAGGGGCAATCCCTGCAATTTTAATCAAGGGATGGTTCATTATGTCACGGAATCTTTCGTTGTCTCACAAGGACCTAAAATTCGTTTTAAAAATCGTAAAATAATTGCTTGATTCATTTGGCCTGCCTGTCCTATAATGCATTCATAGTGCCATTTGTAATTTCCATATAATGTAAATAATTTTCCTTGGGAAGCGGCTTCCAGGGTTAGAGGACTTATCAGGGTTTACCATTACCAATGTGAAAATGCATGAAACGGCAAACCCTTTTTCCGCTATAAGGGTTTGCTGTTTGTTTCAGAGCTTTCAAAAACTAATGGGGGGGATTTCTTTTGAAAAGTCTGAGATCAAAAATCTTGCTCTTTTACATGCCGTTGTTCATCGCAGGATTCCTGGGGCTCAGCCGCATCGTATACAACATAGCGGCCGCAACCATAGAATCCGAAGCCAGGAACACCATAACAAACGTGGCATATCAGGGGGCTAAAACCGTACAAAGCCGCATCAATGCCGAGCTGGACACCCTGGAGACTCTGGCCGCGTTACCCGTCATTTATGACTCCGGCATACCCATAGAAGAAAAACTGGCCATCCTCAGCAATGAAGTCAATCATAAAGGGCACATCAGGATGGGCATAGTTGACAAACACGGTATCATGCAAGCCACTGACGGTTCTACCACCGATATCAGCGACAGGGTGCATTTCAAAAAACCCATAGCCGGCGAGCGGGCCGTTTCCGATCCGATCATCAGCAAAAACAACGGTTCCATCATCCTGGCTTTCGGGGTTCCCATAAAAGAAGACGGCAATATTGTGGGTGTCCTGGTAGCCGTCCGGTATGGTACCACCCTGAGCGATGTGGTTGACGATATAACCTTCGGCAACTCCGGCCGCTCCTTTGTCATCAATCAGAAAGGCACCATCATCGCCCACAGCGATCAGGAACTGGTCGTTAATATGTTTAATCCCATCGAAAGCGCCAAGGAAGATTCGGCGCATGCATCTCTGGCCGAGCTGACACAAAAGATGCTTGAGGGCAACACCGGCAGTTGGTCCTATAACTACGAGGGGACAGAAAAAATTGTCGGTTATGCACCTGTAGAAGGATTAAACTGGTACCTGGCAGTTAATGCCCCCGAAAAGGAAGTCCTGGCAGGCTTATCCAAGGTACAGGCTTATATACCCATCATCACGGTAAGCTTCATCCTTGTTGGCGTTATCATCACTTACCTGGTAGCGCTTGGCATTACAAAACCGATTGTGCGGGCTTCCAGGCTCCTTGGTATAACTGCGGAGGGTGACTTTACACAGGCAATTCCCAGTAAGGATCTGAAGAGAAACGATGAGATCGGGCTCCTGGCCAAATCCCTCGATAAAATGCAAAAGGCCATGAAGGAGGCGGTGAATGGGGTCATCATGGAAGCAGGCCATGTTTCTGAGGTTATGGCGGCCACCACCAGCAATATGGCCGATCTGAACGCCCAAATTGAAGAAGTCTCCGCCACAACCGAGGGGCTGTCTGCCGGCATGGAAGAGACAGCAGCGTCCACACAGGAAATGAGTGCCACAACCTCACAAATAGAGGCTGCTATCAATTCTCTGGCGGAGAAGGCCCAGGAGGGCGCGGAAGTCGCCGAGGAAATCAGTGCGCGTGCCAATCGTCTCAAGGAAAATGCTGTCAAGTCGCAGAAAAATGCCGGTGAAATATACGCAAATGCTTACGAAAAGCTGAAGAATGCCATTGAACAGTCAAAGGCTGTCGAGCAGATCAATATTTTGTCGGATGCGATTCTGGATATCACCTCCCGCACCAACCTTCTGGCCCTCAATGCGGCCATTGAGGCTGCGCGGGCCGGCGAAGCGGGCAAAGGTTTCGCTGTGGTCGCAGACGAGATCCGGACCCTGGCTGAAAACTCCAAAAACGCGGTTACCGAAATCCAACGAGTTACCAAGGATGTGGTGATGTCTGTTGAAAACCTCTCCCAAAACTCGCAGGAGATCCTTGGATTTATTGATCAGACTGTGGTCTCTGATTATGCTTCAATGGTGGGCATCAGCGACCAGTACAAGAAGGACGCCGAGCTTGTAAGCGGCATTGTTACGGATTTCAGCGCCACCACCGAGCAATTGCTGGCCTCCATCCAAAACCTGGTGCGAGCCATCAACGACATAGCCATAGCCAGCAATGATGGCGCAACGGGCGCATCCAACATCGCGGAAAAAACAGCCATTGTCGTTGAAAAAGCCGATGAGGTTATCAAAAGCTGCATAAGCTCCATGGAAAGCTCGCAAAGGCTGGCCGAACTGGTATCCAGATTTAAGGTATAAGCCATCGGGTTCGGGACAGCGGCAATATAATGGTTACACATCAAGCAGGGATGCTGAAGGCCCGAAGGCTTTCGGCATCCCTGTTTTTCATCCATATTGCCTGGCTTGATTCATATGGCTTGTTTCCCCTTAACCTCACCGCTTCCATGATATGCAATTCATGCTTTACAAGCTGCTGCGCCTCATAGTATCATGTCAATAAGTATATTCATTTCCGGGTCATCCGTTTAATATCAAAACCGTTCAAAATTTAATCATGGAGGATTATCTTTATGCGGAATTTCAGGGGATGGATTGTTACATCTGCAGCAACAGGCATCAATCTGATTTTGGGGGTGCTCTACATCTGGAGCATTATGGGCAAGGCCCTGATCGGTGAATATGGCTGGTCCAGCACCGAGGCATCATTGCCCTATACCGTATGTACCGTTTGCTTTGCATTGGTCATGGTCTTCGCTGGAAAACTTCAGGACACGAAAGGTCCACGCCTGATCTCCACCTTCGGTGGAATCCTTCTGGGCGGAGGGCTTATCTTGTCCAGCTTTGCCAGGGATCCTTTCGTGATGATGCTGACCTTCGGTATCCTGGGAGGTGCCGGAATCGGATTCTGCTATGCGTCCACAACACCTCCCGCCGTTAAGTGGTTCCCCATGGAAAAGAAGGGCCTGATCTCCGGTATTGTGGTTTCCGGTGTAGGTTTTGCGGCCGTCTACATATCGCCTCTGACAAACAGTCTCCTGCAGCACAATGGCATTTCAAAGACATTCCTTTACCTTGGGCTCGGTGCGATCATCCTGTTGATTGCTTTTTCACAGCTCTTGATCGATCCGCCTGCAGGGTACGCGCCAAAAGCTGCATCGCCGGCAAAAAGCCAGAAGGACTCAAAGCCTGAAAACAGACCGGAATACGGCTGGAAGGAAATGATCAAGACGCCCAACTTCTATAAGCTGTGGATCATGTACGCCTTTACCGCCTCAGCCGGACTGATGATTATCGGTCATATTGCCAATATCGCAAAGCAACAGGCCCAATGGGAAAACGGGTACCTGCTTGTGGTGATACTGGCTGTTTTCAATACCCTGGGCAGGATTGCAGGCGGTCTGGTTTCCGATAAGATCGGCCATTTGAACACCATGAGGATAATCTTCCTGCTGCAGGCTGTAAACATGGCGTTCTTCAGTCAGTACGTATCGTACGGCACGCTTGCCCTGGGCGTATCCATCGCCGGCTTGTGCTATGGCGCGTTGTTCTCCGTCTTCCCTGTCGCCACAGCTGAATCCTACGGCATCAGGAACCTGGGTGTCAACTACGGCCTGGTCTTTACCGCCTGGGGCTTCGGCGGGGTAATCGGACCCATGCTGGCCGCCAGGATCCTGGATTCCACGGGAAGCTACAGCGCTTCCTATATCGTATCGGCGGCACTGCTTATTGTCGCAAGCCTGCTGACCTTCGTGGCTTCAAAGAAAAAATCTCCTGCCAACGTTTAATCCTTAGCCTCGAAACATAGAGAAGCACAAGACGAAAGCGAGCGGGAGGTTGGCTGCCCATTAACGGATAGCCGGCCTCCCGCATCTATTTGCGTCTTGTTCGGTATAAGGCAGTTCCCGAAAAAAGGGGTATGGCCTAAGGGCTTTTTCCCATCCTCCTGAACCTCAGCATGGCCAGCCCGGCCGCCAGAATGCCAATACAGGCACCAACCAGGATGGACCACGGGGCGGAAAAATCGGTGGCAAGACCATAGGCAAGCCCGGAAAAAGCCTCCATGGCATAGGTGCCGACAAGCAGACGCCCCAGCATTCTGAGCGGTTCAGGCAGCATGGATGCGGGAAACATAATGCCGCTGAGCACGACCGTTGGCAAAAACACCATCTGGGAAAGCATCACCGCCATGGATTGGCTCCGGGCTGCCGCGCCGATAAGCATCCCAATGGCAATCGTAGAAAACAGCAACATCACCAGTGTCAGAAAGAAGGCCGTATAGTCCTGGGGGCGGCCAGCACCAAAGAACACGGGCGCGGTAATCAGGATAATGGATGAAACGATCAGAAGATGCAGGAACGCGCTGATGCCATGGATGAACGGCACCGCCCATCCCGGTATGCCTGAAACGCGATAGGCGCGCAGCACGCCGGACTCGCGCATCTTCACCACGGGTACCGGTGTACCCAGCACAGCTCCCATGGTTGCAGCAAAAACGGCCATGGACGCAGCCAGCGTATTCTTTACCAGGGGGTTGACGGAAGTAAACACCGCCCCTATAAAAAGATAGAAGACAAGCGGGATCAGGTAGTAGGTCATCAGCGTGCCGCGCTCACGAATATCCATTCTAAACTGAATCAGAAGATGTTTCATCAATGCCTTCATGACGCATCCCTTTCCACCAGTTCAAGAAATCTTTCTTCAAGGGAAGGCCTTTCCACTCTCAGGTCCTCCACGGTATCACCAGCCCGTTGCACCTCCTGCAAAAGTGCCACGACCGAAGCTGCGGCGTCACGGCACAGCCAGGTGCCGTAATCCTCCTCCTGCCTGACAAAGCGCGCGCCGCCGATATCCCTTCCGGGCAGCAGGCAGTTCTTTTGCGTGCGCAGGATAATCCTTGTTTCCCCAAGGCCGGCCGACGTGATCTGGGCTGGCGTCCCGATAGTGGCAATGCGTCCTCTTACCAGAATGGCAACCCGATCGCACAGCGTCTCGGCTTCCGCCATGTCATGGGTGGCCATCAGAATGGTGACTCCCGAATGCCTTAGCCGTCGAATGGCTTCATGGAGCTGGGCCCGGCCCTGTACATCCAGTCCGGCAGTGGGCTCATCAAGGATGACGACCGCCGGGTCGCAGGCAAGGGCCAGGGCAAGATGCAGTCGCCGTTTCTGTCCCGTGGACATCTCCCGGTACTGTTTCCTGCTTTGGGGATCCAGCCCGAACATGTTCAGAAGATCGCGGCGCGGCGGGATCCGGTGCCAGGCACAAATTAATTCCATGGCCTCACTGGGACGTATGCTGTCGGGCATCGAGGAATTCTGAAGCTGCACACCAAGCAGCTTACGAAACTTCCGAACGTCGGTTTGGGGATCAATACCTCCCACGCGCACAGTGCCACCGTCCGGCCGGCGAAGGCCTTCCAGGCATTCCAGGGTGGTGGTCTTGCCGGCACCGTTTGGCCCCAGAAGTCCGAAAACCTCGCCCTTCTTCACTTTGAAACTGATGCCGTTTACAGCTGTGAGATTCGCATAGCGTTTGACCAGGTCCTGCACTTCCACGATGTATTCGTCCATTATTGCTTCTCCTCCATGAACGGAAGTTTAATGCCATTATTCCTGAAATAGGCTGCAAAAGCACGTTCGATAAACGATTTCACAACCTCGCCCTGCCCCTTGTCGTCGGATGGCCAGTCGATCCCGCTCGCACCGATTGCAAAGATGTTTTGGATCAGTGCGGGATCATCCTTGGCAACCCGGGTCACCAACTGCCATAGCCTGGCAGCCAGTGCCTGGGCCTCTTTTCCTTCCGGGTCGGCATTCCGTCGGCTGAGCTCAACCATTTCAGCATGAAGAAGCTGCAGGTTCCTGTTGATTTCAGCCGCAGCATCCTCATCTTCAAAACGGTTGAGGAACTGTTCGACATGGCCTTTGTTGAGGTGGCGAATCATGAAGGAATAGGGATTGCCCATCCTGGCCGCTCCCATAATGGCGAACAACCTGCTCACATCAACTTCCTTTCCCAGTCTGATCTCATGGATGGCCTCCTCTATCTGCTGCACCGTTTTCTGTATCTGGGCCATCTGTTCGACGAGCGCCTGTTTCTGCCGTTCAAAGATCCATTCCAACTGTTCGGCCGAATCAGCAGGCAGGAGCTTATCCCGTATCTCTTCCAGGGAAAAACCCATGGACTTGAAAAAGAGGATCTGTTGAAGCCGCACAATCTCGCGCCTGCCGTACATGCGTCGTCCGCCCTCGGTGAATGCGCTCGGCACCAGAAGACCTATGGCATCATAGTACTGCAAGGTGCGCACGGTAACGCCGCATCTTCGGGCAAGCTGGCCCACCGTAAACAAATCCTTTTTGCCTTTAACCAAGCATTACACCCCCACGACTCAAGCATATCATGTAACGTAACGTCACGATCAATAGGTTAAGGGAAATTTAAGAGAAACACACTCCAACCAAAACGCCAGTTTATAACGGGGTTTTGCCAGGAAGCCGTTTATAACGTATAATGATATTCAAATGTATATTTTTCGGAGGCATCCATGAAAAGCATTAAACCAGGTCGGGGACCTTCCAGAATGGGGATGGTGGGCAGCATCTTTGCCGCCATATTCGGTGTTTTTTGGTGCATCATGGCCGCGTCAATCGGCGCCGGGGTCATGGTTCCCTTTGGCCTTATCTTCATAGGTCTGGCCGTATACAGCGCTGTTTACAACTACCGCAACGCAACGGGTAAAAACCGGTATTCGCTGTTTGATATTGTCGATGCAGGTGAAGAAGAAGATCCGTTGAACGAGCAGATAGCCCGTCATGTCAATACGGGAACGCCCGACACAGGCATCGCGTTCTGTCCTTACTGCGGCTTTTCCATCAATTCCGATTTTGAATACTGTCCGAAGTGCGGAAAAAAGCTTCCGTTTTAAGCCACGCATCGTGTGCTCACAGGGATGAGGCGTGTTTTGATGGGTGCTAACCGAATCATCCTGCCCCTTTCATTCGTCCAGGACAACCAGCCTGTTTTCGGTCCGCGTTTTGTTGAGATCGATGATCCTCTGGTTTTCCGAGCCCCGGAACCTCAGAAGAAGGTTTCGCTTATCCATTTCAAACCGGCCGTCCACCAGGATATCGCTTTCCTCGAGCAGGTCATGCCATCCCCGGTGTTTCACGGCGTTTTCCACAAGGTACTCATAGGTGTATCCGGTATAGGTCATGATATCCAGGTTCAGCTTTTTCGCCTCGCGGGCGAGGACAGCAAAAGCCTCGGCCTGTTCAAAAGGCTCTCCTCCGCTGAATGTAATGCCATCCAGCAGAGGATTCCTTTTGGCCTGTTCGATAATGGCATCCACCGTCACCAGCGTGCCGCCGTCAAAGGAGTGGGTTTCAGGGTTGTGGCAGCCAGGGCATTTATGCCTGCATCCCTGGGCGAAAACCACCATCCGTATCCCTGGCCCGTCCACGATGGATTCCCTGATAATGCCTGCGATTCTGATGTACGTTTCCACTTTTGATTTGTCACCCCATCCTGCAGAAGGACATATGCTTGACCCTGTCGCGTTCCTCGGCCCTCTTGGCATCGTTGAACCGGTCAAGGGTGCCCACCAGGTATCCCGTGATGCGCCTGATCCTTTCGAACCGGATGTCCCCTTCTTCCCGGCCGCAGGAAGGGCAGGTGTTGCCGATAATGCCGGTAAACCCGCATACAGGATCCCTGTCCACCGGGTGGTTGATGGAACCGTAGCCGATACCGGCTTCCTTCATGGCCCGGATGATCTTTTCAAAAGCCTGGAGGTTTTGCGTGGGATCGCCGTCCACTTCCACATAGGTGATATGCCCCGCATTGGTCAGCTCATGGTAGGGCGCTTCAATCCTGATCTTGTCAAAAGCGCTGATTCCATAGTACACCGGAACGTGGAAGCTGTTGGTGTAATACGCCCTGTCGGTGACGCCTTCAATGTTGCCGAACAGTTCCCTGTCCATCCTGACAAACCGGCCGGCCAAACCCTCTGCCGGGGTTGCCAGGAGGGTGAAATTCATTTGGTATTTCCTGCTGGCCTCATCCATGCGTTTTCTCATATGGCCGACAATCTTCAGGCCGAGTGCCTGCGCTTCCTCCGATTCGGCATGGTGTTTGCCGATCAGGGCCTTCAGGCATTCTGCCAGTCCGATAAATCCTGCGGTGAGGGTACCGTGTTTCAGGACCTCCCTTAATTCATCCTCCCAGCCAAGCTTGTCGGAATCGATCCATATCCCCTGCCCCATCAGGAACGGGAAGTTTTTCACCTTCTTCCGGGCTTGAATCTCAAACCGCTCCAGGAGCTGATCAATGACCAGATCGATCTTCTGATCCAGTTCATTAAAGAACTGACCGACATCCCCGTTGCTCCTCAGCGCAATCCTCGGCAGGTTTATAGTGGTGAAGCTCAGATTTCCCCGTCCGGTAACGATTTCCCTGGACGGATCATGCACATTGCCAATCACCCTTGTTCTGCAGCCCATATAGGCGATCTCGGTTTCAGGCTGACCTGGCCTGTAATACTTCAGGTTAAAGGGGGCATCCAGGAACGCAAAGTTCGGAAACAACCTTTTGGCGCTTACCCGGCAGGCGAGCTTGAACAAATCATAGTTGGGGTCCCCGGGATTGTAGTTGATGCCTTCCTTGACCTTGAAGATCTGCACCGGGAATATGGGGGTTTCCCCATAGCCGAGGCCCGCTTCAGTGGCCAGCAGGAGATTTTTGATAACCATCCTGCCCTCCGGAGAGGCATCCGTGCCATAGTTGATGGAACTGAAAGGCACCTGGGCGCCGGCCCGGCTGTGCATGGTGTTCAGATTATGGATGAAAGCCTCCATGGCCTGGTATGTACACCTGTCGGTTTCCGCCTGCGCCTTTTCCATGGCAAAGGCCTGCGCCTTACGGATTAGATCGGCATCAGGTAGGAGGTCCAAAAGGAGCCTATGCTCCAGTTCAAAATAGCTTTCATCGGGGACCAGGGCCGGATGCAGACCATTCTCTCCGGCAAGCTTTTCGGAAACGGCTTTGACCCGTTCGGCCGCATCCGTAAGGCCGGACAGCAATTCCAGTGCCTTGGCCAGGTTCTGCCTGTACAGCCTGGAATAGGTCTTCGCCACACCGGCAGCCATGCCGTAATCGAAATTGGGGATGCTCTGTCCGCCATGCTGATCGTTCTGGTTCGACTGGATGGCGATACAGGCCAGGGCGGAATAGCTCAGGATATCGTTGGGTTCCCTCAGATGCCCGTGCCCCGTACTGAAGCCATCTCTGAAGAGCTTCGTGATATCGATTTGGCAGCAGGTGGTGGTCAGGGTCAGGAAGTCCAGATCATGGATGTGAATGTCCCCGTTTTTATGGGCTTCGGCATGCTCGGGCTTTAAAATGAACATTTCACCAAACTGCTTGGCACCCTCGGAACCATATTTGAGCATGGTTCCCATGGCGGTGTCGCCGTCAATGTTGGCATTTTCCCGCTTCAAATCGTTGTCCTTGGATTCCTTGAAGGTCAGTTCCTCATATATCTTCATCAACCGGGTGTTCATTTCCCTGACGCGCGTCCGCTCAGCCCGGTATAGGATATATTTCTTGGCGGTATTGGGAAGTCCCTCTTCAATCAGGACCCTTTCAACAATGTCCTGGATATCCTCCACACCCGGAACCTGTATATCCGGATTTCTGTGCAGTTGCTCCACGACTTTCTCCGCCAGGGCCATGGCCTTGTCATAGTCTTCCTCCCCCGCAGCCCTGGTGGCCTTGAAAATGGCATTGGTTATCTTCTCAATGTTGAAGGGTACCTCTCTTCCGTCCCTTTTCCTGATTTTTGTAATCATTTGTTACGCCCCCACTTTCGAAAATGAGTTCTTTAAGGGTTATGACAAATAATACCTCTCGACAAACGTCAAGAGGTATCGTGAATACCCGTCCAATACCCAACCCGGGCAGTCATGCACATATCCAACACCCCTCTATCGCTCGTAGAGTTCACGGTGCTTCGTTACAGGCAGGTCTTCTGACTCTGGCTCATCGGCACGCCACACCTTCCCGGAAGCTATCCAGTGGCTCGCTGTGGCATGCCTCACCATCACAGCGGCGGGACCGTGCAGGAATTCCACCTGCTTCCCTTTTAAACTGTCAATCACAGTACCTGCAACAACAATATTTAGTTTAGCTTATTTTACCATATACAATATATTGGTTTCAACGGTTTTTAACGTTCATGACCAATGACGGACAGCTTACAACGGCTTTCCACATTCCTAATCCGTCTTATGCCAACAAAAAAGCTCCCCGGCCACCCTGCCGCCGGACGCCGAAACAGGCGGCAGAGCGCCGGAAAGCTCATCCCACGTCATACCATCCCGGACCGCAAATATCGGGTACCGTTTTTCAGAACTTAATCACCCGCGGCGCCTTGGTGAATGAATAGAAGGTGGCTGTCGCATCCTCGAAGTACAGCACCTCCGTGTTGTCATCCTCCGGGGAATACATGGACTTAAGCTCCGGATAGTTGTCAAGCATGTGCTTTTTGGCTTCCACCCGGTCATCCCTGACGAGCTTTCCCGATACCCTCAGCCATGTTCCATCCATAAAGGCGCAAAGCTCTACCTTGGGATTGGCCTGGATCTGTTTGGACACATCCTTTACCTTGCCCGTCTGGATATAGAGTTTGCCCTCGAAAATGTCCACTGTTCCAAACGGCCTGACCCGGGGCTGGTCACCATCTACAGTTGCCAGATAATACGTTCCGCACTTTTTCAGAAACTCGTAAACTTCCTGCATATTTCTTCCTCCTGCTGATTTGCATTATGTTTTCCATTGTACATCATTCCGTGACTATATGCGTCCGGAATTTTGAGAAGCGGATGAATGTCTCATCCGCCTCCCTATTATACATCGTTCGTTCAAATCAATAAATGGTTGTAGCAATCCCCGGCCGGTTCATGTCCCATTGGGGATACGCCGTTTATGGTATTTCATGCTTCAGCGGACAGCTTCACAGGCTGCCTTCCGGCTTTTCGGATTTTCCGCCCAGAGCCGATCAGCCACTTCCGCCCATGCTTTGGCAGCCGGAGCCGTTTTGCCGCAAAGCACGTCCACATCTTCAGGAGCCTCCATATCCGTTGATCTCGCTCCGGATTCCTTCACCATCTCCCGGAGCATTTCGGGATTGTCCAGCAAAGGACAGGGACGCAGCATGTTGCCGTTAAAGGGCTGTCTCCTGCGGTAGGCCATGAACAAAGGCGAGCGCAGGGCATCCAGAAGCGACACGTCGTGAATGTTTACGTTGGAATAATGGATAAACGCACATGGCTCAACATCACCGGCCGCATTGATATGCAGATAGCGTTTCCCGCCGGCAATGCACCCATCGGCATACTCGCCGTCGTTCCAGAAATCCATCGCAAAAATGGGCTTTGTTGCGCGGATTTCATTGATGCGCCTGTACATGTAGGCCCGCTGCTCGGGCGTAGCTATCAGATCCAGACGCGCATCCTTGCCCACGGGCATATAGGTGAAGTTCCAGGCGAACCGGCAGCCGCGCGCAATCATATCATCCACGAAGGCATCGGATCCCACGCTCTCGGTATTGTAGCGATGGTAGCAGGTGGAGTACCCAAACAAAAGCCTGTGGGCTTTCATGCGCTCCATGGCTTCAATGACCTTTCGGTAGGTACCTTTCCCGCGCCGCATATCGGTGGCTTCCTCGTCCCCCTCAATGGAGAAGGCCAGCGCGAAGTTGCCTACACGCAGCATATCATCGCACAGCTCGTCATCCACAAGGGTCCCGTTGGTGAACGCAAAGAAGTAGCAATCCTGGTGGGCTTCACACAGCCGGATGATATCCTTCTTGCGAACAAGCGGCTCACCGCCCGAGAATATGTAGAAGTGAATGCCCAGTTCCTTGCCTTGCCTGCAGATGGAGTCGAGCGTCTCGTAAGAAAGGTTGTGTCTGCTTCCGTATTGCGCTGCCCAGCATCCGGTACAGGACAGGTTGCAAGCGCTTGTGGGATCCATCAGGATCGCCCACGGTACGTTGCAGTCATATTTCCGCTCAATCTCCCGTCCGCGCGCGTACCCTTCAAAATTGGCGTTGATGATAAAGCATTCCACAAACTTTTTAATAGGCTTTTTGTCCACTTCCTGCACCAGGTTCTTTACAAACGTGTACCAGACGTTATTCTCATCCGACAGGATTTCACGCACCGCTTTGATCTGGGTGGCATGCATATTATCCTTGTCCAGCTTCTCCGCCAGTTCTATGATCTTTGGCAATTTCTCCAACGGATCATCCGCAATGTAGTTCAATAGCATATTGGCTGCCGTTTTCTGAATCCTGTTCATCATTACCCCCTCCATATTCAGATTGATATATTTTATGCTGCAAAGCTCCGACAGAGCTTTTAACTAACCATTTGGTTAATAAAAAATATATTAACTAACCGTTTGGTTAAAACAACTCAAACCTTAAGTATTCTGATTTCCGCCAATCCTATTTACTTCTCAGCAAAATATCACTTCCTGAAACCATCGAAGCAATGATGATTCTTGACACGCGCAGAAAAGAATCGCGAAGTTCCTTGTCGCTTAACGCGCTTACCTCTTTATAGTCATCGTAATATGCTGCAAAGCTGACTATTGGTATAATGGAAAAGAAAAACCTGAATAAAACCATCTCGTCCGAGTAGGCAAAATCCTGGTCCGCGCTGGATATGGTCTTGATAATCGGGTTGTTTTCATTGTTAGCCACGAAATCCATCATCTGAAACAATGAATTCTGATGCTTCCCGTTTTTCAGCGACTCCAGCATCAGGATGCGGATGATGCTCCTTTTCTCAATGGCATAATCCACGACCCGCTCATAGAATTTACAGGTGTTTTGTATGAATTCCTGCTTGGCTTCTTCATTGACGAAATGCAGACGATCGGGCAGGATGTCCAGGCAGCCTTTTTCGATCATCTGCACAATATTGGTATGGATAAAATCCAGGGTAATGGACACGGCATTGTTCAGCAGGGAATGGACCATGAAATCCAGGATGTCCTGCTTGTTTTTGAAATAATAATAAATCAGGGCCTTGTTGACATTTGCAGCGCTGGCGATATCATTGACCCGCGTTGCGTCATAGCCTTTCTGGGAAAACAATTCTATTGCCGCGTTGATGATTCTTTCCCTTGCTTCAACCCCTGAGCCGGTTTCCAATGCATTCTCCTCCCATTTAATTAACCGGTTGGTTAATTCCTGTCAAAAAGATCCTATCGCTGTTCATTCCAATTGTCAAGCGTCCTCTAATTTCCCTTATAACGTGCAAGGAACTGCTTGGTCCGCTCTTCCCTGGGATTGCCGAACACTTCCTCGGGAGAACCCTGCTCAACAATGACGCCGCCGTCCATGAAGATCACCCGGTCTGCCACATCCCTGGCAAAGTCCATCTCATGGGTGACGATGATCATGGTCGTATGGCGCTCCGCCAGATTACGGATGACTTTCAGCACTTCCCCGGTAAGCTCGGGGTCCAGGGCCGAAGTGGGCTCGTCAAAGCACAGAATATCCGGTTCCAGGGCCAAAGCACGGGCAATAGCCACCCTTTGCTGCTGACCGCCGGAGATCATGTGAGGGTAATAATCCAGTTTATCCGACAGTCCAACCTGGGCAAGCAGTTTTTTGCCCTTTTCCCGGATCTCTTCCAGGATGGCTTTTTTCCTCTGCTTATAGTCCGGGCGTTCTCTGGCCAGCAGTTCCAGCGCCAGGGTCACGTTTTTCAGGACCGTGTACTGGGGGAACAGGTTGAAATTTTGAAAGACCAGGCCGAAATGCAGGCGCTTTTTGCGCAATTCGCTTTCCCGCTGGGTGTTCGGATCCATTGCGTCAAAAATGACCTCATCGTTCACGATGATTTTCCCTTTGTCAGGCCGCTCCAGGAAGTTGAGGCAACGCAGCAACGTGGTCTTTCCGCTTCCTGAAGAACCGATAATCGCGAGGGTCTCTCCCTTTTCCAGGGAAAAATCAATCTTTTTCAGAACCTGAAGGGTGCCGAAGCTTTTTTCAATATCCTTTACTTCCAGTACAGGCAATCGAATCCCATCCTTTTTATGCGCGGAAATAACTCAGTTTCTTTTCCAGCCAGCCTATCAGCAGGGTCAGCACACCGACAAACACCAGGAAATAGATACCCGTGGCAAATAAAGGCCAGATAAGCCCTTTGCTGGTATATTCGCCGGCCATCATGATGATCTCCTTGTTCGCAATGATACGGGCAAGGGCCGTATCCTTCACCAGGGTAATCACCTCGTTGCCCACCGGCGGAAGAATGCGTTTGATAACCTGGAGCAGGATGACATTGAAGAAGATCTGGCTCTTTGTCATCCCGAGAACCTGACCTGCTTCATACTGGCCTTTCGGGATGCTCTCAATACCGCCGCGAAAGATTTCCGAAAAGTAACAGGCGTAGTTGATGATAAAGGCCACGGTTGCAGCTACAAAACGACCGGAAGTGCCGCCCGGCCAGGAAAAACCCAGGTTCAAAAGGCCCGGTCCGAAATAAATGATGAGAAGCTGCAACATCAGCGGTGTTCCACGGATTATCCAAACAAAGGTGCGTATCAGCCACTTCAGCGGCTGGAAACGGCTCATGGACCCAAAGGCAATCAACAGCCCCAGGGGCAGCGAGAACAGAAGGGTTAACGCAAAAAGCCTGCAGTTAAGCAGGAAGCTTTCGGTCAGGCGTCCAATGATCACAGGAATGTCATTCATATCTGTCTTACCTCGGAATAACAGCGATGGGACAGAGGTATCCCCCTGCCCCTGCATCATTGTATGTACCTGAATTAATCAGCCAGTTCAAGTCCGTATTTTTCGGCCAGTTTACCCATGGTGCCGTCTGCCAGAAGCGCGTCGAAAATTTTGTTCACTTCCGCGCAGATATCGGAACCCTTGCGGAAGCCAACGCCGTAATCCTCTACGGCCAGGAAATCCACAATTTCAATATCCGCATAATCGGTACCTTCGCCGGTCATGGTCTTTGCCAGGGTCAAATCCAAAACAGCGGCGTCAGCGGTTCCGGCCTTCAACTCCAGCAGGCATTCGGTCTGCAGGCTCTTGGGAACATAGTCGGCCTGCTTCAGGTTTTCATCGTTCAGGATGGTATCCTCTCCTGCAGAACCTTGCTCAGCCACTACGGTTTTCCCGATGAGGGAGGCCGTACCTTCATAGGAAGTGCCTTTTTTCACCAGGACCACCTGGGCATTCTTCACATAGGGTTGGGTGATTTCCATGTTCTGTTTGCGCTCTTCATCGATGGTCATACCGTTCCAGATGCAGTCAATGGCTTTGCTGTTCAGCTCCACTTCCTTGGTATTCCAGTCGATCTCCACGAACTCGGGCTCAACGCCAAGCTTCTCACAGACCAGTATCGCCAGTTCGGTATCAAAGCCGGTGAAATTGCCGTTTGCATCGGTATAGTTCATAGGCTCATAAACGGTATAGCCAATAACCAGCTTACCTTTTGCCTTCACATAAGCCAAATCGCTTTCAGCCTGAGGCTGGCTCGCTTCGGTGTTTTCAGGCTGATTTGATTCCACAGCCTGGCTTGCTTCCGGGGCTGCAGGCTGGCCAGTTTCCGTGCTGTTGCCGCAGGCTGCGAGCGCAAGCATCATTGCTAATGTCAAAAGCATCATCAATAACTTTTTCATACTCTGTTTCATGCTCTGTTCCTCCGTCTTTCTCGCACATTGTCTTTTTTCGATTCACTTTTTCATTATATCACTTTAGCGAGATAAAGAAAAGGCTCATTCTGCGTTGTTCCAAAACCCAAATCATGCCAACGTTTCAGGCTCTCAAAACAGTTGCCCAGGATATACCCGCGACACAGCATTTCCTCCGAAATGGGGATAAGCAGCACATTGATTAAGGAACGCTCATATCCATTTGCGATTTGGGAGATAAACCTCGGAAACAGATTACCCTGAATCAGGCTTTCCATCCCCATGACAACCGCATAAAAAGCAGCCGTCGACAAGACGCCAATCAGGCAATAGATAATATCCTTAACCCGAAAGACCAATCCTGCCTTGTCGAGCTTTTGGTGTTCAATAAAACGCAGACTGACAACGATGCCACAGACCATCATACACCAGGAATTTCCAACGGGCAATAGGACTGCATAACTGTGCTGGGCGCCGTGAGACCGGATACCGAACAGCCATCATGCCTTATAGTAATTATCGCGTAATGAAAGGATGAGCGCTTCCATCTCTTTCAGGGCTTTATCGGGATTTTTAAAGACTTCCTGCCGGTTGACAGACATATAGCCTTCCACGGCCAGGGTGATCAGCTTCAGGAGTTTTTCCGGCGCTTCCGGATCCCTGAAGCGCGATCGATCTGTGTTCTCCAGAATACTGGATGTGTCATGCTTCATATAGCGCGCCTTGATGCGTTTGATGTCAGCACTCACCAGGGGATCCGTTTCAAAGTAAGCAGCATTCAGAAAGCGCAGCATATCCGGATACTTTCTCATGAGCCGGATCTCCCGCCTGAGATTCTTCATGATGTACATGAAGAAATCCCGTTCTCCGGCCAGGTCTTCCTCGTCGGCAATGCTGTCGGCGGTTTTCAGGGCCGTTTCAAACAAAAACAGATATAAGCCTTTTTTGCTGCCAAAATAGTGAAACAGCAGCGGCTTTGATACGCCTGCTGCTTCTGCTATGGAAGACGTGGGCGCTTTTTTGTACGGGTAGGCGGAAAACACCTTGTATCCTGCATTGATCATTCTCTTCCGGCGTTCGGGAGGAAGGCTGAAAAACCGCTCATTCATGTCAGTTCACCAGCAAAAGCTCAAATCTCGCAATGATGCCTTTCAGGACAATGCACACCCCGATGATCACCAATGCCGTTTCAGGTCTACCGACAACAGGCATGTTCAACCCAAAAATCTGGGCTATCATCGAAAGCATAAGGATTGTTCCGAGCACATAGCCGCAAATGGTCAGCGGATGGTACCACGCTGCGGATATGAATTTGCCGACACTTGCCATACAGAGAATGAACCCGGCAGCGCCCAGCGTAATGGCCGCGGATCTGGCGTCGTGTATCCACAGGAACTGTTTCCCGGACAGGCCCAGCCAGACCAGCGCGGCTGAAAGAATGGTCTCAACGGCCAACAGGTCCACATGCTTCATGTTGATTTCACCCTGTGATATTATCCTTTGATGTTATCATACTGCCGTTGACCGATTTTGAGAAGACCCATATCCTTTTACAGACGGCATTTCAAATAATCTTATTGACCGCTTGGACACATGCCTTGCATAAGCCGTCGGCCCATTGGAATACACCTTTCAGGCAGGGACCGTCCTTTTTTCTAATGATACCTGCAACTTACCGTACACCGGAATTTATCCGCAATGGAACCTGTCCCGAGGACTCATTTCGAAGTCCTTCCGGCAAATTGCAATACGCTGTCCCACACGTTCAAAAACAGTTTCTGTTCGGGATCAGGATAATCCGGTATATTGCCCAGCCGCCAGAGGGAGATTCCCCGGATCCCGAACATGGCAGCCAGCTTCATCTTGGCCTCCACGCTCCTGGCATCTTCATACCAGATAATGTTTTCGGTGCCGTCCTGGGCATCCGTAAAACGCGCATAGGGGTTCTGGCTGAGGTCCGAGTATTGAATGCTTACGCCATCCATCAGTAGCCTCTTATGGAGCGCCTCGTAGGAAACGCTCAGCGGTACCCGGTTGACGACTGCGCCGTCTTTCTTCTTCCATTGCACCGCATCGAAAGATATCTGGAGCATGATCTTGCCGGGGTCCTGTACGCCTGTGGTCTTGTCGGTGACAGCCCTCAGGGCGTAATAGACCTCATCGATGGGCGTAAGCGGCGTCGTGGTATAGCCTGCGGCCATTTCCCCGTCGGTGAGCTGCCTGGCGTAATAATCATGCGCCATGAGGATCACCTTGTCGGCAATGTCTCCGATGACTCTGAAATCATACCCGTCATAATAGGCCTGGCCCGGACGCCTTGCCGGCTGGACGGCAACATAAAGCAGCTTGCCGGTTTTGTCCAGTTCCTGCCTCAGCTCTTTAAGGAACGCATTGAAGGCTTCCTTCGCGTTGGCCCGGAGACCTTCAATATCTATGACAACACCGTCGAAGCTCAATGGATAGCCGTCTTTCGAGTCAGCATTGACCTGCTCAGCGATGCTTCGTATCACTGAAGACCTGATCTCGGGCCGGAGGATGTACTCTGCCAAGGGCACTTTTGCTCCCGTTGAGGGGTCGGCCACTGTCTCATTCTTTACGGCGACCATGAGCTGAGCAGACAAGCCTGTTTCCTCAGCCTTGTTCAGCACTTCGGAAAAGCCCTGTGGAAACCCGTACTCGTTGTCATTTTGACGCGACGTATTGAGGATGACCCTACCGCTTCCAGGATCGTATTCCAGGCGGCTCCAGCCGAAGCTGACCGAATCCAGGGAGGACAGCAGGTCCACCTGGCTATAGGAGCTTATGGCATAAAAGCCGTGCAACTCCTGGATTTTCGCATGTAGCTTGTCATACATCTTCATCAGGATATAAGCGGCTTCCTCCCGGGTTGCGGTTTTGTCCGGGCTGAAGCTTTGTCCGCTTGTGCCGGACATGATGCCGAAATCCCTGGCAAGCGTTATATAACCTTTATTGGTCGTCACATCGCTGAAGCTGTCCAGGAAGGAAAGCTGCCTGGCAAGGGCATCATATCCCAACGCCCGGACAATCATGACGGCCATCTCCTCCCGGGTGATGGGATCGTTCACCCTGAAGTAATCGGAATCTTTGCTTATCACCCCATGATGAAGGGCTGTTTCTATGTAGCCATAGTAGAATCGGCCGGGATCGTTGTTATCCCTGAAGCTCCCCTGGGCCGGTTTTACCTGCTCCCATCCGGTGAGCTTGATGAGAAACGTGACGAACTCGGCACGGCTTATGGTCTGCCCCATCCCGAACCGGTTATCACCCACACCACCTGTAATATTCAAAGCCTTCATCCTGCAGATGGCCTCATAGGCAAAATGGTCCTCCGGCACATCCGCAAAGGGTCTGCTGTCAGCCCGGGATATACCGGGAAACAGGAAGGACAGGATCAACAGGATGCAAAACACTTTCTTTATAAGTTTCATGCTAATCCCCTCAATAATGATATGCTGCGGGCAAATCGTTCCAAAGTATCCACTCCACCATTTTATCGCATTGGGACTAAAAAGGGTATCCTCAACCAGGGATACCCGAAGCGCCCTGCGAGCTTGATGCAGACAGCCTCCTTGCCTTGAATGGTTGCAGAAAAGGCAGGAAACAGTTGAACCGTCCTGCCTTGTTCAGCATAGCACGCAAACAGGCGTTGAGGTGAGAACCATTGAATGACACAGGAACCTCCCCTTGGTTACCCTTGCTCACTTGACAACCTGGATTGATTTCCTGTCGATGGTAAGTGCTACAACCAATACAAAGATGATTCCCTTTATCAATTGCTGCACGGCTGTGTCCAGGGCCAGCATAACCAGCCCGTTGTTCAGTATGCAGAAGATCAGCGTGCCTACGACGATATTATAAAATCTTACCTTGGCTCCGCCTGTGATGGGCATGCCTCCCAGAACGAGGGATATGAGGATCTGGGTTTCCAGCTGGTTTCCAGCAGTTGCGGTTATGGAGCCTACCTTTATGACATTAAGGAAAGCTGCAAAGCCTGTAATTGCACCGGCGGCAGTGAATACCAGAAACTTGGTAAGATTGGTGCGCACACCGGAAAACCTGGCCGCCGTTTCGCCGGCGCCTATGGCTTTCAGCACCATGCCCAGCTTGGTGTAGTTAAAGACCAGGTAGAGGATCAGAAGCACCAGTATGGTGAGCAGCATCTTAAGCCATGTGACGTTATAGCTAGTAACGCTAACATGGGCAGCCACGGGCGAATTGGTTGTAAGGTAAGCGTTCAGGCCCCTGAAAAGGAACATGGTGCAGATGGTAACAATAAAGGAAGGGATCCGGAACTTCACGTGGAAGAAACCGTTAATGGCACCAATCGCTGCTCCTGCGACAACCCCTGCTATGATTGCCAGAATGATATTATAAAATGACAGGTAGCTTATGATAATGGAAGACAGGCCGAGAATAGAACCCTGCGAGAAATCAAGCCCGCCGATGGTCATGACCATGAATACGCCCGAAGCCGCTATCATAAGTACATATACCTGGCTGAGAATCAGGTTTATGCTGTTAGGCTGAACGATTCTCATATCGGTCAGAAAGGCAAAAACCACCACAATGACGATGAAGCCTACCAGCGGCAGAACAGCATTTATGTCCATCCTGTTCAGGAGATTTCTGATAAATCCTTTTTCCTTTTTCTGTTCAACATGTTCCAGGGATGTTTGAATCGACATTGGTTTAACCTCCTTAAACCATCTTTGCTATGAAATCTTCCTCGCTGAGGTCAGGGCTTCTCAAGATCTCACCATTGATTCTGCCGTCCTTCATGATCAGGATTCGGTCGCTCATGCCCATCAGTTCCTGTATCTCTTCAGAAATCATGATGATGGATTTGCCTTTCTTTTTCAGTTCATACATCAATGTATAGATATCCGCCTTGACCTTGACGTCAATTCCACGGGTAGGACTGTCAAGCACGATGATATCGAAGTCTTTTCCCAGCCAGCGGGCCAGAACCACTTTCTGCTTGTTGCCGCCCGACAATGAGGATACAAACTGGTTGACGTCGGTCATCTTGACCTGTATCATCTCAGCAAATTCCCGTGCAAACCGATCCAGTTTTTTATGCCGCAGAACTCCCCTTTCGGCCAGTTTGTCAACCGAAGGCAGGCAAATGTTGTTTCTGATTGTTTCAAACACGACTACCGATTCATTGTCACGGTCCTTGGAGGTGTAGGCCATATTGTTCAGTAAGGCATCGCGTATGGAATTGATCCGGGTACCGTTTGCCAGGGCAACGGTGCCTCTGCGGTTTTCCGAGGCGCCAAATATGGCTTTTCCCAGTTCATGCATGCCGCAGTCGCTTAATCCCCCGATGCCCAGTATTTCACCCTTATGCAGCTTAAAGCTGACATCTTCGAATACACCGGAAACGGTAAGCCCTTCAACAGTAAGCACCACTTCATCCGATATCGGCTCGCCGTAGTCGGTACGGTAATAGTGGCCTTTAAGCTCCCGGCCTACCATGTGCCGTTTCAGGTCATCTTCGGTAACCTTGTCGCTGTCTACAGTATCGATATATTCCCCATCCCGCAGAATGGTAATTGTATCCGTTAACTCAATGACTTCTGAGAGATCGTGGGATATGAAGATAACGGTCCGGCCTTCTTCACGGAAGCGCTTCACTCAGGCCTCTCTTTTAATCAATGTTGGGAAAAATCAGCAAGGCCCATGGGAAAACCCACAGGCCTTGTTAAAACGGCTAACTTTACAACGTCTGATCCAGCTTCTTATTCTTCACTCTGCCTCCATACATACGGTTTTCAGCGGGATTTGCCGCCTTCAATTGTTTGCTCCAGTATTTTGGCCACAGGATCAAGCCAATCTCCCTCGAAAAGCTCTATCATACCTTTATCGCAGGCAGCGGCGATTTTGGGGTTGATAGGAAGTTTGGCAAGCACTTTCAGATTGTGCTTTTCGGCGATCTCATCGATATGGCTGTCCCCGTAAATCCTGTGTTCCTTGCCGCAATCGGGGCATTTGAAATAGGACATGTTCTCCACCAGGCCAATGATGGGAATATCCATCATTTCCGCCATTCTGACCGCTTTTGATACGATCATGGAAACAAGCTCCTGCGGCGAGGTCACAACGATGATCCCATCAACGGCAATGGACTGGAATACTGTAAGCGGGACATCACCGGTGCCCGGCGGCATATCGATGAACATAAAGTCCACATCGGTCCAGATGACATCCGTCCAGAACTGCTTCACCACGCTTCCGATCATGGGCCCGCGCCAGACAACGGGATCGGTGTCGTTCTCCAAAAGCAGATTGATGGACATGATGTCAATACCGGTCTTGGAGCGGACAGGGAAAATGCCAAATTCATTGCCCGTCGCTTTTCCCTTGATGCCAAAGGCCTTCGGGATGGACGGGCCGGTAATATCCCCGTCGAGAATAGCAGTATGGTATCCCATCCTGTTCATGGTCACAGCAAGCATGGAGGTGACAAGCGACTTGCCCACGCCCCCCTTACCGCTGACGATACCGATGACTTTTTTAATGCTGCTCATTTCATGGGGTTTCTCGGAGAAATCAACATTCTTTCTTTCCGCGCAGTTTTCCTTGCAACTGCTGCAGCTTTGATTGCATGTTCTGCTCAAGGTCGTCATGCTCCTTCTTTTTGGAATTGCAAGGCAGCAATGCTTCCGGAACGCATCGGCAATCCATGATTGCATCAAACAGGGCCGGACAAGCTCTTTCCCGGAAGACAAGCGCCTCTCAATGGCCAATGACACATGCCATTAACACGTTATACTATACCCCGTCCATAACATATGTCAATAACTAAGTTTGATAGTACCTCCAATCCATGTAAACAAGTCAGACTCGCAAAAAAGCAGGGGCTTCTGCTGTTTGACCGGCATTACCCTGCAGTACCCCTGCTAATAATCACTGGTTTTACTGTATGAGTTCTTCCAGGTATTCAACGATATCCCTTGCCTTCGGCGGACAACCCCTGACGCATTTATCAAATCCTGCGGTACATGCGCCTATGCCGATTCCGTCATGTCTTTTGCTCTTAAAGCCCTGACCGATGTAGAGCTTATCTTTCAGTTTATTCAAAAGCCCTTTTTCATCCAGCCTCTCCAGGGCATAGATAAGGCTTCCGTAGCAGGCCGAGCAGGCACAGTCCCCAACGATATGCCCGGCCAGCTGCTGAACCCTTCTCGAAGGTGTCAGTTTTCTGGATCCATTATCCTTGTTCAATTCAACAATATCCGCATTCGCCAGGTCCGCGCTGCCCGCACCGAGCCGCTCGCCCATGCCGATGTAGGGCACTTCTTCAATGCCAAAACCCATCAATTGAGCCGCATAAGCGTCTATCAGCACCGGATCCTTTCCGGCAATGATCCGGTTCATCTGGACCGGATTGCCGCCTTCCTCAAAATTGAGGTCGCCGTTCATGCCGTCAACGATGACGAGATCCTGCCTGATGATCTTGCTCAGACAGGCGATGGGCTTATGAAGGCCTATGGTGTGGAACCTCCTTTTCTCGGAATCGGGTATGCAGCCCTTCATATTCTTCAAGGCACAGGTGATGTTGGTCTGGCAATGGCCCTTGAGGACCGGAATGTTGATCAGGTAATCGACCTTTAATGCTTGTTCGCATACGCTTATCCTCATGCCATCTACGGTATATTCCCTGTCTCTGTCCTTCTTGAGATCGATGAGGGGAACATGGTATTTCTTCGACAACTCCTCATAGCCGCACACTTTGAAGGCCTCAGATGTCCTGCCTCCCACCCAGGAACTCTCCATGATGACGATATTATCGCGGCCCTTTGATTGCAAATACTCAATGAGCCCGGCCACAATCTCGGGTGAGGTTGTGGCACCTGAACTGGAAGGCTTTGAAACAACCAGATTTGGCTTTATTCCTATCAGCGCGCCTTTTTCGATCTCTTCTTCGGGTTTTATGGTCTCAAGCAGCTCTTTTACCATCTGCTTCGGGTTATCGCCATAGATGATGCGTATGCTGTTCCTGGAAATCATAAACTCAGTCCTCTCATATCGCGGCATGGGACTACCTGATCCTGATTCATGGCGTAAACAACCAACGCCGCGTCTTCCATTTCGATCCCTTTCATTATGACAGGTTCCAAAGAATTTTTCCAGCAAGAAAGTCTGATGTCAAGCCACCCTGTCGTGTTTGCGCATACGCCAGATAGCGCCTGTATTGATAACACCGATATACAATATGTTCATCAGCCAGAACACAGGGTTTTCTTCGGTGGAAAGGCCTGTCTGGCTGAGCACTCCCATGCCCATGGTAAGCAGTGAATGGGGAAAAAACAACCCCAGGCGGGCCACATACATGCCAAGGCCGATGAAAATGGCGCACAGCCCCATACCGACAGGGACAGCAAAACTTCTGATTCGCATGGACAGTGCCAATTGTACCGAACTTATGGTCAGGCCGGCTATCCAGCCGCGAAGCAGCCATCCGGGCAATTCCTGCGGAAGTCCGGCATTCAGGCCAAGCGTTTTGCCTCCAATGAAGTACAGCAAAACGAAGAAGGCCTGAACCAGGATCAGGAGCACACCAACCACTATCCATTTCGCCAGGAAAATCCCGGCCGCCGGCACCGGCGCGGCCAGGATCATATTCCAGTTCTTGTTGAGGTGTTCCAGCCTCCATATGTACGCGCAGCAAATCGCGATAAGGATGGGCAGAAAGAATTCCCCGTAAAACAAACCGACTTGCGACCACAGGCTGTACCACTCTTTAGTCAATACTCCCTGGTTCATGTAATAATTGGCGCAGCCAATCAGCACGCTGATAACCGGCAGAACCACCAGTATCGTCCATAAATGAGAATGGCGCAGTTTCATCCATTCAGCCGAAATACATCTTCCAAGCATATTCAATCCTCCTTATGTCTCCTGCCTTGACACATAAACGCTTCCAGCCAGGTAAACAACCATTCCCACAGCCGTCAGCGCCACCATCACAGGCAGCAACGATCCCATATCCCGTACAACAAACTGTATATGCGCACTTGCATAACTCTGGGTCACCGGGCTTAGGCCCGTATAGTAGGACCATATAAAAATTCTCCTGATTCCTTGCGGAAACAGATCAGCCGCCACACCGATGAAGCCGCCCACCATACCGAGGGCCAGTGCAAAAGCCTGGTTTTTTGCTGCCATCGAGGCCCATTGCTGCAATGCGATAACGCCCATATTGGTGATGACGAGCCCCAGAAGAAATCTGAGCAGCAGCAAAACCGGGACGGGCTGTTCAAAGCCTTTCATGAACCCAAAGCCTGCAATGGCAACTGCCTGTATCAAACATGCCAGAGACACGACGAGCGTTGCAGTAACATATTTTGCCGCATAGAGTGCGCCTCTCCGCACAGACAGGGTTAACAGCAGCTTCCAGGTATTGCCCTTATGCTCCATGTCACAGATGCGGGATACGCATACAGCGGTAAGAATGGGCAGGAACAGGCCATTCATGGAAGACATCATGGCGATGAGCGCTTCCCAGCCGGCGCTGCCTGGATTACGGGAAATGGAAATGCTGGTGGCGGAAAAAGCCCAGCCGATTTCCACGGCCAGGAACAGGATGACCATTAAAAACAGACGTTTACGACGCAATTTATACAGTTCAAGTCCCACCAGTCCCATCACAGGCTGCCCCCTTTCCCGGTCATATCCAGAAAGATGCGCTCCAGGTTCTTCTTCCGTTCTTCAATGCGCAGAACATCCATGCCGCACTCAACCAGGATTCTGTTAAGCATGGCCACCTGGTCATCCCCCAGGTTCTCAAAGGCCAGAAAATCGCCATCCCGCGCAGGCAAGTAACCTTTCCTGGCAAGCAGTTCCTGTGCCAGCGCATTGTTTTGCGTCTTTACCAGAATGGTTGGCAGCTTTTCGTTTCTTAAAGCTTCAAGGCTTCCCTGAAACAACATCATGCCTTCATGGATAATGCCTATGGATGTTGCTGTTTGCTCTATTTCCGAAAGCAGGTGGCTGGAAATCACCACGGTCATGTCATAGCGCTGCGGCAAAGCTTTAATCAGTTCCCGGATCTCGCCGATACCTGCGGGATCAAGGCCATTTGTCGGCTCATCCAATATTAACAGTTTCGGAAAGGACTGTCCGGCACATCCCGCAGTCTCTGGACAACGCGCATATTCTCCAGCCCTGTGAGATGCCCATAGTAGGACGGGGATTCGATGAGGGAACCGGTCTGGCTTAAAATAAACCGGCGGTTTTGCTCCAGTTCCTTTCCAAACACGGTTACCCTGCCAGCGGTGGGGCGGGTTAATCCCAGTATCATTTTCAATGTTGTGGTCTTACCCGCTCCGTTGGGACCAAGGAATCCATAAATCTCCCCCTCGCGGACCGACAGGTTGACATTTTTTACGCGGCAGGCATCGCCATAGCGTTTTGAAAGCTGGTACGTCGCAATGATTTCGCTCATATCTCTTCTCTCCAGTTCTGTATTTGGTCTGTTTCAGTCAAATCATAACCGGTCAACCTTTCTTCTACCTGACATCAACCTTACGGCAGCCTTAAATCATATAAGCGACGGGACGGATCGGATGAAATTGAGATATAAACGTGTATAATCAGATCAGGTGATTAAGCGTGGATGATATAAAGAACAGAAAGATACTCATCGTGGATGATGAACGCGATATAAGGAACATGATCGACGGCTTTCTGCGCAAAGAAGGGTTTACGCGCATTTATCATGCTTCCGGCTGTGCCGAGGCCTTATCGGTTTGTACGTCTGTAAAACCCGATATCTTCATTCTGGACGTCATGCTGCCTGACGGGGACGGCTTTGCCCTTCTGTCTTCCCTGCGCCAGATAACGAACATGCCTGTGCTTTTCCTATCTGCGCGGGGCGAGGACGAAGATCGCCTGTTGGGCCTTGGGCTTGGCGCGGACGATTACATTGTAAAACCGTTTTTGCCACGGGAACTCATTCTCCGGCTTATGGCAATTCTCCGCCGGGTTTACTCCCCGCCAAGGCAGGCTCAGCTTCCCGTCTTCCGGTTGGGGAAACGCGTGATTGACCTTGAGGGCAGCCTTGTACGCCATGAAAGCGCGGAATATCCCTTAACCGCAAAAGAACACGCATTGCTTCTGAAACTCTATGAGAACCGGAACCGGATTGTAACCAGCGATGCCCTCTGCCAGGCTGCCTGGAACGATGACTACTACGGCTATGAAAACACGCTTATGGTGCATATCCGCCGTATCCGTGAAAAGATTGAGGATGACCCATCCAGCCCGGAATATCTGCTGACCGTCAGGGGATTGGGCTACAAACTGATAGTCAGGGAGTGATAGATATAGAAAGCACGGTACGGATTTTAAGACGATTTACCAATGCAACCATCATCATTTCTATATCCCTGCTGATTATCAACTTTGTACTGCTGGGGATTTTCGTATTCAAAGGCACAAATACAGGTCAGCCGCCAGGCTCTGTTGTCCGGGAAGTGGCAGAAAGCTTGCATGCATCCAACGGCATCTATTCCCTTGCCCCTGCTGCAGAAGATATTCTGGCGAAAAACCATGCGTGGGCAATGCTGATTGACAGCACAGGAAGCGTCGTATGGCATTACATGGCCCCCGCTGAGCTCCCCGAAAGATATTCGCTGGCGGATGTTGCCCGTTTTACCCGCAGCTATCTGATGGATTATCCGGTTTTCGTATGGGAACACAGCGAAGGTTTGGTAGTTGTAGGTTATCCCAGGGGCAGCCTGGCAAAGTATATGCAGATCTACCCCACAAGCTGGGTCTCATCTCTTCCGCTGAAGCTCGTTTCCTTAATTGTTATCAACATTACTTTGGCATTGCTTTTATCGCTTTTCATCGGTTCCAGGCTGATTCGCTCCATCCGTCCGCTGACCCAGGGCATAGAAGATCTGGCCGAGGATAGAGCGGTATATATAGAGCCAAAGGGGATCCTGTCCAATCTCGCACAAAGCGTGAACCGTGCGTCCGCATTATTGCAGCAGAAGAACGAGAGTCTGAAGAAAAGGGATGAGGCCCGCTCCAACTGGATTGCCGTTATCTCGCACGATATCCGGACCCCGCTTTCGATGATACTGGGTTATGCCAGCGATCTGGAGGAAAACAGCGCTGTTCCGGCAGAGCAAAGGAAGCAGGCCGGCATCATACGGCAGCAGGCAGAAAAACTCAGGGCCCTTGTCCATGACCTGAATCTTGTCTCCATGCTTGAATACGAAATGCAGCCCGTTGACAAAAAACCAATAAGGCTATCCGCATTGGCCAGGCAAATCGCATCCGACTTTTTAAACCAGGGTCTGGATGAGCGTTTTCAGCTGGAAATGGAGGTTTTGGATGAAAAGGCACTGGTCAGCGGCGATGAACGGCTGCTGACGCGTGCCATTTCTAACCTGATACAGAACAGCATCTGCCATAATCCTGACGGTTGCCGCATACAACTCATCATCTCCTCCGATGAAGGTAATAACACCTGCCGTTTTATCGTGGCTGATGACGGCAAAGGCGTTTCCCCGGATCAGCTTTCCGATCTCTTGGAACTGCCTTATTCCAACAAAAGAAAGCACACCCGGAAAAACGGTCACGGGCTGGGCCTGCCCATGGTTGCCAGAATAGCCAGGGCTCATCAGGGGTGTTTGCATCTATATAGTGACACTGGAAAAGGGTTCAAAGCAGAAGTTGTCTTGCCAGCAATCGTATCTGATTAGGATTAACGAATCCCATCCGTCAAAATGCGTTAAGATTCACCTCAGTCAAGAGTAGAGCTGCCGAATCTGAATAAGATAGTGCTTAAACTCGCTTATGTGTAATGCATAAATAAAACCTGGCTTTAAGCCATGTATTAGTGGTAAGATCAAGGAAAACTTAATCAAATCAGAGGGTTAACTTGAGGTGGTTTTATGATAAATAGATATCTTGTAGAAAACCTTTTTGGTATTAAGGGGTTAAACATTGCCTGGTATGGCGTTATTATAGGGTTCGGTATTTTATCAGGCATTTTGATTGCATGCCGTGAAGCAAAACGGCAGAACCTGAAGACCGATATTATCTTTGATTTTTTTATTTTGGCACTCCCCCTCGCAATCATCTGCGCCAGACTTTACTATGTCATATTTGAGTGGGAACAGTACAGGGGAAACTTTATGAAGATGGTTGCTATATGGGAAGGCGGACTTGC
>ENA-OWOZ01000473-OWOZ01000473.1-bioreactor-metagenome-genome-assembly--contig:-NODE-473-length-50779-cov-4.521873_pt1 | contig 50779 bp, 45 predicted proteins | sample MGYA00238140_ERZ651804 | MGnify/ENA primary metagenome ERZ651804 (study PRJEB26910, sample SAMN07631232) | bioreactor metagenome | isolation source: Switchgrass digestor | place: USA: Dartmouth...
GGAAACCCATTGAACTAAAAAATACTTGCCATTGAAGGATTATGGCAAATCTAATACACAGAATTATTTACACTGCCAAGATAGGTGACATATGCTGCACCTATCTTGTTTAATTATTGCGGATTCTACATAGCTATATCTTTAAGAACCAGATTCTTATTCTTTTCTTTAGCCCAATTAATTGACCAGTCATTTTCAAAAAGGAGCACGAGACGGCCTTTATTATCTTCCGCCGGAAGGGTTGAGCTTGTCAGATTAAGCTTTTTAATATCTATTCCGTTTTCTTCAATCCATCTTGCATGTCTGAAAGGCAGATGCTGTATTCGCAAATCCACACCGTATTCATTTTTAAGCCTGTACTCAAGAACTTCCAATTGAAGAATACCGACAACTCCTATTATTAGCGACTCTATACCTATGTCAATCTGTTTGAATACCTGTATGGCTCCTTCTTCTGAAAGCTGGGATATTCCCTTTATAAACTGTTTTCGTTTCATAGTATCCGCAGGCGTAACACGGGCAAAGTGTTCGGCAGGGAATACCGGGATGCCCTCAAACTTTAGTTTCTTATTGCCTGTTGCAAGAGTATCACCTATATGAAATATCCCTGGATCAAATATACCTATGATATCACCAGGATAGGCTTCATCTACTATAGTCCTTTCCTGAGCCATAAACTGCTGCGGCTGTGACAGGCGTACTTCTTTCCCGCCTTGTACATGCCATACTGTCATACCCCTTGTAAATTTGCCCGAACATATTCTCATAAAAGCAAGCCTGTCCCTGTGAGTCGGATTCATATTGGCCTGTATCTTGAATATGAATCCTGTAAAATCTTCACTTTCAGGGTCGACTTCTCCCTCTGAATATGATCTTATACCGGGTGCAGGAGCCAATTTCAGAAATTCTTCAAGAAAAGGCTGTATGCCGAAATTGGTCATTGCGCTTCCGAAGAAAATAGGAGTTAATTCCCCGGACATTACTTTCTTTTTATCAAATTCGTCTCCTGCCATATCCAGAAGTTCAATTTCTTCTTTTAACCTGTCGTAATAATGATCACCCAGCAAATCTCTGAATACAGGATCGTCAATACTGCCTTTGGTAGATGCTACTATTGACTGTCCGTGATCTCCTGAATCGAATAACTCAATTTGAGCAAGCTTCCTGTTGTAAACACCTTTAAAATCACCTTCTATGCCTATAGGCCAGTTCATAGGGTATGACCTTATGCCCAGTACATTTTCGATTTCTTCCATCAGTTCAAAAGGATCTTTGCTGGCTCTGTCCATTTTATTTACAAAAGTAAATATAGGAATTCCACGCATTTTACATACATGGAAGAGCTTAATCGTTTGCGCTTCTACACCTTTTGCTCCGTCAATAAGCATCACTGCGCTGTCCGCAGCAATAAGAGTCCTGTATGTGTCTTCACTGAAGTCCTGATGACCAGGAGTATCCAAAATATTTATACAATAACCGTTATACTCAAACTGTAAAACGCTTGATGTAACTGATATACCTCTTTGTTTTTCTATTTCCATCCAGTCAGAAACAGCATGTTTACTTGCCTTTCGTGCCTTTACCGAACCTGCCAGCCTTATAGCTCCTCCATAAAGAAGCAGCTTTTCAGTCATTGTAGTCTTACCGGCATCGGGATGGGATATAATTGCAAAAGTCCTGCGTCTTGATACTTCATGTTTAATTGCTTCCTTTAAGTCTGACATTTATACCTCCAATAAATAAGGAAGAACGTACTTCCTATTATTAAGCAACATAAGATTGGTTGTTTGTAAACCAAAAATATCAGCATTTTTCATTTTATATTATAGCCATGGGCAATGTCAAATAACAATTAAAGCCCGGCTTTAAAGGCCGAGCTTTTTATTTGCTTATTAAGAGTAACTGATATGTAAGGTCAATGTTCAAGCTGATATAAGAGAATTATCTTTATTGCCTGTAATAATCAGATAGAAGTTGTATATCCAAAAAGCAAATGCTGACAGAATTCCTATTGTACTAAGGATAATCCCGATTATAGCCATTGCTTTACGAGATGATTTTATGCCTAAGATACCCGTAATCAGACCAATTATTCCCAGTATAATGCCTAAAATCGGAATTGTTGAGGCTGGAATGCTTAGTATTGATAAAACAAGAGAGGCCACAGCATTTCCCTTTCTGTCTACGACAGGAGCTGCATAGTAGGGGTTTGTGTTATTGCTCCGTTTTGAGTTCATCATAATAATTTCCTCCGGATATATAATAATTTACATTTTTTATTCCATATGGTATTTTTATATAAGACAACAGCTATTTACAATTGATTATAAATATTAACATCTTTATTGAGTTGACTGTGTTATAATAGTATAATATGTTTATACTATATACATCAAGTATTGCATATCATATGTTGAACATATCTGAGTATATTTTAGGAGGTTAACTGTGAAAAACTTCTTTAAGGCATCAGGATTAATCCTGTTATATATGGGTGTCTATTTTGTGCTTCAAATTATTGTTACTTTAATAATTTCTTTTGGATATATGCTAATGCAAACTTTTAATTATGTATTGAATACTACATTAAATGATGCTGAGATTGATTCGGAGCAGTTTATTAAAAATATAGTAAGTACCATCATTGGATACACCCCTTTATTTATCATTATGTCTGCGATAGGAGCCTTCTTTTTTTATATACTTATATCTAAAATCAGAAAGAAAAACCTTTTTGAATTATGCGAATTTAATAAAATTTCTGTAATTGAGGTCATTGACACGTTATTACTGGGAATATCATCCAATGTATTGACTATTGTTTTTATAAGCTTTTTACCAATTGAAAAATTAACCCCTGAATATGAGGAATTGATGGAATCCATTAACGGCGGCAATTTTATAATAACATTATTAGGAGTAGGTATTGCCGGACCGTTTATAGAAGAAGTTGTATTCAGAGGCTTGATATACAATGAGTTAAAGAGGCATATGAGAATAATGCCTGCTGTTGTAATACAGGCATTATTATTCGGTATATATCATCTTAATGTTGTGCAGGGTATTTATGCTTTTCTTTTGGGAATAATTTTAGCTCTTGCACTCAACTGGACAGGAACAATATGGTCATCAATACTTATACACTTCTCATTTAACACATTCAATATCGCGATCAGTTACTTCGCAGACGAATCATATTTAGAGAGCACGGAGGGCACAATAACTACTGCTATTTCAGTATTGGCAAGTATTGTTATATTCGGCCTGTGCACCTTCGTTCTATGGGTAAACAGGAAATCAAAAAAACAGGTTAAAGAGCAAAATAACGCAATTATATTATAAACCTATTTTATTAAGTCTATGAACCTCTGATCATTGCGTATATTATCAAGGTCGTGTTCTGCGGCAGCGACTTCTTTCACGCCGGAATCGGTGTCTATCGCTTTTTTAAGATATTCTATGGCTTTATCTGCATCATTCCATTCCGCATATATACACGCTATTCCGAAATAGCTCCATGTATCAGCCGGATCATAGCTTATGGCTTTGTCAAACCAAACAAGGGCAAGGTCATATTTTTTTTGCAGTTTATAGGCAAGAGCTTTGTTGAAATTGGCATAGTCGTAGTCCGGTTTAAGCCCCAGCGCTTTGTCAATATACTGCATGCCTTCCTCATAGTTTCCCATAAAGCTTAAAGCTATGCCTTTCAGATTATATGCTTTATATGAGGAAGGATCTTTTGATATTGCATCGCTGGAGTATTTCACAGCCTGTTCGTAATCTCCTGACAGATGGCACTGATATGCCTTGTTATACAAATTTTCAGCTTCCTCAATGTCCGCGCTGCTGACTGTGCTTGACGCATTGTCAGGAGAGGACAGGCTGTTACTGCCCGCAGTACCTGAAGAAGCAGGCCGGGTTGATGCTGAAGCATCATCCTGGCTGCTGCCTGCCGGTTCTGCGGGCGCTGCAGATGCAGCATTCTTTCCGGCAGTTGAGGCAGCAGGTTCCGAAGGAACCTTGCCGGTAGTGCCGGATTTGCTGCATCCGGCCAGGGACAACATAGTTATTATCAATAAAAAGCCTATAGCTTTATTTTTCATGTAATAAACCCCCTGAATATACATGGTAATTCAATACAATTTATTATTGCTGTTTACATATTACAAAGTACTATTATTTTATCAACAAGTCAAGTTGCACTAATCGACACATTATTTACATAGATTTAATAAATATATAATAATATACAAAATAAATTATTAATTGACAATATAATATAATTATACTATAATAGTAATAAAATTACATAAATGGAGATGTAAGCATGCTGAATCTGGTCATAGCTGATGAGGATTCCAGGTATCTCGACAGCTTAAGCAAATATATAAGAAATAAATACTCATCCCGGTTAAACATATTTACATTTACAAACAAACAAAGTTTTATGGAATTTATTACTGATAAGGCGCAGGAGATTGACATCCTTTTGGTAGATCGGGATTATTACAGCCGTGACATAGAACAGCCGGAAAACTTTGTAACTATAGTTCTCACAGACGGCAGGCATATTGAAAAGGATTCAAACATTAAATACATAAATAAATACCATCCTGCTGATACAATATATAAACTCTTTATGGAAATATACTCAGATGCTATGCCGGACAAGTCGGAATGGACCGGCAACAACTTCAGAGGATCAGTTATAACAGTTTTTTCACCACATGGAGGCAGCGGGTGTACAACTGTTGCATTAAGCCTGGCGCATTATATTTCAAAGATGGGAATGCGTGTTTTTTATCTTAATGTAGAAAATATTTCATCTCTGGGTGATACACAAGGGATTTGTGAAAATGGTATTAATTTCTCGAATATTATATTTTACTTAAAAGAAAGGCGAAAAAACCTGAGCTTAAAAATTGAAGCCGCAAAATATTATGACAGCAGATGGATGTTTTATTATTTCCAGCCTCCGGACAGTTTCCTGGAGATCGATGATTTAGAAATAGATGATTATGTAAAGCTGATTCAGTCTCTTAAAAGTATGGATCAGTTTGACTACATAGTTATTGATATGGGACAGGCTGTCAGTGCGGGCAGGAGAGTATTATTCGATATCAGCGACAAGCTTGTCATGACAATATGTCCCGGAGCTTTTACCAGCGTAAAATTGAACAGATTGTTAAAAGAATTATCAATGAATGATATGGAAAAGGAAATTTTGGACAGGGTATTAACTGTCTTTAACAAGAAAGGAATTTTAAATGAGGAAGTATATGTGGACAGGAGGCTTTTAAACAGATGTGTAAGTATACCTGTTTTAAATGATATTGAAGTAAAACAGGGAGATGGATCTTACTTCAATATTCAAGGCAGTATCTGCGGGTATATAGAGCCTATTGCCCGATTCATCATAAAGGGTGATTCCGATGAATGATGAAATAATCGCTGAAATAAACGAAGAACTATCCAGAAAAATTGATATGAAAAAGGATTACAGTGATGACGAAATATTAGAGCTGGTTGAACAGTGCGTTTTTGAAAAATCAAAAACGTATCATATGAGCTTCCAGATGAAAAAGCAGCTTATTAATAGCATATTTAATTCAAAAAGGCGTCTTGATGTTTTGCAGCCCCTGCTTGATGATGGGGAAGTAAGCGAAATAATGGTCAACGGCCCAAAGGATATTTTTACTGAAAGAAGGGGAAGGATCAGCAGGGAAAATGTTAAGTTTGAGAACGAGGAACGGCTGTTTAATATAATACAGACTATCGTTTCCAAGGTTAACAGAACTGTAAATGAGGCTAACCCTATTGTTGATGCACGTTTGCAAGACGGGTCAAGGGTGAATGTAGTATTGCCGCCTATTGCTTTGAACGGGCCTGTCGTGACAATCAGAAAGTTTCCTGAAAAGCCTCTAACTATGGAAGACTTAATAAGAATTGGTTCAATTACAAGAGAAGCAGCGAAATTCTTGGAAGCACTGGTTAAAGCTAAATACAACATATTTATTGCCGGCGGGACAGGATCTGGCAAGACTACGCTGCTAAACGCGCTGTCAAACTATATACCTTCACATGAGAGAATAATAACTATAGAAGATTCGGCCGAACTTCAAATAAGAGGCATTGATAATATCGTCAGGCTTGAAACGAGAAACGCAAATACGGAAGGAAAAGGGCAAATCACCATTAGGGACCTGATAAGAACTTCGCTTCGAATGAGGCCTGACAGGATAATAGTAGGAGAGATAAGAGGCGCTGAAGCATTGGACATGCTTCAGGCAATGAATACCGGGCATGACGGTTCATTAAGCACAGGGCATGCAAATTCAGCAAAAGATATGCTTACAAGAATGGAAACCATGGTACTTTGCGGTGCCCTTTTGCCCCTTGACGCAATAAGGCACCAGATAGCTTCCGCTATTGATATACTGATTTATCTTGGACGAGTCAGGGATATGTCCAGAAAAGTCCTTGAAATTTCCGAAATTACCGGTATTGAAAACGGGTCTGTTAAATTGCAGAAGCTTTATGAATTTGTTGAGGAACCCGGGGATAGTTCAAGGGTGCGGGGGAAGCTTGTGAGAACCGGAAATAAGCTTTTAAATACGAGCAAGCTAAAAATGTCAGGTGTGTCTATTGAGGGGGAGTGAAAATGGCTTTAGCTGCAGTATCTTTGATTTCATTGCTATGCATGTTCCTTTGTTATATATACTTCAGACGAAGTATGCCTGCCAGGGTTAATTCGTCGGGTAGAAAAGTGAAGTACGGGAAGCATAATGTATCACTGAACCCTTTGAAACCGCTTAAAATACTTACTGGCAGATATATAGCATCTTTCAGGAATATACATGTACATAAAAAAGAAAATAAAGATGAAGAGCTTGCTAATGATGTTATTGATTATAATAAATACGATATGAGCTCAAAGGAATATTTGAAATACTTCATTCAGGCAAGTGCATGCACTGTAGCATGTGGATATCTGTTCTACAGAAATATTTATATCACAGCAATACTTTGGGCATTATCATTCGTATATCCTAAGCTTAAGAAAAAAGAACTTATTAAGAAAAGGAAAAAGCAGTTAAGCCTTCAATTTCGCGATGCTCTTCAGGCTGTATCTTCGTCCCTTTCCGCAGGCCGCTCCATAGAAAACGCTTTTAAGGCTGCAGTAAATGACCTTAAGATTCTGTATCCTTCGCAGGACACGTACATAATTAAGGAATTTGAAATTATTGCAAGGAGAATAAATATGAATGAGACATTAAAAACAGCATTGTATGATTTTGAGAAAAGAGCCGGGATAGATGATATAACCAACTTTGTAGATGTGTTTGCAATATGCAAGGATACCGGAGGGAACCTGGTGGAAGTAATAAAGAATACCTGTAACATCATCAATCAAAAAATAGATATAGTAAATGAAATTGATGTAATTGTGGCGGAGCAGAAGTTCAGCCAGAAAATATTGAATATAATGCCTTTTGGGCTTATGTTTATGATAATTACCAGTTCACCGGATTATCTAGAGCCTTTATACACTCCTTTAGGACATGTAGTTATGTCTGTCGTGCTTGGCCTTTTGCTTCTGTCGTACTATATCAGCAATCGCATTATGGATATTAAGGTGTGATGATATGAAGATACTTTTGCTCATTGAGTTATTGTTTTCCGCATACTTGTTTCTGGCGTCCAGAAATAAATATAAGGACACTATGGATAATATAAACAAAAATGAATATAAATTGAAGGATTTTTTGCCAATAGGCCTGCATTTGCTGAAATTAATAAGGCATAAATACAACAGCAATTATGAAATGAAACTTGAGGCTAAGCTGCGTGAGCTTGGAGGAAGGTCTGATGCGCGTGAAATGCTTAAAATACATCTGGCAAATAAGATAGTAATGATGCTGGGTGCTATGACTTTTATAACATTTATAGGCAGTCAGGCTGAAATCGACTTTAGCTTCTTAATATTTGCTGCGGGATTTGAAGCACTGATTTTTTACTTCACGGACAAGCAGATTGAAACAAAGGTCAAAAACAGAAGAAGAAGTATGCAGTTAGAGTTTCCAGTGTTTTTAAACAAACTTACATTGCTTATAAATGCAGGTATGACAGTATCGGCCGCCATACGAAAAATAATCAGGGAAAATAAAAAAGACTGTCCTTTGTATGAAGAACTGCTTAAGGCAACTAATGAAATAGATGCCGGCAAATCAGAGGTAAGCAGTTATGAGGATTTTGCAGCAAGGTGCAGGCTGCAAGAAGCGGCCATGTTTGTTACATCGTTGGTACAGAATATACGAAAAGGTAATTCAGAACTTGTATCTATATTGAGTATACAGTCAAACACTTGCTGGGAAAACAGAAAAAATATAGCGAGAAAACTTGGCGAGGAGGCTTCGACGAAGCTCGTCCTGCCAATGATGATAATTTTTGTAGCTATTATTATCATGGTTATGACACCTGCTATTATGCAGATACAAATTTAATAAGAAAGGATTGGTGTTAAATGAAAAAATTTATTTATGATTTTGTAAAAGAGGAAGACGGACTGGGGACAGTAGAGATTGTTATTATAATTGCAATTCTGGTCGGAATAGCATTTATCTTTAGAGATCAGATACGTTCTCTGGTAGATCAAATATTTGATAAAATTTTCAAAGATGCTGGAGGCGCAACAAATGTAGATGATGTTGGAGAGAAAAAATTAGGGGGTTAAATTAATAAAATTGGCCATGTCAATTAACATCAGGTGAATATTATGTATATAAAATATGCGGCAGTTATCATTTTGCTCTTTACAGCTTTTATATCTGATTTAAAGACCTGTAAAATTAAAAATAAGTGTATTCTGTTGTTTTCTGTTTCAGGATGCCTTATTAACCTGATTATATATGGAAGAAACGGACTTGTACAGTCAATTGCAGGTTTTTTTCTTCCTATAATTTTACTTTTTATACTGTTTGCTCTTAAAATGATGGGAGCAGGAGATATTAAACTCTTTGCAGCTATCGGGTCAATAATGGGGATAAGATTTGTTGCCTATAATATGGCTTATTCGTTTATGGCAGGGGGGATAATAGCGTTTATTATTATCCTTTTACGGAAAAATGCCGCAAAGAGGCTTAAAGAACTGGCAGCATATCTTAAAAGCTGTTTCCTTTGCCTTTCTTTTCTTGATTATAACGGGTTTAAAAGGGATAAACAAAGCGCTTTCAGGTTTACCTATGCAATTGTGCCTGTAGGTTTAGTTCAGGCAACTCTTATGACGTTTGTACACTGAGTTATTGTATGTATAATTGGTGCTATTTGTTATTTCAGGGTTTGAGGACAACTGGTGGTGTAAATGTGTTTAAGGCATAAAGACGGATGTTATGACTTATAATGCAGTTATGTATGAGAATTTACTTGATATTTACTGCGTATTTAAAGGTCGAAGGTGACTCCGGTCACTGATTTGAAGCAATTATAATTACACAAGGTAGTGATATTTACTGTGAATAGCAATGCTATTTTAAGCAATCCGGATTTTTATGTAGTTGATGATCTGTCAAAAAAATATCTTGTATTAAAATTGAGCCCCCATGAAGCTGCTAACATAATAGATTACCAGGTACATATGATTTCAATGAACAGCAGGAATAATATTGTGCCTTTTAGAATTTGCAGAAAAGATAATGATACCTTTCTGTATTATGATATTACAGGATTGATGCCTTTAGCAGATATACTGAATACGCGCAGGTTCGAAAAGCATGACTTGATTAAGCTGCTGAAAAATATCAGTGATTGTGTTTTGACAAATACAGACCTGCTACTATATGAGAACAGCTATGTATTTAGTGATGAATATTTTTATGTGAATACTGAAACAGACACTGTTTGTGCAGTGTATATACCTATTCACATGGATATTAACTTCAATTTGACATTAAAGGAGTTTTTAGCAAATATTTTTACTAAAGTGAAATTTGCCAATCCGGAGGAAAATGCTGCTTTTTTTAAAAAATTAACGTCATTGGCAAAACAACAGAACTTTAATCTGTATGATTTTAGAAAATTTTTAAATAGTGAATCAACAGAAAGTGTAATACATACTGTAAGCCAGGATAATGAAGAAAATATTCCGTTGATAAGAAATAGATCTGAAAACAGGGATAATACGGCAAAAAGTGTTATTGACCTGAAAGAAAGTATTTTAAAAAAGAAAGCTACCGCGGAGAAGAAAATTAAACTTAATATTAGCAGCAGGCATAAGGAAGAAGCCTATAATCAGGAAAAACATCCGGTACTGCAATTCAAATATGGTAAGAACCAGAATACAGGAAGTATAAAAAACGAAATGGGCATAATTAAAAAAGGGGATGACATAGATTATGAAGATGAGGATAATAAAGAGAAGAATAAGCCCCCTGTATTTTTGATTGCTGTCGGCATTCAAGTGGTAGTCATATTATGGTCAGTAATCCTGGAACAATTTTTAAATAAAAAAGGAATAAATGCTTCACTGAGGTATTCAATAATTGCAATATTAATAATACTTATCGATATCATAGTTTTTAAATATGTTATTATAAATAAACGTTTAAAAGATAATCAGAAATCGTCTGAATCGGCAAATGACAGGCACGACAGTGAGATTACATCCGAAACGGGTATTAGCAATGCGCGAATAATAGATGATTCAGATAATATTGATACAAGCATCGTTAATGATGAATCTGCAGAAAAGGTTATATTAGATAAACCCGAAATGATGAATGCTATTGATCCAAATACCGAAACAAACACAAGCGTTGAAAGTACGGCCCCGATTAAATGCCAGGAGGAAGATTTGACAGAGGATTTGGATTTTAATAATGAAGAAACTGTCCTCCTGGCATATAAGAAAATGAAAAATGCTTATTTGGTAGCAGAAAATGAAGTAGAAAACACGAGGCAGCACAGGATAGATAAAGAAACATTTCTGATAGGCAGAAACTCTGATTTATGCAATCTGGTGATAAAAAAGATGGTTATTGGCAGAGTACATGCCCAAATACAGTTTAAAGAGGATTCCTTTTACTTAATCGATAAAGGTTCAATAAACGGTACTGCTCTAAACGGAGAAAAACTGCAAGCGGAGGAAGAATATAAACTTAACAGCGGAGATTTAATAGAGTTTGCTAACTTGAAATATAAGTTTATTTGCTGAAATCAGTCGGAGTTAACTCCTGCCAATATTACCTTTTCTGTTTGATACGACAATCTGGTTTCTGCCGTTTCTAAAGGTTTTTCTAACATCAAATCCTCTCATTATCAACTTGTCATATATGATATCAGTCTGGTTAAAGTAATTATTGCCCACATCAAGAATTAACGTCTGGTCGGATTTAAGCTGGGCTGAAATACTGTCGAGGGTAGCATCAACATTAAGATTTTCTGCATTAATTATTTTTTCTTTGTGGTTATCCATATTGATTAAACTCCTTTGCATTGGTATAAATATGATTCGATAACTTATAGTAATATATGAGTATTATTAGCTTTTTTATGCTATTATATAAGTTGTTTATCGAATATTTATACTTCAGGAGGAGTTGCATGAAAAGTAATATCGTATTGGTGGGTATGCCGGGTTCGGGTAAAAGCACGATAGGACGTTTGCTTTCAAATCGGCTGGCAATGCCTTTGATTGATACGGATTTGCTCATAAAGAAAAAGGTGAATAAAGGTCTGCAGGACATTATTAATAAAGACGGTATTGATACTTTTTTAAAAATAGAAGAAGAAACCATATTGGAATTATGCGTTTCAAACAGCATTATTTCTACAGGGGGTAGTGTCATATACAGTGAAAAGTCCATGATGCACTTAAGAGAGACGGGATTGGTTATATTTTTGGATGTTACTTATGCTGATATGAGAAAAAGAATAAGAAATGCGATAAACAGAGGCATTGTCATAAGAAAAGGCCAGTCATTTTTTGATATGTATAATGAAAGGATGCCTTTATATAATAAATACTCAGATATAGCTGTAAAATGTTCCGGGAAAAGCAGCAAAGAAATAGCTGATATTATAACCGGCATTTATAAAAAACATGCCAGTAAGGTTGAAGATTAATGATTGAATTAAAAATTAAAATAAATGTATAAGAAATAAAATAATGCTAATACTATAAATGACCTCACAAAATACATTTGACCCCCTTTACATTTGGCTGGCCGCCAGGTCAGCACTTTTTTTATTATAAGACATAATATCGGTTATATATAAAACCTTCCCCTTCCAAACTTGATTCCATTCTAAAAAATTAATAAAAAATGTATAAAAGATATGTATTAGTGTTAATACTATAAATGACCTCACAAAATACATTTTGACCCCCTTTACATTGGCTGGCCGCCAGGTCAGCTCTTTTTTTGTACTTACAAATAAAATTGATTCCTGTTTATTTTGCGATAAACAGGAATTGCTTTTGTTATTTTACCTTGTGTGCTGGTTGTTTTGTTGAAGAAACCTTGTGGAGATGCTCATATCACCTGCTAATCCGAGCCTAAGTTAAGTGAATTCACTGTTTGGGCAGAATAATTATAAATATATAAATTCAAAATTATTCTGCAAGTTTGAATTCGTAGCAGCTGAATTTACAGGGCCTTGGCATCGCAACTCCGGTTTCCTGGAACAAAATCAACCAGCACAACGGATTAATTTATATTAAGTTTTCAGGATTCAATTCCTTAAGTTCTTCCGGGATGAATATCCCATCCCTGCGTATGAGTGTGTCGTCAAACCAAATGTCTCCTCCTCCGTATTCGGGCCTTTGTATGAGTACAAGGTCCCAATGGATAGCGGATTCATTTCCGTTGTTACACTCATCATAGCAGCTGCCCGGGGTGAAATGTATGCTTCCCTTTATTTTTTCATCGAAAAGGGTATCTTTCATAGGTTTTTCATTATAAGGATTTAGTCCTATAGAGAATTCTCCGATATACCTTGCTCCTTCATCAGTGTCCAAAACCTTATTTAACCTTTCGGTATCATTGGCAGTGGCATTTACAATTTTTCCGTCTTTAAATTCAAACTTTATATTTTCATAGGTTACTCCCTGATATACAGCAGGAACGTTATATGTTATAACTCCATTTACAGAGTCCTTTACGGGTGCTGTAAATACTTCACCATCGGGGATATTCATTTTTCCGTCGCATTTTATTGCAGGCAGACCCTTTATGGAGAAGGAAATATCCGTACCTCTTCCGGTTATCCTGACTCTGTCTGTCTTTTCCATTATGTTAACCAGTTTGTCCATAGCTTCAGACATCTTCTGATAATCAAGGTTGCATACTTTAAAATAGAAGTCTTCAAATAATTCCGTTGCCATATTTGCTAACTGTGCCATGGAATCATTTGGATATCTTAATATACACCATTTGGTGTGCTTTACCCTTTGCTCTGAATGAACCGGTTTCAGGAAAAGCTCCTGATAAATCTTCATTTTTTCAGGAGGTACTGCGCTCAATTCGCTTACATTTCCTCCTGATCTTATACCTATATATGCCTGCATGTCCTGCATTCGTGCCAGTTCATATGATGCCATGGATTTTATCTGATTTTCGCTGCACTGTGTCAAAAGGACCCGCTGCATCTCATTGTCTTTTAAAGTTAAAAAAGGAATGCCGCCTGCCTTATAAGCTTCTTTTATCAGTTCTTTAGCCAAAAGTGTATCACTTCCGGTATTTTCAATAAGTATTTTTTCACCGGGCTGAAGGTTAACCGAATAATTAATCAAGGTTTCAGCCAATTGTTTTATCCTGGGATCGTTCATAATATCTCCTCCAATTGATCAAGGGTAGCCTCAAATACATTTAACGCATCCTGTACAGGCTTTGGAACTGATAAATCAACTCCTGCTTTTTTCAAAAGTTCCAGAGGATAGTCGGAGCAACCGCTCTTTAAAAAGTTTATATATCTTTCAACAGCCGGTGAACCTTCACTCAATATTTGACTTGACAATGAAGTGGCGGCGGAGAATCCTGTGGCATATTTATATACATAGAAACTGTTGTAGAAATGAGGTATCCTGGACCATTCCATATCAATCTGGGGGTCTATTATTACCTCATCACCGAAATATTTCTTGTTGAGATTGCGATAAATCTCACAAAGGCTTTGAGCAGTAAGGGATTCTCCCTTTTCTATTTTTTCATGCGTTATTTTTTCAAATTCCGCGAACATAACCTGACGGAATACCGTCCCTCTGAATTCCTCAAGATAGTGATTGAGAAGATAAGCTTTTTCTTTCTTATTATTAGTGGTATCAAGCATATATCTCATAAGAAGAGACTCATTTACGGTAGAAGCCACTTCAGCGACGAAAATTTTGTATTCTGAATTGATATAGGGCTGGGTCATATTAGTATAATATGAGTGCAGAGCATGCCCCATTTCATGAGCTATAGTAAATACGTCGTTTATTGTACCCTGGTAGTTCAGCAGGACATAAGGATGGGTTTTGTATGCTCCCCAGGAATATGCTCCGCTTGTCTTGTTCTGAGTTTCATACACATCTATCCATCCGGAGCTGAAACCCTTTTTTAAATATCCAATATATTCATTCCCGAGAGGTCGCAAGCCTTTTGTAACTATTTCCAGTGAATCTTCATAGGGTATATATTTTTTTGGCTGATCCACAATAGGAACATAAAGGTCATACATATGGAGTTCATCAAGTTTAAGAGCTCTCTTGCGGATTTTCAGGTACCTGTGCAAAAGGTGGAGATTGTTGTTTATAGTGTCAATTAGATTGTTGTACACGTCAGTGGAAATATTATCGGCGTCAAGGGATCTTTCAAGACAGGATGAATAATTGCGTATTGTGGTATAAAATTTATTTTTCTTGATATTGTTTATCAGAGAAGCCGCCAGAGTATTTTTCAATTTTTCATAAGAGCTGTACAGAGCTTCAAAGGCGTCTTTCCTGACGCGCCGATCCCTGCTTTCAAGAAACGATATATACCTTCCCTTTGTTACTTCTACTTCATTGCCCTCTTCGTCACGTATAGCGGGAAATTTTATATCCGCGTTATTAAGCATACCAAAGATATCTTTCGGGGCCTGTGCCATTTCAGAGGAAAGAGCCAGAATTTCTTCTTCCCTTTCGGAAAGTATATGTTTTTTCTGTCTTAATATTTCATTTATAAACTGTCTGTAAATGGAAAGGCCTTTTAATTCAGACATGAACTTTTCAATCTTATCTTCTGGAATTGATATTATTTCCGGTACTATAAAGGATGATGAAGCTCCTGCTTCGGTAATAAGCGCCATTGCCCGGTCTGCGGCAGCCTGGCTTGAGGGGTCCGCATTATTCTCATCTCTTTTCATACGTGCGTAAACAAATACAGTTTCTGCGGTTGACATCAGGTCATCCTGCATGATAAGACAATCAAGGAGATTTTGAGCGCTTTCGCACAAGGTACCTTTGAATTTTATAATTTCTGCTGACAGTTTTTTAACTTTAGAAAAATCCTCTTCCCATTTGGCTACATTTTCATAAATATCTTCCAGCTTCCATTTATATTTTGGATTGATATCTTCGCGTTTTGGAAGTGTTTTTGATTTCTGTTCTGCCATATCTATCTGCCTCCCTGTGATAGAATTAATTTATTTTATGAATTTAATCTCATAACAGTAAAACCAATAATGACCTGTAAAAATTAACAGATTTATATTTTCCACTATATTATATATTATTGCGTAGTATCTTACCATTTATTTTAAATATCCCATGGATATAGCTATAAAAAATTTTTTGTTATTAAAACTTAGATACTTCATTGTTTTTACTGCCGCTGGATCAAAATACACTCCCATTTCTCAGTACAAATAGAAGTTATCAAAGTATTAATCCCGATAAAAGAACCTTCTCTAAAATTAACTAGAATTGCAACTTATATTACTTCATTAAAATCAACTGCTGCAATAAGTTAAATTAACTTAATATACCGATTTACTACAGTAACCAATTTATTGCGCCGGAATATATTGTTAGTGAAGGCGCATTAATTGTGCAAGGACAATAGTAAACTAACGTGATTAATCTGAAGGGAGGAACGGTTTATGGGTGAAAGAAGTGTAGGAGGACTGTTTGGAGGCAACTGCGCTATTCTGTTCTTCATTATCCTCTTCTTACTTTTATTTGTTGATAATGATTATAAATGCTAGAGAAATTATCAACATATCGGTTAAGCAGTCCGGACTGTCCGGCGGACAGTTTGGTCTGCTTCTACATATTGTGTTGTCGTGTTAAATTTACATTGGCACTATAATGATTATTCTGTTAAGAACATTTTATTATTATTATTAACAATCAAGACATTTCCCATATTAATATGCATCTGAACACTAAGGGGGATAACAGAATGGCTTTTAATTTTTATAATTACATAAGAATCAATGGAATCTTGCTATTTGACTCCAAAGAGCAGAAAGATAAACCAAACATACAGTGTGATCTTTCAAATATAAGGATTAATTTATACAGGGTCATTAAAAGAAACCTGCGCATCACAAAGGACGATAATATAAATATTGCAACAAGCAGTGAAAAGCTGGTAGCAACTACCAGAACGTCAAAAAACGGCAGTTTTGTTTTCGTTGTGCCTCGAGGACGCTATATAGTTGCAGTAGATGAAAACACTGTTCCGGAAGGGTTTGGCGTACTTAAAAAAAGGCTGGCATTAGATGGCTTATACAATTATAAATGCATATTTAAATTAAGGGAGATACATAGTATAGAAAATACGTATAATACAAAGTGTACTTTATCTGATGATTTTGTCTTTTACCCATGCAATACTTTGAAGGATATTGAGGGTAATGTTATACACGGGCATGTTAATTATGATTTTGATAAAAATCTAGTCGGGTTGGACAATACAAGATTTTATTTGAAGAAAGGTTTATCAGATGTAAATAAAGCGGCTTATAAAGTGTTTTCAGGTAATATATCCAGAGAAGTTGAAATTAAATTTAAGCCAAAGAATGATGATGATTTAGACAGAGTCAGGTTCGATTATGATCATGGTTTAATTGATAATCATACGAAAATTAAAAGGTATATAGAGTTGCTATTTGACAGGAGAAATTTATATAGTAGAGGATATATACCCATGCCTCCTTTGAAAAGCGGAACTACTGCTGTAAAAGAGATTCTTGATTATATTTCGTCGGAAGATGCAGACGCCGATATAGCAGCACAAGCTAAAAAATATATAGATACAGCTGTACCAAAGTTAGATAAAGTATATGTTAGCCCAAGCAAATTTTTCAGAATACATTATACAATGACGGGAAGCAATGCGGTATCAGCGATTGACCTAAACAGGAATGGAATACCTGATTATATAGAGGAGATCGGGAATGCCTTTGACAATTCAAGAAAAATTACATGTCTTGAGAGAGGGTTCAGAGAACCTGTACTGGAAAGCAATGATAAAAACTATGATGTGTATGTATACAATCTCAAAGGTGTCTATGGAATAACGTTTGCCAAGAGAATAAAGAAAAATATAAAGTCAGGCAGCCGTATAGCATCTTCATATATCTGTATTGATAATAATTATTCAAAAGACAAAGGTTTCAAAAAGAGTAAGCTTGATTGCATGAGAGTAACCGCAGCCCATGAATTTTTTCATGCGGTTCAGAATGCTTATAATCTTGATGCAGATTCATGGTGGAAGGAAGCTTCGGCAACATGGAATGAGGATGAGGTATACCATGGTATAAATGATTATATACAGTATGTGGGGAAGGTATTTTCCGCACCCGGGAAGCCTCTGGAGAAGAATAGCTATAGCGGGGTTGTATTTGCCAAGTACTTATCAGAAAATCACGGCGGATATGATATTATCAAAAGCATATGGGAAACTCATGCGAAAGGCGTCAATAACAGCTTAAATGCAATAGATATAGCATTAACTGAAAACAGTAAAGGTTATTATGATATAGGCAGAGCTTTTAATCAATATACAGCGTATAATTACAATCCATCTCAGTATTATAAAGAAGGAAAGCTATGGGAGGTAGATTTGTATATAAAAAGCACTTATACTACATATCCCGTAGCGGAGCAAAAAACCTATCTGGACCATATGGCAGCTGATTATATTTTGTTTAAAGCAGAGGATAATAGGGCAGGAACTTTGCAGATTACGTTAAGGACTGAAGCTAATGAAAAAATGGGTTTTAAGATTCAAAAAAGATTAAAACAAAGCGGATTGTGCGAAATAAGCGAAATTATTTCGGAAGGAACCGCCAACAGGGCTGATATTAGTTGCTTTGGGTTTGGAGACATATACAGCGAGATATGCTTAATCCCTGCAAATCTTGATAAATCGAGAGATAACGTGCAATATGAATATTCAACGGAGATGCTCTGAAAAACGGGGACAGTTCTCAAAAATTGCGCAAAAATGAAGATGAGGAAGAAGAGACAGTTCTCGAAAATTGGGGACAGTTCTCAATTATCAGTAAAATTAAGCTTGATACTGTCAGTTGCTAATTGCTGTTAGTATCAAGCTTTTTAAGTTAAGAATATTGAGATTTATTCGAGGAATTTACTTAAGTTAAGAAAGTTGAGAACTGTCCCCGTTAATTGAAGGCTGTACTCCTTGTGTTAGTGTCAGGTATAAAATCTCTTTGAGATTTTTAAAAGCATAAAAGAAGTACTAAAGGTATAGAAAGTTGAGAACTGTCCCTAATTAAAGAGGAAATTGAGAACTGTCCCCTCCACCTGATACATATTTGCTTATTGACATAATCATCTATTACCTTAAAAAGGAAATGGCTGTGTAAATATCTTGTTTAAAACTTCGCAAATTTATCAACAATGTGGATATAAAATCTTGTGGATAATGTGCATAACTCTGTTAATAAGTATAAAATAGCTTGTCTGATATGTGGATAAACCTGAATATAACTTGTGAAATAATCTTCTTTTATGTTAACTCCCAAAACCATTCTTAATATACATTTTAAGCCACCTTGTGATATTTTAAAAAGATAATATTCAGGTCAGAACGTATTATTTAAACAGGTGTAGGCATAGATGAAATTTGTCGAATGCAAATATTGAATTTGCAATTCCTATTTTATAAAATTATTATGTGTCAAGCCTGTAAGTTGTATTTTCTGAAGATTTTTCAAGATTCAAAGGCTGTCTGATAGATTTTGGTATGAAAGAAATTTAATTAATTTTAATACAAGGGGTATTTTAATAATCATATTATGGAGGAATGCTAAATGAAAGGAAAGGCATATTGTGATTATTGTCATAAAAAAGTAGAGTTTGAAACCAGAGAAGAAACTATTGATGTGGATATCAGCGGCATGCAGTTTTCATATGAAGCCATAGTAGCTTATTGCTGCCAATGTAATAATGAGATAAAAATAGCAAGGTTAAATGATTTGAATGTTATCAGAGCGTATAAGAAGCAAAAAGAGATACTTGAAAAGGAAGCTGAGGAACGCGAAAAAGAAGCTAACTCACCTGAAAATAAAAATGATTCTTGCGAAAAGGAAGTAGGTTCATGAAGATTGAAATAGAGAGGAAGTTCTTAATCAAAGACAAAAGCATAATTGAAAACTTAAATGGAGTCCATTATATACAGGGATACTTAAGTTTTGATCCTGAGAGAACTGTAAGAGTAAGAACCTGCGGAGAAAAGGGGTATATTGCTGTAAAAGGCAAAAAAAATAAGGGGTCAGGACTTGAATATGAGTATGAAATACCATATGAAGATGCTGCAGAAATGCTTGAGATGCTTTGCAAAAAGCCGTTGATCGATAAGCATAGATATAATTATGAATATCATGGTAAAGTATGGGAAATAGATGTATTTCATAAAGAAAATGAGGGACTGGTTATAGCCGAAATAGAGCTGGTAAGCATTGATGAGCCATTTTCCAAACCTGACTGGATAGGTACTGAAGTTACAGGAGATTCAAGGTATTCAAATTCAAACCTTGTCAGAAACCCCTATACATTGTGGAATAATCGTCAAAGCAGCTAAGCCCTGGCAGAGTTTTCTTTCTTTACAAAGTTTGGGCATTTGCTGCCAAGAGACTGGTATACAATGATTGAAGGCATTTGTCTGGATTTGACTTCGTACAGCTTGCAGCCATATGGAAATCTTTGATCCCATGTTATAAAATAATGTATACACTTTCTGCATTCTATTTTTTCATTATTCATAAACTTTACCCGTTAACCGGCAGATAAACCCCGAAATTCATTTATTAGTGTATTTCAGGGTTTAATTCTGCAACTTATTAAATTTTACGCAGTCAAACTGCTTCTATTCTATTTTTATTTGCTCATGTCCGTCTATGTTGTCTTCGTCCTTAATATAACAGCCTATAGCAGGTATATTTTTTGTTCTGTAGTAATCAAGGTCAGCGATTTTTACTTCATCTATAAATCTGACAGCTTTCATTTTGCTGCCTTTCTTTGATGTAAGTACCTGTACTCCCTGTGAAGTCCTTGTGGTTTTGGAATTGATATTAGAAGTATTAAATACCAGTACTTTATTTATGCTGCTTACAGCTACTAGGTCAATATCTTCCGGAATATAAAGCATGCGTACAAGAGGTGATACATCTGAATAAGCATTAGCAAGCTTTTTTCTGTTAGTTTTGGTAGCATAACTGCTTAAATCTATTTTGGCTATTTTGCCGTTTTCAAAACAGAACAGCATATATCCCTTGTAATTATCGGTTGCGGTGATGTAAATTATCTCTTCATCCTTTTCAAGTTCAAGCAGGTTGGACAGATATTCACCCAGGCTGCTCGCTTTGCAATCATTTAATTCAAATATCCTTAGCTTATAAACAGTATGTTTGTTGGAGAAGAGCAGCAAATCAGCTTTGTTGTGAGTTTCAATCTCCTGAATAATAGCGTCATCTTCTTTTAGCTTTTGTTCAGGATTTGCCCTGAGTGAAATCAGAGGTATTTTTTTCAGGTAGTTCTGTTTAGTGAGGAACAGCTTGAGGTTATAGTCTTCTATAAAGTGGTCTTGAGATACTTCTTCCACATGTTCTTCGCTGATAATTTCAGTGCGCCTCGGCTGACCGTATTTCTTTGCCACATTTTTAAGCTGTTTTTGTATAATCCGTTTTATACGTGATTCGCTGTTATAAGTATTTTTCAGATCCTCTATTTCTTTTCGGAGATTCTCGATTTCACTTACTCTGTTTATGATATATTCTTTATTTAAATTTCTCAGTTTTATTTCAGCTATAAATTCTGCCTGTTTCTGGTCAATATCAAACCCCTTCATAAGGTTAGGAATAACCATGACATCTTGTTCTGTATGCCTTATGATGTTAATGGCCTTATCTATATCAAGCAGTATTTTTTCAAGACCAAGGAGCAGATGAAGCTTTTCGGATTTTTTATTTATGTCAAAGGCAATACTTCTTTTTATGCAATTAATTCGGAACAAAAGCCATTCACGAAGTATTTCCTTTATTCCCATTACCCTTGGATGGCCGTTTATTAATACGTTAAAATTACAACTAAAGCTGTCCTCCAGAGGTGTCAGCTTATACAGTTTATTCATGAGATTATCGGGATTTGTATTCTTTTTGAGATCTAATGCAATTTTTAAACCCTTTAAGTCAGTTTCATCCCTTACGTCAGTAATCTCTTTGATTTTCCCGCTTTTAACAAGGTCAATAACTGCTTCAATAATCGATTCCGTATTGGTTGTATAAGGTATCTCATATATTTCAATACAATTATTTTTACTGTCATATTTATATTTAGCTCTTAATTTAAAAGTTCCTCTTCCTGTATCATATATATTGCGCATTTCTCTTTCATTATAAATAAGCTGACCGCCTGTAGATAAATCAGGTGCTTTTATATAATTCAGCATGTCTGCATTTTCATCATCTATGTAAGCTATTGCTGCTTCACATACTTCGGCAAGGTTGAAACTGCATATATTGCTTGCCATACCGACAGCAATACCCTGATTTGCATTGACTAATATATTAGGGAATGTGGTAGGAAGGAGCGTAGGCTCCTTAAGTGTGCCATCATAATTGTCCGTAAAGTCAACGGTATCTTTGTCCAAATCTGCAAAAAGCTCTTCACAGATTTTATCCAGCTTGACTTCAGTGTATCTCGGAGCTGCGAATTTCATGTCTCTGGAGTATTGTTTTCCAAAGTTACCTTTGGAGTCGATATAAGGATGCAACAACGCATCATTGCCCCTTGTAAGCCTTACAAGGGTTTCATATATAGCCATGTCCCCATGCGGGTTCAGCTTCATCGTCTGGCCTACCACATTGGCGGATTTTGTCTTTGGGCCCGTCAGTAATTTCATTAAGTACATGGTGTAAAGCAGCTTTCTATGAGAAGGCTTAAATCCGTCAATTTCAGGTATGGCCCTTGATACTATCACGCTCATGGCATAGGGCATGTAGTTTTTTTCAAGGGTATCGACAATTTTTTGTTCTAAAGTTTTATTATCAGCCATATATTACACCTTTCCGTAACTAATAAATATCAATTCTCTATTATTGAATAAATTAATACACATCTATCATATCCAGATAATTGTGCCCGTTTTGTTCTATATAATCCTTTCTGCCCTGAAGGTCATCACCGAGAAACAGATCAAAATATTTCTCTGTTTTTTCTATATCATCAGGTACAACCTGTATAAGCCTGCGAGTTTTAGGATTCATTGTCGTTTCCCACATCATTTCAGGCTGGTTTTCACCAAGACCTTTTGAACGCTGTATTGTACAATTACCGTTTAATTTGGCTACGATTTCATTTTTCTCTTTGTCACTGTAAGCAAAGTAAGTTTTATTTTTAGCTGTAATTTCAAAAAGCGGTGATTCCGCGATATAGACTTTCCCTTTTTCAATAAGCGTTGGGACAAGCCTGTAAAGCATAGCCAATATTAATGTTCTTATCTGAAAACCGTCAACATCTGCATCTGTACAGATTATGATTTTATTCCATTTAAGGTTATTCATATCGAAAGTATTAAGCTCTTTATTGTGCTTGGACTTTATTTCTACGCCGCAGCCCAGAACTTTAAGAAGGTCCACAATTATTTCACTTTTAAATATTCTGTCGTAATCAGCCTTCAGGCAGTTGAGTATCTTACCCCTTACGGGCATTATAGCCTGAAACTCCGCGTCCCTGCCAAGTTTGCAGGCTCCCAGAGCTGAATCGCCTTCAACGATATAGATTTCTCTTTTGCTTATATCTTTTGTCCGGCAGTCTACGAATTTTTTTACTCTATTTGATATATCAATTCCTCCGGACAGCTTCTTTTTTATATTTATACGCGTCTTCTCTGCGGTTTCTCTGCTTCGCTTGTTTACAATCACCTGCTCCAATATTTTTTCGCTGTCCAGTTTGTTTTCTATAAAATAAACCTCAAGCTGCTGTTTGAGGAAATCGGTCATAGCTTCTTGTATGAATTTATTTGTTATGGATTTTTTAGTTTGGTTTTCATAGCTGGTTATAGTTGAAAAGGAATTACTTACAAGTATCAGGCTGTCCTGTATATCCGCAAAGGTAATCTTACTTTCATCTTTATTATACTTTCCTCTAGCTTTGAGGAATTTATCTATTACATATACGAAAGCGTTTTTGACTGCCTTGTCGGGAGCTCCTCCGTATTCAAGAAAACTCGAATTATGATAATACTCCAGCAGATTAATTTCATTATTAAAACAAAAGGCTACCTGCAGCTTCACTTTGTATTCCGGTTTATCTTCCCTGTCTCTGCCCTTTGTTTCTGTTTCATAATGCTGTATTTCAGTAAAACCTTTATCCTGATTTATTTCTTTTATATAATCCACAATACCGTTCTCGTAATAATATACAAACTCCTGTCCTGATTCTTCATCATAAAGCTTAAATGTCAGGCCCGGGTTTACGATAGCTTGCTTTTTCAGCGTTGTTTGAAAATATTCAAGGGGTATGTTTATATCGGTAAAGACTTCTATATCCGGTTTCCATTTTTGTATAGTGCCGGTGTGCTCATAATCACACTTTTCTTTTATTAACCCCCCTATATTTTCACCCTTTTCAAAATGAAGGGTATACTTATATCCGTCTCTGTAAATTATAGCGTCAAAATATTCAGAACTATATTGAGTTGCACAGCTTCCAAGGCCGTTAAGCCCAAGACTGTATTCATAGTTTTCCCCTGAGTTGTTATTATATTTTCCACCTGCATACAACTCGCAGAATACAAGTTCCCAGTTATACCGCCCCTCTTTGGGATTGTAATCTACAGGTATGCCTCTACCATAATCCTTTATCATAATAGAATGGTCTCTGTATCTTGTCACTTCTATTACATTTCCGAATCCTTCACGTGCTTCATCGATTGAGTTGGACAGTATTTCAAAAACCGAATGCTGACATCCCTCAATACCGTCGGAACCAAAAATAACGCTTGGGCGCAGTCTGACCCTGTCAGCACCTTTTAAAGCCGAAATACTCTCATTGCCATATTCTGATTTTTTGCCCTTTTTGTTCAACAGAAAACACATCCTTTAAATTAAAATAAATATATTGTATGATAACAAATAAGATAAACGGCAACGGTTACCGCACAATACATTATTGCATCAAACTAGTGTTCGTGTCAAGTTGAGCTTCTTAATCCGGATATTCACATAAGTTACCAATATATAATTATAACATACAATAATTTTTACAATTAAGCACTTAATTTTGCAAAAAGATTAATTATTTATGCAGGAATTTGTATTTGAAATGTCGAATATAAATTTGATTAGAATGTTTACAATAACGTAAAAATTTAGTTAAAACCAGGTATATTTACTTGTAATGTAACAATTATCATGAAACAGCATTATTATATAGTGTGATATTAATTTTATTAATATTAAAGAAGTCATTTTAAAACCATATATATAAATTGAAGATATTAATAAGCATCAGCTTTATTTATATTTGTTTATATGAAAGTGCAAAAGAAATTGTATCAGGCATTGTAACTTTATTAGCCGCTACGTGTATGATTTTTTTAGATATAAGTTCAGATATAAATAAATATAATTGTTTATATAGATAAGTAAATAAGGTGGTCAAATGGAAAAGAACGTGGGGCAGAGGTATAAAATTCGTTATCTGTTCTTATATTTTCTGGTATATTCTTTTATAGGTTGGGGTATTGAAACAATTTATGTTTCTCTTCATACCGGAAGGCTTGTCAGCCGAGGATTTCTATATGGACCTTTTTGTCCTATATATGGATTTGGAGCACTGCTGGTAATAAATCTGTTAAAACCATTAAAAAGAAACTGTTTAGCTATATTTATCTGGGCGGCTGTTATAACTACAATGCTTGAATATGCTACAGGAGTATTGTTTAAAGTTCTCTTTAACAAAAGATTATGGAATTACAACAAGGAGTTTTTAAATATTTCCGGATTCGTGTGCTTAAAAAACTCTCTGATATGGGGAGCCGCTTCCTGTATTTTGGTATATATAATTCATCCGAAGATAAATTGCTGGATTTCCAATATTTCTAAAAGTCAAGTAAGTGTAATTTCATCAATACTCATGGTATATTTTGCAGTTGATTTGCTGTTATCAGTAGCTAATGTTATAGGATTGGACAGCAGTATAAATAATAAAATTGCTGAAAGGGCCAATATTAACGGCCCACGCCAACAATACGAGGAATTGTTCGGTGGAAACACACATCAGTTGGTAAGCAAATTAAGGTCTATAAAAGAAAGAATATTCAGGACAATTAATAAAAAACCGACAATAACGTCTCCGAAAGCTATTTATAATGATAATAGAGTAGAATATTTAGCTAATATATATAAACTGCATAAAAATTTTTACATTCCAAATGCTTATTATCTTTAAATATCATCAATTAGTTTTTCTATGATGGTGGATAAGCCGGGTTTTTAGAATCCAGCTTTAGTTATCATCGGTTTTTACCATATTAATAATCATCCTGGTTAAAGCATGTCTGTCTTCATTATCAGCTGATTTCCATAACTCTTGCAAGACCCTTTGTTCTCTGTTTTCAGGATCGACTGCTGCATTAAGTATATTGCCTATCCTATAACCGATTTTTTCAACTGTTTTTTCTGACATTCCGGCAGCTTCACTGATATTAATAGCATTGGAAAGTGTTTTCTTCCACTTTGTCCAGCTGCTGAAATTATCTGTATTTTTGAGCTCCATTTAAGCAGCACCTCCATAAATATTAGTATAATTAATATGCAGAATTTTATTCTAAGTGCTTAACACTATATACCTTATATTCGCATTTAATATTAGAGCTAAATTATATCACTTTCTTTAATTGAATATTTTCTTTGCTATTTATTAAAATATTACTTTCAATGGAACTATTTTCTTCATTTTTAGTCTAAATAAATAAAAGGGATTTGTTCGTCGACTGTTTACAATAAAATAAATCAAATTAAGGAGTGGTTTGGAATGAGAAAGTTTAGTATTTTTAAACGTAAGTATTTATTTGCTCTGTCAGCTGTGTTTGCATTCGCATTGATTGCCTGCGCAATAGCTTCTCTTGCAGCTCCCTCAGCCTATGCGGATTCTAATAATCAGCAGAGCTCAAAAAGAGTGATGAATGTATCAGGGCAGGGTATAGTAAAGGCAGAACCGGATATAGCTGACATAACAATCGGAGTGGTTACAGAAAATGAAAATGCACAGGCTGCTCAAAAAGCAAATGCAGAGATTATGAACAAAGTAATATCAGCTATAAAATCAAAAGGAATAGATGAAAAAGATATTAAAACTGATAATTACAACATAAGTCCCAAATATAAATATAATCAAAACACCGGAGAAAATACTATATATGGATACACCGTTAGCAACAATGTAAGGGTCAGGGTAAGAGATATTAATCTCACAGGGGCAGTAATTGATGCTGCTTCACAGAATGGCGCTAATCAGACATATAATATCAGTTTCAGTTTGAGTGATTATGAAAAATACTATAATGAAGCTTTAAAAAAAGCGGTAGAATCTGCAAAAGGACATGCTCAGACAATTGCTGATACACTTGGTGTAAAGCTTAGCGTGCCGACATCTGTAACTGAAAGTGGATATAGTGCTCAACCTCCAACTATATATAGAAATGAAAACAAAGTTGCAGATTATGCACAAAACAGTACGCCCATTTCCGCTGGAACGCTTGAAGTGACTGCAAGTGTTAGCATGAGTTATGAATACTAATATCATTTATATAAATCATATGAACTTTTACAATAAAAAAGGTGTGTGCTCCGAATTACGGAACACACACCTTTGCAGCTTTATAATCATTAATTTACACTGTTCAGTATTTCTGCATAGGAAGGTATTTTCCAATGTTTGCTGCTTACAATCAACTCAAGTTCATCAACAATCATCCTTAACTCGTTCATTGCTGTATAAACTTTCTCGCGGTATGCTTTGGCAAGCTCTAAATTATCTTTGATTTCCCTTACTGCTACAGTTTGTTCTGAAAGGTATTCCAATCTTTTACTCAAGCAGTCTGAAAGCTTAGCTATTTTATTAAGTAGTTTTTCTTCCGTACTTGTTACGATATCAACATTAACAGCTTTTTTGCGGGCAATGAGTTCGGCTAATTCATATTGATATTCAAGAACGGCAGGAATAACTTGCTTATTAACCATGTCAATCATTGTCAGAGCTTCAATATTGATAGTTTTTGAGTAGTTCTCAAGTAAAATTTCGTAGCGGGAATGTATTTCATGTTCAGTAAACACATTATGACGTGTAAACATTTCCACATTCTTTGGAGCAATAAATGCCGGCAAAGATTCCGGTGTGGTTTTTAAATTATATAATCCTCTTTGCTCCGCTTCTTTTACCCAGGCACTGTCATATCCGTTTCCGTTAAATATAATACGCTTATGCTCTTTTATAGTCTTTTTAATAAGTTTGTTCAAGTCTGATTTGAAATCACTGCTGTTTTCGAGTTCATCTGCAAATTGACGCAGCACTTCTGCCACAATGGTATTAATTACAATTATCGGACCCGCTATGGAGAAAGCTGAGCCAAGCATACGGAATTCGAACTTGTTTCCTGTAAATGCAAATGGTGATGTACGGTTCCGGTCAGTTGTATCCTTTGGGAAATGCGGCAATACTGTTGCACCTATTTCCATTAAAACTTTGTCTTTGCCTGTGTACAATGTGTCATTTTCCAAAGCATTCAAAATTTCAGTAAGTTCGTCACCTAAAAACATCGATACAATAGCAGGCGGTGCTTCATTCGCACCAAGGCGATGGTCATTGCCGGCGCTGGCAACTGAAACACGCAGCAAATCCTGATAATCATCCACTGCTTTAATGACTGCTACAAGGAACAAAAGGAATTGTGCATTTTCAAAAGGTGTATCTCCTGGCTCCAGGAGATTGATTCCCGTATCTGTGGATATTGACCAGTTAATGTGTTTTCCGCTTCCGTTTATTCCGGCAAAAGGTTTCTCATGCAAAAGACATGTCAAACCGTGTCTCTCTGCGATGCTCTTCATGAGTTCCATAACAATCTGATTGTGATCTGTTGCTATATTGGCTTCTGAATAGATAGGAGCGAGCTCATGCTGGGCCGGAGCAACTTCATTATGTTCCGTTTTTGCGTAAACACCTAATTTCCATAATTCCTCGTTCAATTCTTGCATATACGCAGCAACGCGCTGTTTTATAGCACCAAAATAGTGATCTTCCATTTCCTGGCCTTTAGGCGGGCGTGCGCCGAAAAGTGTTCTTCCGCAATACATAAGGTCAGGTCTCTTAAGATACATTTCTTTATCAATTAAAAAGTATTCCTGTTCAGGACCAACTGATGAAACAACCCTCTTGGCATCGGTAACACCAAACAAGCGCAGTATTCGAAGCGCCTGTTGGTTAAGCGCCTGCATTGAACGCAACAGAGGTGTTTTCTTATCAAGAGCCTCTCCGCTGTATGAACAGAAAGCAGTAGGTATATATAAGGTCTTGTCTTTTATAAAGGCATAAGAGGTAGGATCCCATGCTGTATAACCTCTTGCTTCAAATGTACTTCTAAGCCCTCCTGACGGGAAACTGGAAGCGTCCGGTTCACCTTTAACCAGGGATTTTCCTGAAAACTCTAAAATTATATGTCCTTCGCCATCAGGTACAATAAAGCTGTCGTGTTTTTCAGCGGTTACACCGGTCATAGGCTGAAACCAGTGAGTAAAATGTGTAGCTCCCTTTTCTATCGCCCAGTCTTTCATAGCACTTGCTACCACATTGGCTACATCCAGCTCTAAATGAGTGCCATTTGTCATGGTTTTCTTCAGTGCTTTGTATACATCTTTAGGTAAACGCTCTCTCATCACTGCATCGTTAAAAACCATACTTCCAAAAATATCTCGGATATTATTAGCCATTTTTATTCCTCCTTTAATATAATATAATGTAATTTTTCATATTTTCCTTCAGAGAAGAAGTATTGCTCTTCAAGCTGCAGAAAATTCATATAAGGTTATTGATTGAACTTCGAGTATTTGAGTAAATCTAATTTATATCTTCCTGCGTTGCTAACTCACTCATTCTTAAGCTCAAATTAACTAAAAAATAAAGGTGCTGCGGATTTGTAATCCACAGCACCTTTGCTGTATATAAAAAGTTTAGCACGGTGTATATTAAATGTCAACTGTTTTTTTAAAAAAATGAAATTTTTATAATATGAAGTTGCAAAATAACGGTATATAACCCCATATAAATTGGTATTCACCATGAAAATATGCAAGAAATAATAAAATAAATTTCATAAATTCATTGACACTCATCACGACTCATTGTATAATATGAAATAAGAACAAAGGCGTTCATCATATAGTTAAGGTCTAAGGCCGATATGGCTTAATGCCGCCTGAAAAGGTACTATGTGATGAGCGCCTTTGCTTATATATATAAATGTAAAAATATAAAAATGTAAAAATGTAAATGTATAAATGATTTTGCGATATTTATATGATATGTAATTAGGTATTTATCGCAAAACATACAAGGGGGTATGTATTGTGAGAGAAGGAATGTTTAGGAACCCATCGGGCTGCGCGATATCAGGAATTTTTTCCAGATCCGGTAAACGCTTTTCAGGCAAATGCATAATCGATTCAATCGCTACTATGCGTGACCGTTCAAACGGTCTTGGCGGAGGATTCGCAGCGTATGGTATTTATCCGGAGTATAAGGAATATTATGCTTTCCATATATTTTATGATAGCAAATCTGCAAAAAAAGATTGCGAGAAGTTCCTGGAAGAGCATTTTGACATTATTAACCTTTCAAAGATTCCTACACAAAAGGTTCCTGAAATTACGGATGAACCTCTAATATGGAGGTACTTTGTAGCACCGCTGCCGACAAAGCTGGCGGACAGCCAGATGGATGAACGTGAGTTTGTAGTTAAATGCGTATTCAGGATAAATACGGCTATTGACGGAGCTTATGTATTTTCCAGCGGGAAAAACATGGGTGTATTTAAAGCCGTAGGGTTTCCTGAGGATGTGGGACGTTTTTATCGTTTGGAAGAATATGAGGGATACTGTTTCACCGCACATGGAAGGTATCCTACGAACACTCCCGGTTGGTGGGGTGGGGCTCATCCTTTTGCACTGCTTGATTATTCAGTAGTCCATAACGGCGAAATATCTTCTTATGATGCAAACAGAAGGGCCATTGAAATGTACGGTTATAAGTGCACCTTACAGACTGATACTGAAGTAATTACTTATATAATAGACTACTTGCACAGAAAAAAGGGACTTAAATTAGAAGAGATTTGTTTGGTAATCGCCGCACCGTTCTGGACAACCATAGAAAACAAACCAGAAGAGGAACGACAAGAGCTTGAATATTTAAGAAGTGCATTTGCGTCGCAGTTAATTACCGGGCCCTTTTCAATAATCGTAGGATTTGAAGGCGGAATGATGGCCTTGAATGACAGATTAAAGCTTCGCAGCATGGTGGTCGCAGAAAAGGACGATATGTTTTATGTAGCAAGTGAGGAAGCAGCCATCAGAATAATTCAGAATGATTTAGACAAAGTATGGTCTCCAAAAGGTGGCGAAGGAGTAATAGTAACATTAGAGAAAGGAAGGATATAATGGCTATCAATTATGTATATCCGGAATATGAAATAGTTAGAAATTATGACCGTTGTATAAACTGTCGTGTGTGTGAGAGACAATGTGCCAATGAAGCGCATAAATATTTAAGCGATTACAATAAAATGACTTCTGATGACTCAAAATGTGTTAATTGTCACCGTTGTGTTGCTCTCTGCCCAACCAGGGCTTTGAAAATAGTTAAATCAAATCATACATTTAGGGAAAATGCGAACTGGAACGGTAAAAGCATTAATGAGATTTACAAGCAGGCAGAAAGCGGGGGCGTTTTACTGTCCAGTATGGGTAATCCAGAAAACTATCCTGTTTATTTTGATAAAATATTGCTTAATGCGTCTCAGGTCACTAATCCTTCAATCGACCCTTTAAGAGAGCCGATGGAAACCAGGGTCTTTCTTGGAGCTAAACCTGACAGGATTGAAAGGGACGAAAATGGCAGATTGAAAAACAATATGCCTCCCCAACTTAAACTTTCTATGCCTGTTATGTTCTCAGCAATGAGTTACGGTTCTATCAGTTATAACGCACACGAAAGCCTGGCAAGAGCGGCTGCGGAGATGGGAATTTTATACAATACCGGCGAAGGCGGGCTTCACGAAGATTTCTATAAATATGGGCAGAACACGATAGTTCAGGTAGCTTCAGGGCGTTTTGGCGTTCACAAAAAGTACCTGGACAGTGGAGCAGCTATAGAGATTAAGATGGGGCAGGGTGCAAAACCCGGTATAGGCGGCCATCTTCCGGGCACAAAAGTAGGGGAGGATATTTCGAAAACCCGTATGATACCTGAGGGTACCGACGCGATTTCGCCTGCTCCCCATCATGATATATATTCAATCGAAGATTTACGTCAGCTGGTATATTCGCTGAAGGAAGCAACTGCTTATAAAAAGCCGATTATCGTTAAGATTGCTGCCGTTCACAATGTTGCGGCTATTGCAAGCGGAATTGCACGAAGCGGCGCTGATATCATAGCTATTGACGGCTTCCGTGGTGGAACAGGTGCCGCACCTACGCGTATACGTGATCATGTGGGACTTCCTATTGAACTTGCGCTGGCAAGTGTCGATAAGAGACTTCGTGATGAAGGAATTCGCAACAATGTATCCATTGTTGTAGCAGGAAGCATTCGTTCCAGTGCTGATATTGTAAAAGCTGTTGCTCTTGGAGCAGACTGCGTTTATATAGGAACTGCAGCATTGCTTGCTTTAGGCTGTCACTTATGCCGAAGCTGCCAGACCGGCAAATGTAACTGGGGTATTGCGACACAAAGAGCAGACCTGGTAAAAAGATTAAATCCCGACATAGGTTATAAAAGGCTGGTTAACCTTTTAACAGCATGGAAACATGAGATTAAAGAAATGATGGGCGGCATGGGTATTAATTCAATTGAAAGCCTGAAGGGCAATAGGTTGATGCTCCGCGGTGTAGGATTAAACGAAAAAGAACTTGAAATTTTAGGTATTAAACATGCAGGTGAATAGATTAAGACTTTGGTGGTGAAGAAAAATTGAAACGAGTATATGTTAACGAAAAATGGTGCCTTGGATGTCATTTGTGCGAATATTATTGTGCTTTTGCATCAACCAATGAAACAGATATGGCAAAAGCATTAAAGGATAAAAAAATTAATCCCAGGATAAGAATTGAGTCTAACGAAGGAATTAATTTTGCAGTCTCCTGCCGTCATTGTGAAGAACCCCTTTGTGTTAAGGGTTGCATAACAGGAGCACTGTCAAAAAATGACGGAATCATTACGATAGACCGAAACAGATGTATAAGCTGCTATACTTGTATATTATGTTGTCCTTACGGTGCGGTATCGCCTTCGGAGGACGGAGCAGTGCAAAAGTGTGAACTTTGCATAAAAACAAATGTTGGAACACCACAATGTGTTAAAGGTTGTCCTAATGGGGCAATAGTATATGAGGAAAGAGGCGAATAGCTTGAAGTATGTGATTATTGGAAACTCAACAGCTGCTATAGGAGCAGTAGAAGCTATAAGAAAAAACGATAAAGAAGGTAAAATTGTAATTTTAAGCAAAGAAAATCATCATGTATACTCAAGGCCTTTGATTTCATATTTACTGCTGGGCAAGACAACTGAAGAAAAAATGAAATACAGGAAGGATAGTTTTTACACAGAAAATAAATGTGAACTTAAACTTAATAAAACTGCAGAACGAATAGATGTGGAAAATAAGCAGGTTATACTTGATGATGGCAGTTATGAAAGCTATGACAAATTATTGATTGCTACCGGATCTTCGCCCTTTGTTCCTCCTATACGGGGGCTTGACAAGGTAAAAAACAAATATACCTTCACCACTCTTGATGATGCAAAGGCATTGGAAAGCGTATTAAATGAGAATTCTAGAGTGCTGATTGTAGGGGCAGGTCTTATCGGCCTTAAGTGTGCCGAAGGTATCAGCAAAAAAAAGGTGAAGATTACATGTGTTGATTTATCTTCCAGAGTTCTTTCCAGTATATTGGATGACGAGAGTTCGGAAATAGTAAAAAAACATCTGGAAAATAATAATATCAGCTTTTATCTGGAACATCAAATAACTGAATTGGATGAGGATATTGCCGTTCTCGATGACAATACAAAAATCCCGTTCGATGTGCTTGTATTAGCTGTCGGTGTGAGGCCAAATGTTTCTTTGATTAAGGATATAGGCGGCAAAACGAACAGAGGTATCATTATAGATGAAAGGTGCAGAACCTCAATTCCTGATATATATGCTGCCGGTGATTGCTGTGAAAGTATTGATATTTCTTCGGAAGAGGCAAAGGTTATGGCATTGCTTCCAAACGCTTATATGCAGGGAGAATGCGCCGGAATGAATATGTCAGGGGTAGATTTCGTATTTGATAAAGCAATACCGATGAATGCAATTGGCTTTTTCGGATTGCATATAATAACTGCAGGTACTTATTCAGGAGATGTTTATTTTGAGAGCGACGGTAAAAACTATAAGAAATTGTTTTATTCAAATAATAAACTGAACGGATTTATTTTAGTTGGAAATGTTGAAAAAGCGGGTATATATACTTCACTTATCAGAGAAAAAACTCCGCTTGACACATTGGATTTTGAACTTATCTGTAAAATACCCGGTCTTATGGCTTTCAGTAAAGAGACACGGGCTGAAAAATTAGGAGGTGTCAGGAAATGAAATTGTCCGCACATGAATTAGGTTGGCGTGCACTGAACGACGAGGTCCGTGAAGCAAATGAGGACATTATAATAAATGATTGTTATGGAGAACGTTTCATCGGTGATGGTGCTTCAGCTAAAACTATTACCATAAATGGTACACCGGGCAATGCACTTGGAGCATATCTGGACGGAGCTACTATAATAGTTAATGGAAATGCTCAAGATGCTGTTGGAGATACGATGAATGATGGTAAAATAATAATAAATGGAAATGCAGGAGATGCTTTGGGATATGCAATGCGCGGGGGAAAAATATTTGTGAAAGGCAATGCCGGATACCGCACAGGTATTCACATGAAGGAATATAAGGACAAAAAGCCTGTTCTTGTAGTGGGAGGAAACACAGGAAGCTTTCTGGGTGAATATCTAGCCGGTGGGCTTATTATAGTTTTAGGACTGGAAGAAGATGAATTTCCTGCAGGAAATTTTGTAGGAACAGGTATGCACGGTGGAGAAATATATATAAGAAGCAATAAGGAACCAAAAAACCTGCCAAAACAGGTGTGTGTAAATAAAGCAGAGAAGGAGGATATAAGCAAAATTGAGAATATTCTTGAAGAGTTTTCATCCCTTTTTGGCGTAGCTATGGAGGAAATATTAAGCAAGAGCTTTTACCGCTTGACACCAAATGCGAAAAATCCATATAAACAGCTTTACACTGAGAACTAATAAATATTTCACATGAATCCGGACGGAACTTTGCTGATTCAAAATTATGTATCCTTAAATCGTTAGTTGCCTGAGCAGAATCAGCAGTTAATAATTTTATTTTAAACGATTGGGAGGATGAGAATGAGCATAACTGTTAACGAGGTTTTGGAATTTATTAAAGAAAATGATGTAAAATTTATCCGCCTTGCTTTTTGTGATTTATTTGGAAATCAAAAAAATATTTCCATTATGCCCGATGTACTACCGGAAGCATTTGAACACGGTATCCCTTTTGATGCGCATGCCATAAAAGGTTTTACCGACATCACGGAATCAGATTTACTTTTGGTTCCCGATCCCGATACACTTTCGGTTTTACCGTGGCGCCCGCAGCAGGGAAGAGTGGTTCGGTTCTATTGTAATATTAAAAAGCCTGACGGAAGTGTGTTTTGGGGCGATACCAGGGAGATACTTAAATCTGTACTTGCAGATAACCGCAATAAGGAATATTCGTGCATGGTTGGTGCCGAATGTGAGTTTTACCTTTTCAAAACTGATGAGGACGGTAACCCTACTACAATTCCGTTTGATAACGGAACCTATTTGGATGTTTCACCCATTGATAAAGGCGAAAATGTACGGCGTGAGATTTGTCTTTGCCTTGAAGAAATGGGAATCACACCTGAAACTTCTCATCACGAACAGGGACCGGGGCAAAATGAGATTGACTTCAAGTTTTCAGATGCATTAAGCTGTGCAGATAATTTTATTACTTTTAAAACAGTTGTAAAAACTATAGCTGCAAGAAACGGACTGTTTGCATCCTTTTCACCAAAGCCTATACCTGATAAAAGCGGAAGCGGATTGCATATTAATTTGTCCCTTTCGAAAAATGGAATTAATGTATTTAAATTAAGCAATGACCAGCATTCAAAAATAGCAGAAAGTTTTATTGCAGGTGTGCTTCAGAAAGTTCCTGAGATGACTGCTTTTTTAAATCCTATCCCAAATTCATACGACCGTTTCGGGTCATTTGAAGCGCCTAAATATGTTTCATGGTCTTATGGCAATCGTTCTCAGCTTATTCGTATCCCGGCAGCAAAAGGAGAAAAAGTTCGTATGGAATTGCGTTCTCCTGATCCTGCAATAAATCCTTATCTTGCTTTTGCTTTGGTAATCAGCGCCGGTTTTTATGGAATGGAGAACGAATTGTCACTTCCGGACGGCGTAAATGTGGATCTGTATACTGCTGACAACAGCATAACCGATAACCTGATGATGCTTCCTGAAAATATGGAAAAGGCTTTAAAACTTGCTGAAAAATCTGAATTTATAAAAAGTATATTGGGACCGGAAGTACTTTCAAGGTTTATTCGTTTAAAGACATTGGAACTGCAGGCTTTTAACCAGGCCATTGACAAGAATGAATATTATTTCAACAACTATTTTAAAGTCATATAATATTTTCTTATTAATGTGTAAGAAAGGTGGGGTGATATGGACAGTGCTCTAATTATATCTTATTCAGAAAAAAGCATTGCGTATTTAACTAATTTATTGGAAGAGGCTTCTGTGTCCAATATCACCACTGTTTGTAATGCAGGTGAAGCAAGACGTATACTGGTTGATAAAGATTTTGATTTATGCATTATAAATTCTCCTCTTCCTGATGAGTTTGGTGACAGTCTTGCATGCAATATTGCAGAAATGGAAATAAGCGAAGTAATTTTGATAGTAAAAGCTGAATTATTCGATGAAATTTCAGAAAAAGTTGAGGAATATGGAGTCATAACTATACAGAAACCCATCAGCAAAGCTTTACTATGGAATGCTTTTAAGCTTGCATTGGCAACTCATAGAAAGATAAAAAAAATACAGAATGAAAATAAAAAGCTTGTCCAGAAAATTGAAGATCTCCGGATAATTGACAGAGCGAAGTGTATCTTGATTTCGAACTTCTCCATGTCAGAACCTGAAGCGCACAGGTATATAGAGAAACAGGCCATGGATATGAGGATGACTCGAAGAAAAGTAGCTGAGCAAATATTAAGAGTTTATGAAAGTTGATAACGGAATGGGGATGATCACATGAAACTTGAGTTCACAAAAATGCAAGGCTGCGGAAATGATTATATATATATTGATTGCTTTGAACGTGAAATCAGTTCCCCGGAAACTTTAGCGCCGGTTTTGTCCGACCGGCATTTTGGAATTGGCGGAGACGGAATCGTTTTAATATGCAAAAGTGATGTTGCCGATGCAAAAATGAGAATGTTCAACCTTGATGGCAGTGAAGGGAAAATGTGCGGAAATGCGATACGGTGTGTGGCAAAGTATTTGTATGACAATGGTTATACCAAAAAGAATGAAATTAGTATTGAAACATTGAGCGGTATAAAAAATCTCAAAATAAATATACAAAACGGGCTTGTTTCATCTGTTAAGGTAGATATGGGCAGAGCGGAGCTTGAACCTTCAAAAATCCCTGTAGCTTTGTCAGAAGAGCGAATTGTAAATATGCCATTGATTATTAACGGTGTTAAATACCACATTACTTGTGTTTCAATGGGTAATCCGCATGCTGTGGTATTTTGTGATGATGTGGATAGCTTAAATCTTACTGAGATAGGTCCGGGTTTTGAGTATAACAAGATTTTCCCGGAACGTATCAATACAGAGTTTGTTAAAATAATTGACAGCAAAACTATAAAAATGCGTGTATGGGAACGTGGAAGCGGTGAGACACTGGCATGCGGAACAGGAGCTTGTGCTGCTGTTGTTGCAGCTACTTTAAACGGGTACTGCAGCAAAGGTGAAGATATACGTGTTATTCTTACAGGGGGAGAGCTTATCATTAATTATACAGATGAAGCGGTTTTTATGACAGGGAATTGTGTCAAGGTTTTCGAAGGCGTAATTGAAATATAGGGAAACATGTTTGGAATTAAGCAGGTACAGGTAAAATAACTTTAGAAGTTTGTGTTATTACAGCGGGTATCTGATGTGGTAAACAAAGGAGTGAAAAGGATGACAAAGTTTATTTTTATAACAGGAGGCGTTGTATCGGGGCTTGGAAAAGGAATTACGGTTGCAAGCCTGGGGAGGCTTTTAAAGCAAAGAGGTCTAAAGGTTGCGGCGCAAAAACTTGATCCGTATATGAATGTGGATCCAGGGACAATGAGCCCTTTTCAGCACGGGGAAGTATTCGTTACCGATGACGGCGCGGAAACCGACCTAGATCTGGGACATTATGAGCGTTTTATAGATGAAGATCTAACTAAGTTTTCTAACCTGACTTCCGGTAAAGTATACTGGAATGTGCTTAATCGTGAACGCACAGGAGGCTATTTAGGACAAACGGTTCAGGTAATTCCCCATATCACAGGAGAAATTATTGATTTTATTTACCGCGGCGCCGAAAAAAGCGGTGCTGATGTATTGATTACAGAAATTGGGGGAACAACCGGAGATATTGAAAGCCAACCCTTCTTAGAAGCAATACGTCAAATTTCTCTTGAAAAAGGCCGTGAGAACTGCCTTTTTATTCATGTTACTCTGGTTCCGTATCTCAAGGGTTCCAACGAGCATAAATCCAAGCCTACGCAGCATTCGGTCAAAGAACTTCGGTCAATGGGTATTTCGCCGGGTATTATCATTGCTCGTGCCGATGAACCCCTTGATGAGGGCATTAAGGCTAAAATCTCATTGTTTTGCAATGTCAAGCCTGATTGTGTTATTGAGAATCTCACTGCTTCCTGTCTTTATGAGGTTCCGCTTATGTTGCATGACAGGGGGCTTGATGAGGTAGTCTGCCGTGAACTTGGATTGCAGACAGAAAAGCCGGATTTGTCTGAATGGAGAAATATGGTTCAAAAAATAAACGCACGGCAAAGAGAGGTTACTATTGCTATAGTAGGTAAATATGTAAAGCTTCATGATGCATACTTGTCAATCATAGAGAGCTTAAACCACGCGGGATTCGATACGGGTTCAAAGGTTAATATCAGATGGATTGAAAGCGAAAGCATAACAGAAGAAAATGTTTCTGAAAAATTAAGCGGAATTAACGGAATTATAATTCCCGGTGGTTTTGGTGACAGAGGTATAGAAGGTAAAATAACCGCTTGCCGGTATGCAAGGGAAAACGATATTCCTTTTCTGGGGATATGCCTTGGTATGCAAATTGCCGTAATTGAGTTTATGCGTAATGTTTGCGGGCTTAAAGACGCTCATTCAGCTGAGTTTAAGAAAAACTGCAGCCATCCTGTTATTGACTTGATGGAGGATCAGGTTGGAATTACACGTAAAGGCGGTACAATGCGACTTGGTGCTTACCCTTGCAAAATAAAGCACGGAACGAAGCTCCAGCTTTTATATGGAGAAGATCTGATCAGTGAACGCCATCGACACAGATATGAATTTAATAATGCATATAGGGAAACAGCGCTTAAAAATGGTTTGGTGATTTGCGGTACATCGCCTGATGATCATTTGGTTGAAGCAATTGAACTTAAAAGCAATCGATTTTTTATAGGTGTACAGTATCACCCTGAATTCAAGAGCCGCCCCAATAAACCCCATCCTCTTTTCCTTGGACTTGTAAAAGCTGCTTTGGGGGATGAAGACAAGGTGCAGCAATAAGTTTGCAGAAAGAGAGGTTAATAAATGAATATCAATAGAAATTATTTAAATTTGAAGGATAGTTATCTTTTTTCATTAATCGCAAAGAAGGTAAATGAATATAAGGCTGAAAATCCGGAAAAAGAGATAATTCGCCTTGGTATTGGAGATGTCACTTTGCCTCTTGTTCCTGCTGTAGTAGACGCGATGCATAATGCTGTTTCTGAAATGGGAAATGCCCGCACCTTCAGGGGATATGGGGAGGAACAGGGATATGATTTTTTAAGGAGAGCTATTTGCGATTATTATGCAAAAAAAGGCGTTGATCTTAATGAAAATGAAGTATTCATAAGTGACGGGGCAAAAAGTGACCTTGGCAATATTCTGGATATATTTGATATAAATAATAAAGTGATTATTCCTGATCCTGTTTACCCGGTGTATGTGGATACAAACATCATGGCCGGCAGGGAAATTACATTTATAAACGGCAATATTCAAAATGATTTTTTACCCCTTCCTGATGAAACCGTTGAGGGTGATATCGTTTATATTTGTTCTCCTAATAACCCTACAGGAGCGGTTTATACAAAGGAACAGCTTAAACTTTGGGTAGACTGGGCATTAGAAAGAGACGCTGTTATACTGTTTGACAGCGCATATGAAATTTTTATACAGGACAGCGATTTGCCTTCAAGCATTTATCAGATTCCCGGAGCGAAAAAATGTGCCATTGAATTTTGTTCTCTTTCTAAAACTGCAGGTTTCACCGGGACTCGTTGCGGTTATACCATTGTACCTCATGAACTTATAAGAGACAATACACCTTTGAATAAGCTTTGGCTCAGACGCCAGACGACAAAATTCAACGGAGTACCTTATATAGTACAGCGCGGAGCTGAGGCAGTATTTTCAGAAAAGGGACTTATGCAGGTTAAGGAAAATATAAGCTATTACCTGGAAAATGCCCGTATTATGACAGAAACCCTGAAAGAGCTTGATATTTGGTTTACAGGCGGCAGGAATTCACCTTATATATGGCTTAAATGCCCGAATAATATGTCTTCCTGGGAGTTTTTTGATGTACTATTGAAGGATTATAATGTAGTCGGAACTCCGGGAGCAGGTTTTGGAGAAAACGGTGAAGGGTTTTTCCGTTTGAGTGCATTCGGCAATAAAGATGATGTAATAAAAGCGATGGACAGATTAAGAAATATGCAATTTTAAGTTCACTTTTTACATGCACATACATATACTGTATTGTATGAACAAAGGCGTTCGTCAGGTGATCTATTATATATTACCGGCAGCGTCTTTGTTTTTTATTCAGCAAATGAGGTGTTAGTATGTGTGGAATAGCAGGATTTTGCAATTATAATGCTGATTATACTCAGAATAAGGATTATTGGGGAACTGTCTTAGTAAACATGAGAGAATCTATCGCTCATCGCGGCAAAGATAATACGGGTGAATATTTAAGAAAGAATATAGGATTTAGCCATACACGTCTGTCTATAAGAGACATATGTTTTGGAGCCCAGCCTATTGTGAAAAAAATCAACGGTATCGAATATGTAATTATTTATAATGGAGAAATTTATAACACTGATGAATTAATGCCTGAGTTAAAAGAAGCAGGATATGTTTTTGAAACGACGACCGACACAGAGGTTATACTTTACGGATACATACATTATGGAATTGATTTTGTGAATAAATTAAACGGCATTTTTGCCTTTGCCATATGGGATGAAGGACTTGAAAGGCTGGTATTATACCGTGACCGTGTGGGGGTTAAGCCGTTATTTTATACAATAAGGGATAATACCCTTATTTTTGGTTCTGAAATAAAAGCAATTTTTTGCTTTCCGGGTATAGAGCCTGAAATTGATATAAACAGTTATAGAGAGATTTTTGGGATAGGACCGGCGCGGACATCAGGCTGCGGTGTATTTTGCGGTATAAATGAAATAAAACCGGGGCAGTATGCTGTTTTTTCTACAAAAGGTTTTTATACCGTTCGTTATTGGGATCTTGAGAGTCATGTCCACACTGACAGCTATCAGGATACAGTTGAGAAGGTATCATTTTTAGTACATGATTCTGTTAAAAGACAAATGGTCTCCGATGTTCCGGTCTGCAGCTTCTTGTCCGGAGGAATTGACTCAAGCATAGTAACTGCTATAGCTTCTGATTACTTAAGCAAAAAAGGTTCGCAGCTAAACACCTTTTCATTTGATTTTAAAGATAATAGTATTTACTTTAAATCAAATGCATTTCAGCCCGAGCGAGACAGACCGTTTGTTGATATAATGCTTAAAAAATATGATTTAAACCATACTTATCTTGAATGTGATGAGAGCTTATTGGCCGATTTACTTTATGCGGTTGTGGATGCAAAGGATTTACCAGGCATGGCCGACATCGATGCTTCGCTTTTATATTTCTGCTCATTGGTTAAAGTACATAACAAAGTTGCTTTAACAGGTGAATGCGCAGATGAAATTTTCGGCGGCTATCCCTGGTTTTATAGAGAAGAACTCATACGGGTAAACGGATTTCCATGGTCAAGGGATTTAAAAACAAGAACTTTGTTATTATCTGATGATTTTATTAAAGAGCTTCAACTGGAAGACTATGTTTTTGAAAAATATACGGATTCCCTTAAGGAAGTTCCTCACCTGGAGAATGAAAATCCTGTTGAGAAAAGGCGCAGAGAGATAACTTATCTTAATATCAAGTGGTTTATGCAAACCCTGCTTGACAGGATGGACAGGGCGAGCATGTATTCCGGGCTTGAGGCAAGAGTACCCTTTGCTGATCATAGGATTATTGAGTATGTGTTTAACGTGCCTTGGGATATGAAATATAGAAACGGAGTGGAAAAAGCGCTGCTAAGAGAAGCGTGCAAAAATTTGCTGCCTGATAAGCTTCTGTTTCGGAAAAAGAGCCCTTATCCTAAAACCTATAATCCCAATTATGAACGATTGCTTGCACAAAAGTTTTCGGATATTATAAATAATCCGAACTCACCTGTCATGTCATTTATTGATAAAAAGAAAGCGCTTTCCTTTATGCAGGCCCCAGCTGAATATGGCAAGCCGTGGTTTGGTCAATTAATGGCAGCTCCGCAGCTTATAGCTTATTTGATACAGGTAAATTACTGGCTGGAGAAATATTCGCCATCTTTGATAAATCTATAATTTTAGATTGTAGAGGACAGTATAAATTAGCAAAAAAAGATGTAATAAGTCTTAATGCAAAATTGTAATGGTTGCCGATTCAGTTGATGCAATCACTTCCGGCCGCTCTTATAGGCGAGGGCAGGAATAAATAAAGCAGGAAAGATATTAAAAGATGAAGATGTAAAATATCCGCTCGAAGTTATTACCTTGCTGGAGGAAATACTGAAACAATATTGATGGGGCCAACTGGTTAACAATTGGTTGGCCCTTTATCTTTAATCCTGGGAAGAGGACAATTAAGAGTGTTTTGATAAATTTCAACAGTATTATAAAAGCATACTTTTAAGCTGATTTAAACTACTTTGTATTTTTTTATTTTCAGCCTTAATTTCTAATACTCCAAATATATCTGGAATTCTAGCAAAACACTTAAACAGCTTTTTAAAATCGACTGAACCGTCTCCAACAGCTAAATATGTCCCTTTTTTATAATCAACATTCTGCAGTGCATCACTAATGTGTAATGCCTTAACGTTTCTTGCTTAGAAACTTAATTATATCATCTTCAGAATAATTATCAAAATAATCATGGGATATATCTATCAATATGCCTAAATCAGGGTGTTTATCAGTAAAAATTATAAATTCTTCCAATCCGTTAAACAGAAAAAGACTTTCCGTATACATGAGTTTCCAAAGTAAAAGAAATATTTAATTCCTTTGCTTTCTTTGCCCACTTTGATATTATCTCGTCAAAGTATGACAGGCAGATTTCACGTTCGTTGGATGAAATTTCATAAATGTCCGGCGGATGTACGGATATATCATGCATCTTGTGCTTTATAGCGATTTCAAAAGCATCACATAAATTATTATCAAATGCTTTATAATATTCATCGGAGATAATTTTGTATAATCCGCCTAAATGGAGAGTTAGCTTGAAATCTACAAAATACTCGGGAATATTATGCAAGTCCAGACCAAATTCTTTATACAAGGACGGTGTAAAATGAATACCGTCAAAACCATATTCTTTTGCAACATCATAAATGAATCTCCATTTCATCGATTCATTTTGCATTTGTTTAATTTTTTCAGTATTTTCAAATCCTATTTCATCCATTGAAAAATACATATAAACTACCTCTTTAGTGATATTTAAAATTTATGATTATCAATCTAAAAATGATCAATCTAAAAATCTATATGCAAAATACTTCTACAAATTTCGATAAACGGTTAAATAAATAATTACAAGTTAAAATTTTGAACCGTCACCAAATATTATAACAAGGTATATCCATATACTCAAACAATAAAAGGTATAAAATGTTGTTATTTAATTGGTTGTTGTTTTTATTTAATAATAGTGGAATTCTAGCCGCCATAAGTAATCACTGAACCAGTTTAGATTAAAATTAAAATAAAATAAAAACGGAGGATGTTCCTCCGCTTTTACAAAAAGGGCTTATAAATTTATTGATATAAATATGAGCTGAGATGTCTCATGTTTTAATGATGATGTTATTTTGTTATTTAAAGACGTCCTCAAGTTTATTTAATTTGGCTATTACCCACTTATTTTCAATTTCATAACCTCTTTGAGCATTCCACTCTATAATTTGCTTTAATACAATTTTAGCTTTATCGATTTCGCCTTGTTCTATCAGATAATCTGCCATTGAATAACGGGTATCAATCATTTCAGGGTTAATCTTAAAGGCTTTATCCCAACACTCAATAGCTTCATCGAATTTGCCAAGTTTTTTATAAGTATCACCTGCATAATTAAGTAAGATTGCATCATTAGGAAAAAGTTCAAGACCCTTTTCAGCAATTCTGATAGCATTATTAAAATCACCAGCACATTTATATGCACAGACCAGTGATGAATAATTCATGGGATTGTCTGATTCTTGTTCAAGCAAAGCGGAATGACGTTTTATACTTTCCCGGATTCTGCCTAATCGAGAAAGAAACAGTATATATTGCCGTTGATTTCTATAGTATTCTTCATCTTTTGTTTTTTTACCCTCTTCGATTGCCTGGAGGTAGTATTTTTCTGCAATTTTTATATAATAACGGGCGCGGCAATCATTAAGATAAGCATAATTACCCATATCATAAGCAGTAAAGTTATTTTCTGCTATCAGCTTCTTATATTCTTTGTCAGCATATTCAAAAGCATCTGAATTATCAATATCACTTTCATATATTGACAAAAGACGTTCTGCCTTATTTCGATAAGCTGTCATATTAGGTTTGAAAAGTTCATCTATTGTTATATCAAAAAAATTCGCTATTGATGGCAGTATTAAAATATCAGGAAGGGTAATGCCACACTCCCATTTGCTTACTGCCTGATAAGTTACACCCAGTGCGTCGGCAAGTTGTTGTTGTGTTATATTTCTTTCATCACGTAATTTCTTTATATTCTTTCCGATACTTAAAGCATCCATTATAATGTCCTCCATAAAAATAGTAAACAGTACTGTTTCTATTTTATATTTTATAAGGGCATTATATAATAAACAATAACCGCTGAGGATAGCTAAACTAACTTAACAGTTGATGAAGGGTTATTTTATAGGCATTTTTAGATTCTAGTTATACTATGTATTTCATTCTTATAATAATATGAAAGAGACTCTTGAATATTTAAAAACTAAATATCGAATTGGAGTTATTTCAGATATGAATCCTTCAATAAAAAGAGTGTTAAGAAATACCGGCATTTATGATTATTTCGATAACTTGACACTTAGTTATGAAATTGGAGTATCAAAACCAAGCTCCAAAATTTTCGAATATGCACTTGAAGCTATGAATTTACCAGCTGTAGAAACAGTTTTTATAGATGATCATGAAAAAAATTTGAATGGCGCAGCTACTAAAGGAATACAATCGATATTAATCAACTCAAGACCCAATTCGAAAGAAAGCGCTAGGTTTAAGGCTTTGTCCTAAGAATCTTGAGGAGTTGGTTTCCTTTGCGAACAAAGAAGGGTTTGACTTCACTGTGGAGGAGCTTAAGGAGGTAAGCTCAGGGACGGTTACTGAAGAGCTTTCCTTAGACGAGCTGGGTAAGGTTGCAGGTGGATCTCCTAACCACTGCAAGGGCTGTCCGGATTGGAAGCCAGATTATAATATCTGCTTTACGGGCCCTAATTTTAGAGATTAATGACGGAAGAGAGGGTTAATGTTACCTCTCCCGTGTCATCTTTATAGCCGGAGAGAACGGATGTTAGTCTGTTCTTAAGAATTTCCATCTGTTTTCATACCCGGCAAGGGATACAATATCATCCATTTTGTATTTCTACTATAATTGAGTTCAAAACAATGACACTCCTTTTGCCTCCTATTAGATTCCACATTCTGAGGCATTCCTGTGTAGATTTGATGATGGCAAATGAAGTACCTATGAAACGTATCAGAGATTGGGTTGGTCATAGCGACATTCGAGCGGTTGTTAACATCTATGGCCATCTGGAATACCAATCACAAAAAAACAGCGAAGATTATAGAGAAATCTATGCCGCTTAAAAAGGCAGAAGCTGATAATCTTTAGAATTAACAGCTTCATACAAAATTGCAATAAAAGATATTATTTTCTTTTTAGAAGACAGAGACAAAAATCCTGAAAAATATTACTTACCTAATCACTATAATAACCCATTTTTGCCAGGCTCAATTAGAAGATATAAGTTTAAATCGCGACCTGACCAATATAAAAACCATTACAAACTAAAAGGCATAAATGAGGTTAAAGATTATAAGCAATATCTTGAAATGCAATTTGCAGATTATCCAGATATGCTAACAAGTAAATATATACAACAAGTTACCGGTCACTCACCAAGCACAATAATTTCATGGTGCAAATCCGGCAAAGTTAAGTATATAAAACACCATAGCAAATACCTTTTCCCCAAAAAGTGTGTAATTGAATATTTGTTCAATCGTGAATTGCAACTATGAAGATAGTGCCGTTTGTTCTCTTATAGAGCAAATGGCTTTTTTATATCAAAGGCCGAATTTTAAGTGCCTAAAGTGTCAGCCTTGGCAAATCACATGAAGCATGTAAATTTGTAGCATATAGCGTCCATAATTCAAAGGAGCATATGTTCTCCTATGGCTAAAATAATGATGTCCAAAAGTGTCCAATAATTTTGTTGACTTATATGAAAAAAAGGCTTATAATTACATTGATGTACAATATTGTCCAAAGTAGGAGCGATAATTATATGAAAGCAGGACTTATTATTAAACTTATAGAAGCGCATAGTAGTGGAAACGAGAGTTTATTTGAGAAGGCTCTTTTAGATTTGGTAAACGATGAAGAACGAAAAGGGAATTCTTCCATTGCCTTGTCTTTAAAAAAAGCATATTCTCCCGATAAAAAGACTTCAGCCTCTTTATCAGCCAGCCCTCTATCTAACATGTCATACTCAACACAAAGTATTACAGCGATTCCGAAAGATAAAGATAGTACTTTAGAATTAATCGAAGTTATGCAATCAACTGTAAAACTATCAGACGTTGCATTGACCGAAAAGGCATATGAAGTTTTAAATCAAATAATTAATGAACAAAAACAAGCAGATGACCTATTACGTAAAGGTATTACTCCTACCAATAGGGTACTTTTTTGCGGCCCACCGGGATGTGGAAAAACACTTGCTGCTAATGCCTTAGCTGGTGAGTTAGGAATACCTGTAGCTTATGTTAAACTTGATGGATTAGTCTCCTCTTATCTTGGTCAGACTGGAACAAATATTCGTAAAATATTTGAGTTCGTCAAGAATAAGCGCATCATGCTTTTTTTAGATGAATTTGATGCAATTGCTAAAAAGCGTGATGATTCTCATGAATTAGGAGAATTAAAGCGGGTAGTAACAACATTGCTTCAAAATCTTGATGCAATGCCTGCTAGTGTCTTTTTAGTTGCTGCCACCAATCATCACCATTTGCTTGACCCTGCTATATGGAGACGATTTGACGTATCCATTCTTATGGAATTACCTAATCAGCAGCAAAGGCTAAAGATGGTAAATAAATTCCTTCAAGAATATTTGGCAGGATACGCTATTGATGAAAATATCTTAACGGTTTTAACAGATGGAATGAGTGGAGCACAAATCTCTAGTTTTATGCAATCATTGGCTAAGCATTGTGTTATGAATAATGTTAACCCAAGCAAAATTCTTATTGATGATATCGCGAGCGTATGGTTAAAACATACGACATTATTCATTAGTGAGGATAGTGAAGGATATATTAAGGCTCTATTTGAACTTAGCCAAAATGGTGTCTCAATGCGGACGCTCGAAAGAATAACAGGCATCCCAAAATCAACATTAAGTTATCGTTTTAATAAGGAGGTAAAGTCAGATGAACGAGAGTAAAAAATTTCACCTATGGATTCCGGATGAAGAAGTCATACAGGTTGCTAAATCTCCCACATCAAGAACTACTCCGCGTGATGTAGTTTTTTCGGAGCATGGGCATAAACTGAGCGCTGGTTTGCAATTAATTCAAACAACGTATCGAAGAAACTACTAGAGATAATTCATTGGCCGATTCTGACCTATACATTTTTAAGGTTGAACTACCAGAAGGCGAAAAAGTTCAGTATAAATCTGAGCTCTTCGCTAAAAATGGCATGCAAGTAAACGTTGTGAAAGATGAAAGAAGTGCTGTTGTTTCAACAACTAGACAGCAATTTCAGATCTTAAAAAACAGAGTGGAAGCGTATACTCGAAAAGGTGTAGGAAAAACTCACTTTGATTACATCGAGGATTTTAAACCTTACTTAGGAAGTGAGAAAAATTCAAACGAATTAAAAAGAACTGTTTATTTGCAACAGCCACCAGAAACCTTAGATATTCAACTGATGTTTGTACCCAATTTAGGTTCTGCAATATACGAAAGTGCAGTTAATAAAGTTGTTGAGAAAATAATACAGAACAATGGGCAGATACAAGAAGCACCTTATTACCTCTCAGATAACACACCCGTAATACGTGCTATTATTCCGTCAACGACACTAACACGATATGAAAATGACTCTGCTATTTATAGGATTGAGGAAACGCATTTTTTTAGTGCGGAAGCAGATGATAATACACCAATATCTTCTTCCCCTTTTGAACTGAACCCTGATGTAGACATTAACTCGCTTCCTATCGTTGTAGTTCTTGATTCAGGTGTTATTTTTAATTCTCCTGTAGAATCTTTAGTAATGCAACATTGGATTGCGCCAGCATCAAATGGTGGTGATTGTGACCATGGTACAAAAGTGGCAAGCCGAATCGCTTTTAATTACTTAGGTGAGCAGTTACTGACAGGAATGCTAAATCCACGAGCCCGTATTATCGATTGCAATATTTTAGACGGAAATGTACCAGAAAATGTGCTCATCAAAAGAATTCAGTTGGCAGTTAATGAGTTTGCTGAAACAGCAAAAATTTTCAATTTATCTGCTAATGCTAGTATACCTATTGAAGGTGACGAAATGAGTATTATTGGATATGAGCTTGATGCGCTTCAATTACGGAAAAATGTTCAGTTTGTTGTATCTGCAGGAAACCATAATTTATGGAAAACAGAAACAAGTATTGAAGATATATTGGATGATGACGAATCCAGAATTTCAGCTCCAGCCGATTCGATGCTTTCTATTGTAGTTGGATCTGTGGTTGGAGCTACACATGCAGGAAGTATAGCAGAAAAAAACATTATTGCCCCATATAGTAGAAGAGGCCCTGGCTTTGCAGGCTTTTCAAAACCTGATATGTCTGCATATGGGGGCACCGTAGTTGTTTCACCAGATGGGTCTATAGTTCCTAATGATAGTTTTTCTTTGGTTATGACTAAAGATGGGCATTTTGTTCCAGATGCTGGAACAAGTTTTACAGCTCCTATAGTTGCTGGAGATTTAGCAGAAGTTTTAAGCATTACACCGAACAATGACATATTACTTGCAAAAGCATTACTATACCATAATGCAAAACCGATTTGGGAAGAAGATGATATTGACGATGATGAATTGATTTTAGCGCATAATTTATACGGAAAGGGACTTTCAGCAGTAAACGATAGTAAATATTCATCACCATCTCGTGTAACTTTTGTAAGGACAGGCACTCTGAACAGGCTCACAAAGGAGCGTGTAAAAATCTACATGCCAGCTATTTTAGCAGCACAAACAGGGAGAAATGTTGCTAAGGTAACAGTAACCTGCGTTTCTATGCCTCCGGTTGACAGAACGAAAGGAAATCAATATTTAGGAGCATATATACGGGCGTCATTGAAAAAATCGCATCCGGACGGGAGATTGCTACCTGTACAGCAAGAAACCAAAGAAGGTAGAAGAAAGTGGGATGTGTGTCACCAGTTTAGTAAATTGTTTTCACAATTCCATGCAGGGGATTGGCAGGTATGGTTAGAGTTATTTTCGCGTTGGGATGATACTAATGTTAACGTTCCCTATGCGTTAGTTGTTACTATAGAAGATATGAGCAACACATTAGATGTATATAGCGAAATTGAAGCTCTGAATAGGTATAGAGCTCTCAACACTATTAGGATTAGGGTGGATGCTTAATAGAATTGTTCAGTTAATTAGGGTTGTATTTTGATAGTCAATATTACGGTCAAATACCGAATGGAGAGGACATAGAAGATGGGTCTATGTTCTCTTTCGGCCATTATAGTAAAAAGCCGTTTGCTTTATTTATCGAAGAGCAAGCGGCTTTTTTGCGTGAAAGGAGGAATTTTAAGTGTCAAAAGTAATCGCACTTGCTAATCAGAAAGGGGGCACCGGTAAAACAACCACGACTGTTAACCTCGGTATCGGTCTTGCTGCACAAGGTAATAA
>ENA-OWOZ01000474-OWOZ01000474.1-bioreactor-metagenome-genome-assembly--contig:-NODE-474-length-50766-cov-5.758409_pt1 | contig 50766 bp, 40 predicted proteins | sample MGYA00238140_ERZ651804 | MGnify/ENA primary metagenome ERZ651804 (study PRJEB26910, sample SAMN07631232) | bioreactor metagenome | isolation source: Switchgrass digestor | place: USA: Dartmouth...
GCGACTGTTTCCGAGCATTCACACGATATCTTTCTTTGCCATATCAGATCAGGAATTTGCAGATATCATGTAAATACGAGGAAACTTTCAGCGGAGTGCAGCTTAGAGATAGGCGAAAAGAAGCGAGGATAAGCAAGCCAACGGAGCAAAAATGCTGCTTACATATTCGTTTCATATGCATTTTTCAAATTTCGGCTTGCCCGAGCTGAACCGCACAGCTCTTGCAAACGCAGCGACTGTTTCCGGGCATTCGCACGATATCTATATCCGTAAACAAAGCAGTATCTTTCCGCATAAGAAAATCCGGCCATGGCCGGATTTTACGATGCAGAATCAATATTTTCCTTTTGCTTCTTCTTTTTTGGCGGGTTCAATGCCTTCCTCGCATCATTGAAAATGAGGGTGGGCTCACGCCCTGAAAGCACTACTTCCCTGTCAACTATGCATTTCTCAACATTCTTCTTCGATGGAATCTCAAACATCACATCTGTAAGGATTTCTTCCATGATAGAACGCAGACCCCTTGCACCGGTCTTTCTCTCAAGAGCCTTGTCCGCAATTGCGTGCAGGGCGTCTTCCTCCATAACAAGCTCAACCCCGTCTATTTCAAACAGCTTTTTATACTGTTTCACAAGCGCATTTTTCGGTTTCGTCAAAATATCTATCAGTGCTTGCCTGTCCAGTGAATGCAGCGAAGCAACTATCGGAAGCCTGCCAATGAATTCAGGTATCAGGCCATACTTCAATAAATCCTGCGGTGTTACCTGCTCAAACAGTTCCCCGACCGTTTTCCTGCGTTCCATACCGCTTTCTATTGTGGCACCAAAGCCAATTGTTTTTTTGCCGATCCTGTTTTCAATAATTTTATCGAGGCCGTCAAATGCTCCCCCACAAATAAACAGAATATTTGTAGTGTCTATCTGTATAAACTCCTGGTGCGGATGTTTCCTTCCTCCCTGCGGCGGCACCGAAGCTACGGTACCCTCAAGTATTTTCAGCAGGGCCTGTTGTACGCCTTCGCCGCTGACGTCACGTGTTATTGAAGGGTTATCGGACTTCCGGGCAATTTTGTCTATTTCATCCACATAAATTATGCCCCTTTCAGCCCGTTCGATATCGTAGTCTGCAGCCTGGATAAGTTTCAGCAGTATGTTTTCCACGTCTTCTCCGACATATCCGGCTTCTGTCAGTGACGTTGCATCCGCTATGGCAAAAGGTACATTCAATATTTTAGCCAGTGTCTGGGCGAGAAATGTTTTTCCCGAACCGGTAGGACCTATCATCAGGATATTGCTTTTCTGCAGTTCCACGTCATTTGCAGCCAGTTCGGAGTTTATTCTCTTGTAATGGTTGTATACAGCAACTGCGAGAGTTTTTTTGGCTTTTTCCTGCCCAATAACGTACTGATCGAGGATGTTTTTTATTTCCATGGGCTTCGGAATCTCGTCAAGCTGTATATCCATACCTGTATCTTCAAACTCTTCCCCAATTATTTCAGAGCAGAGTTCTATACATTCATCGCAAATATAGACACCGGGTCCTGCAACAAGCCTTTTGACCTGCTCCTGAGTCTTTCCGCAAAAAGAGCATTTAAGCTGTTTTTTTTCTTCATATCTTGACACTAAACTTCACCTCGTTATCTTGGTACCATAACTTCATCAACAATCCCATACTCTTTTGCCTCCCATGAAGACATAAAGTAATCCCTTTCCACGTCACGCTGGATCTTTTCCAAAGGCTGCCCGGTTTTTTCACTTAAAATGCGATTCAAATTATCCTTTGTTTTCAAAATCCACTCTGCGTGAATTTTTATATCTGTGGCCTGCCCTTTTGCACCGCCCATCGGCTGATGTATCATTATTGTGCTGTTGGGCAGAGCGAAACGTTTGCCCTTTGTTCCCGCAGCAAGCAAAAATGCGCCCATGCTTGCTGCCATGCCTACGCAAATCGTGGATACATCGGCTTTTACATGCTGCATTGTGTCAAAAATGGCAAGACCTGCTGATACTGAGCCCCCCGGACTGTTAATGTAAAACTGTATGTCCTTGTCCGGATCCTTTGCATCCAAAAACAGCATTTGAGCTACTATCAGGCTTGCTGTTACATCATTAACCTCGTCGCTCAAGAAAATTATTCTATCCTCCAGCAAACGGGAGTAAATGTCATATGAACGTTCTCCCCTGTTACTCTGTTCTATTACATAAGGTATAAGCGGCATACTTCATCCCCCTTTTCAACATGATCTGATTTTCCGGACCGTACAATTATGGTTCGATTTACAATAGTATTATATAAATTTCCCCGGTTGCTGACTTAATAAACAAAATTACCCGTCAATGCCCTCCAGGTATTTTTTGCATAACCAGCCGGCCCTGTTTATTTTCAGGGTTTCTGCTTCATCAGTTCAATAGTTTTTCTTGTAATAATAGTATCTTTAATATATTCTATATCGTCATTCTGTAAATGTTTCTTGAAATCCTCGGCATTTTGATTGTATTTTTTGGCCATTTCGGCTATCTCTGCCTCGACTTCATCGTCTGTGGCCTCAATTTTTTCAGCCTGGGAAATTTTCTCCAGCACAAGCTGGGTCTTTACTTCCTCATAAGCCCTGTCCCTGTAGTCTTCACGCAATGTTTTCTCGTCAATTCCCATCATTTGAATATAGGTGTTCAGATCCAGTCCCTGGTAAGCCAGACTCATATTAAGCCTTTGCAGAATATTGTTAATCTGGCGTTCTACCATTACATCGAGAATATCAACCTCTGCGTTTTCCACCGCTTTTTTTACAAGCTCGTTTTCATATTTGCGTTCAGCGGCTTCCTGGGCCTCTTTTTCCAGTTTCTTTCTGAGATCGGCCTTGTATTCCTCCAAGGTGTCAAACTCGCTCACATCCTGGGCAAATTCGTCATCTATCACAGGAAGCTCCTTGTATTTTATTTCATTAATACGTACCTTGAATACTGCAGGTTTCCCTTTTAAGTTTTCACTGTGATAATCTTCGGGAAATGTAACATTAACATCCAGTTCCTGGTTCAGCGAAGCTCCGATTAACTGCTCCTCAAAACCGGGAATAAATGTGTTCGAACCAACCGCCAGCGTGTATCCCTTTGCTGAACCTCCTTCAAAGGGCTCGCCGTCAATAAATCCTTCGAAATCAATATTAACTATATCCTTGTCCTGAACCGGTCTGTCTTCCACCGAAACAAGCCTTGAATTCCTGTCCTGGATTTTTTCAAGCTCTTTCTGAACGTCCTCGTCGGTAATATCAACCTGTTCCTTTTCCACGGGGAGTCCCTTGTATTCGCCTAATTTAACCTCGGGTTTGACCGTAACCTTCGCAGTAAATATCAGGTTCTTGTCCCTGCCGATTTGTTCAATATCCAGTTCGGGTGTGTCCACAGGAATAATGTTATGCTCCCTGAGCGCCTCTTCATAAATATCAGGACAGATTATATTAAATGCGTCCTCGTAAAACACGGTTTCTCCATAGTACTTTTCAATCAGGTTCATCGGAGCCTTGCCTTTTCTAAAACCGGGTATTGAAAATCTTCCTTTGTTTTTCTGGTATGCTTTTTTAAGGCTTTCATTAAAATGCTCTGCATCCTCTTCAATTGTCAGTTTTACAACATTCTTCTCCACATTTTCTACTTTTGATTTCATTTATGCTGGCCTCCTAAGCTAAAATATTAAATTCTATATGTTAATCTGCTTGATCCCATGCCTTTAAGCAAACAATCGGATTTATATGCAAGCTGTCAATAAGTAATTATATCCATTTTACATCAAAGGTAACAAAGCAGATTTATCGGTTATAGCAAAAAAGTCCCATGGACTTTAAAAAACCTTTATGATTATAACATACAAATTTATGATTGCCAATAAAAATTGGATCTGCCTGCGAAAACCTGTAAAATATGCTTCACATAATGAAACCCGAATTATTTCTTTGAATTTTGAGCATAACATCAACAACCTCGGGATGAAACTGGCTTCCTTTATTATCTTCAAGCTCCCTTATGGCCTCTTCTACCGACAGTGGATCCCTGTAGGGTCTTTTTGAAGTCATCGCATCAAAGGCATCTGCCACGGCTATTATCTGCGGTTCAATTCCGATGCTTTCATTGCTTAATCCAAACGGATATCCTCTGCCGTCAAACCTCTCATGATGGAATGCTATCGCTCTCAGTATTCTGTCCGACAACCCGATCGGATAAAGGATTCTGTTGCTGATTGCAGGATGCTTCTTAATCTCCTCGTACTCTTTTTTCGTAAGAGGGCCCTTCTTCAACAGGATTCTGTCACTTATCCCGATTTTCCCTATATCATGCAGTATGCCCGCAATACGAAGCTCTTCCACCTCTTCCTTGTTCATTCCCATTTCTTCGGCTATTTTAACAGCAAAAGACGACACCCTCTGCGAATGTCCCCTTGTATACTGGTCCCTTGCTTCCACGGCTGCAATAAGTGCATCAATGGTCGCAACATAACTGCTTTTTGATTTTATAAGATACATTGCATTTTCAACGGCAACGGCGGTGGTATTGCCAATGGAACGCAAAATATCCAATTCCTCGGGCAGAAGGACCTTGTTCGCAACCACAATAATAAGTCCTTTACCGGTGTCTCCCATTTTCAGTTCCTGGAGATAAACCGCTTCAGCATGGGGAATACTTCCCTGTTCCTTATCAATAAGTTCAGTAAATGATTTTAAGTCCAGAACCATACCGTCCTTACATTCGCTGTATAAAGAACCCGTATTGCGATGAATATGGGAAAAGCATTTCAGAATGCCCTGCCCGGCAAAATATTCCCCGGAGTACTCAACAACATGGTAAAACCTGTCTTTCTTTTCGGCGACAAGATACACGGCGCCGTAAAAACCCAATAATTCCGTTAATGTTGCCACGCAGGTTTTGTATATGTCAGGCAGTTCCATGGCCGAAGCAATCTTATGGCTGAAACCGTTTATTATCTTCAGTCTGCGGTTGTTTTCAAGGAGCTTGTCCTCCATCATTTTCTGCTCGGTAACATCACGTATAATAGCCTGTATGCTGCCCTGCGGGGATTCCAGGGCGGGCGTGAATTTAATCTCGGTCTGGATTACCGTACCGTCTTTCCTCCTTAGCGGGATTTGCATCAGGTATTCGCCTTTTTCCCGGACTGTTCTCTTAAGCTCTTCATAGTCGAAAGAATCAGCATAACAATCCTGTATTATGTACTGAAACGGTTTCCCTACAATATCATGGCGCCTGAAATTCAAAACATCCCTGCATGCCCTGTTTCCGTAAGTTATATTTCCAAGGCTGTCAAGAGTCAGGACGATGTCCGGAATATTAATTACAAGAGAGTGGTATCTCTGCTCCGATTCGTTAAGCTGCTCCATCAGTGTCTGCAACCGGGAGTAGGATGCTTCAAGCTCCTTATATGCATTATTCAGGCTGGCGTTTTTCTGATCCAGTTCGGCAGTACGCTCATTCAGCTCCTGTACATGTTTCTGAACATCCCTTGATATTTCGCTTATTACATGGCCAACATCAAACCTTGCGGGCAATATATTTTTCTTTCTTTTTTCACTAAGAAATTTACCGCTGTCTGTATCGGCCATTGCTTTGAGAAATTCGCCAAGTCCACGGATTAAACTGTTATAGCGTCTTGCCAGGAATATGACGGAAATAAACAACACTATCAGCAGTGACAAAAGCAGGGCGCCTGTAAACCGTCGGTAGAAAGCAGTTTGAGAATTGCTTGTTGCATGGGAAACAGCAAGCCATATCAAGGCAAAAATAAAAAGAAATAAACACACAACAAGTAAAACTTTTTTTGTATTTTTATTCATGTTTATTTTACCGCCCGATAATATTCATATAATCATTCATAATGTTTTATCGGCCTTTTTTGTTAAATTCACAACAATTTAATCAAAAAATATTACATAAACTTGTGGAAATTAATTCATTTTAAATAATAAATATACAGAATTTAAATACTTTCCATGTAGAAAAATCCGGAAACAGTTCATGAAATCGGCTTTGATAAGTTAATGAAGGTTTTTTACAGGATTGTAACTGATAGACAGGGATAATGGATATGTATCGTGCACCTGCCGTCGACATACAGCTACGAACGGTACCCTGACAAAAAGCTCGGATTAGGCACCCTCGCGGCACATCCAGATAACTGCTTACCGCTGCTTCCTCCCGGACCTGACGGGGTTCACAGCCTTGAATTGCGCAAGACCCAATCTTCATTGCCCTTTAATCAGGGCCCTGATTTCACAGATGCATGCCTCGGGCAGGAATTCGACCCTGCTATAGCGGGTTGCAGGTACAGGGCACCGCTACCTCCCCGTCTAGCACGATAAACTAATTATACTGGAATGGTATTTAACATGCAAGAGGCTAAAAATGGATGAATATTAAACCAGGGCACAAAACCATGATACCATTGGCATTTCAGTCATGGTATAATAAAACAGTAATTTTTGCTTAGTGCCTTATGACAAGGGGGTAAACATCGTGTTGGATATAGCGGTACATGACAGGGAATGGGTTGATTCGGTCTGGGAAAAAATCAAAAACAAGATGAGCAGGATCACCGAACATGTTGGTGACAAAATACCCTATACAACCGTTACCGGCAGATTTGACGACAGGTTTGAAGAAGACCCGGCATGGTGGACCAATGGATTCTGGCCCGGAATAATGTGGCTGATGTATATGGGAACACGAAATGAAAAATACAGGGAAATAGCCGAAAGAGCCGAACTTCGTCTGGACAGGGTACTGTTCGGGCTTGACGGCAGTTTCGAGGGACTGCACCATGATGTAGGGTTTATGTGGCATATATCATCGGTTGCAAACTATAGGCTCACCGGCAACCCAAAATCCAGGATCAGGGGGTTGATTGCCGCAAACCACCTGGCGTCCCGATTCAATATCAGGGGTGGTTTCATCACCGCATGGAACGGCAAAGACCGTGAAGGCTGGTCAATAATAGATACGATGATGAACCTGCCGTTACTGTACTGGGCTTCGGAAGAAACAGGGTACAGCCGCTATCGCTTCATAGCTGAAGCCCATGCCGGAAAGACTGCTGAAAACGTAATCCGTCCCGACGGATCAGCCATTCACATTATTGAATATGACCTTAATACCGGAGAGGTTGTCAGAACTTACGGCGGCCAGGGATACGGCATTGGTTCTTCGTGGTCGAGGGGGCAAAGCTGGGCAATTTACGGTTTCGCACTGTCCTATTCCCATACCCGGAAGGAACAGTACCTGGATATTGCGAAAAAAGTCGCCCATTATTTTTCGTCCTGTATCCAGGACAGTTATATCCCGGCTGTGGACTTCAGAAGCCCCGATACGCCGGTATACATCGATACAACCGCCGGAGCCATTGCTGCAAGCGGGATGATTGAAATATCCCGGCATGTTCCCTCTTTAGAAAAGAAGATTTATCTGGACACAGCACTGAAAATCCTGAAGTCGCTGGAGAAAGAACACTGTGACTGGACAAGCCATACCGATTCCATTTTGCAGAATGGCTCGGAATCATACAACAGCGGAATTCATAAAAGCATTATATACGGTGATTTCTTTTTCATAGAAGCCATCCTGAAAGTGAAAGAAACAGGCATTTGCCTGTGGTAATAAAAGAAGTTTCCGAAGAGATTTGATTATCTGAAAGGTTTTCGGTTTTTTTAAAGAGAGCCGGCAAGGCTCTCTTTTTATTGTTCCATGTGTTTTCCAAGGAATGTTGCAGCCGACTGGGCCAGCTTTTCTTCCACATCACCCATCTTAGCGTTGGGATCGGTTGATAAAACCATTACGGCTCCGATAGGATCACCTTCTGAAATTATGGGTGTAATAACCTGGGATGTATATTTTTCGCTTGACTCATCACTAAGAATCGTAACTTTCGCAGAATCGGCAGAAGGTGCTATAAATGTGGTTTTTGATTCTATAATCTTCTCAAGCTCACTGCTTAACGGCTTCTCAAGGAATTCCTTCTTTGATGCACCTGATACGGCAATGATTGAATCCCTGTCTGCAACACATACAATATGTCCGCTTGTATTATGCAGGGATTCAGCATATTCCGATGCAAAATCACCCAGTTCGCCAATGGGGGAATATTTCTTCAGAATTACCTCGCCTTCGCGGTCGGTAAATATTTCCAAAGGATCGCCTTCACGAATTCTTAAAGTCCGCCTGATTTCCTTGGGAATTACAACGCGTCCCAAATCATCAATCCTTCTAACGATGCCTGTCGCCTTCAAGGTCTATGCCTCCTTTCAACCTAAAGAAATCTTACGCTCTTATTATGAATAGATCCTGTAGTTTTTATGCAGACATACCAAATATAAAAGACTTAAGGCAAAAGGTGGTTCAGTATGAAGTGTCCGGGTTGATGGAGGATATTTGACAGGCTATTTTCCGAAGGTTTTCCTTGTAATTTTGCTAAGTACTTTTTCATTTTTGACCAGGTTAAAATCCGGATCGTTTAACCATTGCCTTACCTTATTCAGGTAATACTCGTTCAGTTTAGACGCTTTCAGCTCGCTTCTTGCAAGTTCTTTCTTGTCTTCAAAACTTGTCCTGTGTTCCAGCCTCATTATATGATATCCAAATTGGGTTTCCACAATACCGGTATCCCCGACTTTTGCATTAAAAGCCCAGTCCTTGAACTCCTGGGCATAGGATTCCGAATATTTGAAGGTATATTCTCCGTTATTTTCCTTTGCAGCAGGGTCCTCGGAGTATTCCCCGACCAGTTCGGTCATGTTTTCACCCTGCTCAATTCTTCTTAACAACTCATCGGCAAGTTTTTCCTTTTCGGCTTTTTGCTCGCTGTTCATATTTTTATCGACTGAAATCAGAATATGCCTGACCGTTACATCATCCATGTTCTGCCTGTTCATGTCATAGTATTCCCTTGCCTCTTCATCCGAAACATATACTTCATCCGCATTACTGTTCTTTTGCATAAAGTCGTAGGAAAACCTGCTTATAAGCTGAGACTTCATCATTATGTCCTTAAACTGAGAAATGGTCAGGCCTATGCCGTTTGTTACGTAATTCCTGTTCTCTTCATTCTGCAGCCAGTTGTCCAGATACTGGTTAATTTCCTTTTTTTCAGAATCGGTTAATTTGAATTTTGCCTGATCGGCCATAATCAGCTGCACTTTAAATTCCTTCGCGTTTTCAAGGGCCTGGTTCATAACTATTGCCACGGGGTCCTCACCGTCAACGGTGGTCTCCCAAAGCTCCCTTATCTCCTGCTCACTTGTTACACCCGCTTCAGACTCGGTTACCTGTTTTTGAGTACGGAGAAAGAAAATATACTCATGGTTCCTGATTCTCTGGCCGCCGACCTTGGCGACATAACTTTGTGAATCCAGTATATAATATATAATTCCTGCCGCTATAACCGTTGCAATGATTACAATGGTCATTATCTTCTTCATTAATAATCCACCTTTAACAAATGTGGCTGAGTATTGCCCTTCTGTCCGGCAGAAAGCCGGATATTCCGGACAAGAGAAAGCAATATCAAAACTTATTCAGTTCTGCCAGCAATGTAGTTTTAACAGATACTGTTCAGATACTTTAATTATAATCAATTATTGTTCGGACTGCAATTTATGAACTATCTGTAACAAAATCTTAATATTGTCAAGTATTTCAGCCGGGCTTAAGCCTTCCACCCTGTATGACAGGTAGGGTGTTTTGCCCGCTGAAAACATAACTCTTCCTTTTTGATACTGTATCAGTTTCGACAGCAGCGGCAGCGGAAGTGCGGCCTGTTCCCTGAAATACAGCAGCACTACGCCGCCTTTCTGCTTGACAATACTGAAACCGCATTTCGCGGCAAGTTTTCTTACCAGGACGGTTTTAATAAGGTTCGACGCCGCCTCGGGAACATCGCCGTACCTGTCTATAAGTTCATCATATACGTCCATGGCCTCATCATCGGTTTCAACGGCGGCTATGGTCTTATACATGTCCAGCCTTGCCTGTTCATCGGGTATATATCCTGAATCCAGGTACGCATCCACCCTGATATCAACAGTTACGTCAATATCTTCCTCTTTCACCGGTTCGCCCCTTAACTCCCTGACTGTTTCATCCAGGAGTTTCACATACGTGTCATAACCAACCGATTCCATGTGACCGTGCTGTTCGGGACCCAAAAGGTTACCTGCGCCCCTTATCTGCAAATCCCGCATTGCTATTTTGAAACCTGAGCCGAACTCGGTGAATTCACGGATGGCTTTAAGCCTTTTTTCCGCAATTTCATTTAGCACCTTGTCCTTTTTGTATGTCAGGTATGCATAAGCCAGGCGGTTTGAACGCCCCACCCGGCCCCTGAGCTGATATAACTGGGCAAGGCCAAGCCTGTCTGCATCCTCTACTATTATCGTGTTTACATTAGGCATGTCTATTCCCGACTCGATAATTGTGGTACATACAAGCACATCGAATTCCTTATTGATAAAAGATGTTATAATATTTTCAAGCTGCCGTTCACTCATCTGGCCATGGGCATAACCTACCCTTACCTGGCCCAGCATCTCCTGCAGCCTGGCTGCTTTTGCCTGTATCCCCTTCACGCGGTTGTACAGGTAAAACACCTGGCCGTCCCTTGAAATCTCTCTTCTGATTGCGTCTGCAACAACATCCTCACTGTATTCAAGTACATAGGTCTGAACCGGGTATCTTTGCTCCGGGGGCTGCTGTATTACGCTTATATCCCTTATGCCGGTCAGCGACATGTGCAGTGTCCTGGGTATCGGCGTGGCAGACAGCGTCAATATATCCACTTTAGGATACATGCTTTTTATTTTCTCCTTCTGCTCAACACCGAAACGGTGTTCTTCATCAATGACCAGAAGGCCAAGATCCTTAAAGCGCACTTCCTTGTTAAAAAGTTTGTGCGTACCGACAATAAGATCAATGCGTCCCGATTTCAGGTCCCTGATAATCTTCCTCTGCTCGCTGTCGGTACGAAACCGGCTTAACATTTCAACCGTTACCGGGAACTGTTCAAAACGTTTTTTAAAGTTCTCATAATGCTGTGATGCAAGAACGGTTGTAGGAACCAGGAAAGCCGACTGTTTTCCGTCCATTGCAGCTTTGAAAACAGCCCGCAGCGCCACCTCGGTCTTGCCGTAGCCCACATCTCCGCAAAGCAGGCGATCCATCGGTTTCTTCATTTCCATGTCTGCTTTAATCTCTTCGGTACATCTGAGCTGGTCCTCTGTCTCTTCCCACTCAAAGGCTTCTTCAAACTGTTTCTGCCAGACAGTATCCGGTGAAAACGCATAACCTTCTATTGCGGCACGTTCGGCTTCGAGGCGGATTAAACTTTCGGCAAGCTGTTTCAGCGATTCCTTTACCCGTTTCTTCTGTTTTGCCCATTCGGTTCCGCCCAGTTTATTTATCCTGGGTGTTTTCCCTTCGGTTCCTATATACTTCTGAATAAGATCCATCTGGGTTGTGGGGATGTACAACAGGCCGCCGTCGCGGTATTCAATCTTTAAATATTCGTTTTTCGTACCGTCAACGGTAAGGGTTTCTATTCCCTTATAAACTCCTATTCCATGGGTCTGGTGAACAACAAAATCCCCAACCGTCAGATCGGTGAACACCTTTATTTTCTTTCCGCCATGCATCTGCAGGCCGGCTTTTGATTTTTTGCCCGCGACAATATCACTTTCGCAAAGAACAGCCCATTTTATATCAGGATATACGAACCCTTTTCTCAACCGTCCGGTTTTTATCACAACGCAGGGTATGTCGCTTTCGGGATACTCTGACAGAATACGGATATTATCATCTTGCAGCAGGCTCTTCAGCCCGTCCCTCCTCTGATCCGAAAGCGCCTGTATTGTTACCTGGTACCCCTTGTCAACCCAGGCTCTCAGGTCCTTTTTCAGTTCTTCCATGTGTCCCCTGTACGGTTCAATGTTATATCCGCGCAGGGAATACATGTTTTTTACAGACGTAAGCGTCTCACTTTCATCAAGGCTGTTAAGGTACACAGTCTGCTTTAAGGCAAGCTGTCCAGGGATGTCCCCGGGATCATGGTACATCAAAAAGGAACCGGGCAGGACCATTCCCTTATCCATGAGGACTTCACACTGCCTGTGGTAGTCTTCAATAACATTTACAAGCCTCTGCCTCAGCCTTGGCACATCCTCGACAAACAGCAGTTCGTCCCCGTCTGTATAGTGCAGAATTGTATGCCTGTTTTCGTAAAAGTACGGGATAAACTTATCAATACCCGCAAAGTATTCACCGTTTTTCAGTTTCTCAACATATACACCGAAGTTTTTCCTAAGTGTCCCGGCAAGTTCCTTATCCTTTATTCCGGATAAAACGCCGGATAGCTCACGCTCCACCCTGTCGGCTATCTTTGAGGCATGATCCCTTGTAAAGATGAACTCCTTTGCCTGAAGGATATCAAACTGCGTAATGCTTTGAAAGGATCTCTGGCTTTCAGGATCAAACATGCGTATCGAATCTATTTCAATATCAAACAGTTCAATTCTTACAGGATTTTCAAGCTGTATCGGAAAAATATCTATAATACCGCCCCTTATTGTAAACTGGCCAGGACCCTGTACCTCGTCCTCCCTCTCATAACCCATTCTGACCAGTTCGGATGTGAGCCTTTCGAGGTCTACCGTATCCCCTGTCTTCAGTGACAGCCTGCTTCCGGAAAAATCTGCGGGCGGCATGAAAATGTCCAGCAGTGATTCACAGGACAGAACAACAATATCGTAGTCCTTCCTCAGAATACGATCAAGAATCCCTATCCTTTGATGGGCACGATCATTGCTTTTCGCTTCCACATCATAGAGCATTGTTTCCCTGAACGGAAAAAGGAATACCCTTCCGTCGGACAGGCTTTCAAAACTTCTGAATGCATCACGCGCCTGTAACTCATTTGCAGCGATATACAGTGCTTTTCTCCCGGTGCGGGCAATAACGGAATGGACCAGATGGTGCCTTTGGGCATCCATAAGGCCGATGATTGAAATACTGGAACCCTCCAGAATATCTTTATTAATTTCATAAAATTTATCCCAGTTATAAAACCTTCTATTATTCATTGATACAACCCCAGGATTACTATTTTCCGTTGAACTTGCTCATAGCCTGTTCAATTCCGTGTGTAATTATTTCCTGGACAGACAGGGCCGCTTTTTTTATTGTTTCAGCCATTATCTTCCATTCCTCGTCATTCAGTCTGCCTAAAACAAAAGATACCAGATCCTGCGGAGGTTTAGGTCTGCCAATCCCAATCCTGATGCGGGGGAACTCTTCCGACCTGATATGATAGAGAATAGAACGCATACCATTATGGGTGCCGGCGCTTCCCCGGGGACGGATCCGTATTGTCCCGAAATCAAGGTCAACATCGTCATATATTACTATAAGCCTGCTAAGATCCAGCCTGTAGAATTCTACAATGTCCCTCAGGGCTTCACCGCTGTTGTTCATATATGTCTGAGGCTTGACCAGCAGAACTTTCTCATCCTGTATAAAACCTTCACCAAGAACAGACTGGAACTTCAATTTTCTAAAGGGTATATTATAAAACAGGGATATATAATCAACGCATTCAAAGCCTATATTATGCCTGGTTCCCTCATATTGTCTGCCCGGATTGCCAAGACCTGCAATAACAAACATTCATCTTCCTCCTTTTACAATATGAAGTATACCACAGCTTTTTATTTAATTACATAAAAAATCAACGGGCATGTAAAACATACCCGTTGACTTATTGCTTCAACGGTTTTTTATTGCTGCGTAAACAGTGTTGATATGGAAATATCGCCATAAATGCGCTCAATCGCCTCCGCGAAAACATCGGCAACCGAAAGAACGGTAATCTTGTCTATCCTTTTTTCCTTCCTGAGGGGTATTGTATTCAGCATGACAAGTTCCTTGATGGGAGAGTTCTTGATACGTTCTATTGCCGGCCCTGACAAAACGCCATGGGTACAGCAGGCATATACCTCTTTCGCGCCTATGTCGGCCAATGCATTTGCAGCACCAACTATTGTGCCTGCGGTATCTATTATGTCATCAACAAGTATTGCCCGTTTCTCCCGGACATCCCCGATTATGTTCATTATTTCGCAAACATTTGCTTTCGGGCGGCGTTTATCTATTATGGCAAGGGGAGCTTCAAGTTTCTCGGCAAATTTTCTCGAACGCGAAACGCTGCCGATATCAGGTGAAACAACAACAAGATCATCGGCATTGCCGAATTTCTCGTTTATATATTTAGCAAGGATGGGTGCCCCCAAAAGATGATCAAGGGGTATGTCAAAGAAACCCTGGAGCTGGGCTGCATGCAAATCCATTGTTAAAACCCTGTCTGCACCTGCGGTGGTTATAAGGTTGGCTACAAGTTTTGCAGAAATGGGATCCCTTGCCTTGGCTTTCCTGTCCTGCCTTGCATACCCGAAGTACGGCATGACGGCGGTAATCCTGCCCGCTGAAGCCCTTCGCAGCGCATCAATCAGGATCAACAGCTCCACCAGGTTATCATTTACCGGCGTACAGGTTGACTGGATAATGAAAACATCTGAACCTCTCACCACTTCGTTGATGCTTATTGCTATTTCCCCGTCGCTGAAACGTCCTACATTTGAAGCACCAAGAGGCAAACCGATTTTTGCGGCAATTTCTTCAGCAAGTTCTATATTCGAGTTGCCTGCGAATATTTTGATGTCTTTACCGTGTAAGTTCATTTTATAACAACCTCCGTAAAATTACTCTTCAGGTTTTTGCTCCCGCAGCCTTCCTTTACGTATTACCCAGTCATGAATAATGGTCTGACGGCTCCTGGCAATTGCAAGGGAATACTCGGGCACTTCTTCGGTTATTGTTGAGCCGGCCGCTATAAAAGAATTTGCCTTTACTTCCACCGGCGAGACCAGGTTTACGTTACAGCCGACAAAGCTGTTGTCTCCGACAATGGTCTTGTGTTTCTTCTGACCGTCATAGTTAACCACAACAACACCGCAGCCTATATTTACATTTTTTCCGATTTCGGCATCGCCTATATATGTTAAATGTGATACTTTTGTATGGTCACCAATTACCGATTTCTTAACCTCAACAAAATCGCCGATTTTAACATTCCTGCCTATACAGCTTCCTGGCCTCAGGTATGCAAAAGGCCCCACCTTTGTCTTGTCGCCGATTGAGCTTTCGATGACTACTGAATTTAAAACCGTTACATTATCCCCGGTAATCGAGTCGGTAATCTTTGAGTTCGGGCCTATTACGCAGTCCCGGCCTATTTTTGTATTCCCCTCAAGAATTGTCAGCGGATAAATTACAGTATCCCTTCCTATTTCCACGCCGTACTCGACAATGCAGCTGTCGGGATCAAGAAAGGTAACCCCGTTACGCATATGTTCCTCTATTATCCGCCTGTTCAGAATCTTCTGCGCCCAGGCAAGCTGGACTCGATCATTTATTCCCGCCGTTTCATCAGTGCAGCCCAAAGCTGTGGCACCAGCCCTGCCGCCATTCTTAACGATAAACGATACTGCATCGGTCAGGTAATATTCATTCTGATTATTCTGATTTGACAGGTTCTCAAGGGATTCCAGCAGCCATTCGGTTTCAAAGCAGAATATTCCAGTGTTGATTTCTTTTATCCGAAGCTGTTCCAAAGTGGCATCCCGGTGTTCAACAATGCCGGTTACATTGCCAGAATCATCCCTGACTATCCTTCCATAGCCTTCAGGATCTTCGCAAATGGTCGTTAAAACTGTCATTGCCCTTTTGTTTTCGGTATGCTCATGAATGATTTGCTTTATTGTCCTGGACGTAATTAAAGGAGTATCTCCGCATAAAATGAGGCAGGTGCCCTTTTTACCCTGAAGCAGCGGTTTTGCCTGCATAACCGCATGCCCTGTTCCCAGTTGTTCAGGTTGGGAAACAAACTCCACATTTTCTGTTATACAGGCTCTGACCCGTTCCTCCTGGTGTCCTGTAACTACAATGATATTATCTATTCCCGCAGCCTTAACGGCATCTATTACCCAGTTAATCATAGGTTTTCCGCACAGTTCATGAATAACCTTGGCCCGGTCTGACTTCATCCGCGTTCCTGCTCCGGCAGCCAATATAACAGCATAAATATCTTTCATGAGGATATAACGCCTCCCACCTGGTTAAACGCAAAATAAACACTTTGCAACACTATCATTCTCTCATTTTTATTTTATTTTTTCAACATGCAAAATAGACAAAAACAGTACAGGTTTTGCGCTCTTAAGGGTTAATAATGGGTGAATAAAGGAAGGTACCCGCATGAAAAATGACTGAAAAAAATAAACCCGTTGCCTGTTACAGGCAGCGGGCCATTTTCAATCTCAGTTTCAAACCCAAAAATACGGGCACTTATATATGTAAGTGCCTTCTTTTTATTATTCTTCTTCTGCTTTTTCTTCTGTTTCAGAGCTGTTTGCGCCTTCACCTGCTTCTTCTTCTACCAGCATTGTCTGATACTTTTCAAGGATTGCTGTCTGAATCATCGCACGAGCTTCTGAATGAATGGGATGCGCAATATCCCTGAATTCGCCGCTGGGTGTCTTTCTGCTGGGCATTGCAATGAAAAGTCCATTTTGGCTTTCGATAATTTTAATATCGTGAACCACAAATGCATTGTCAAATGTTACTGACACAACAGCCTTCATTTTCCCTTCTGAATCAATTTTCCTGATTCGGATATCCGTAATCTCCATTTCTGTACCACCTTCCGTATCCTAATGTTGTGGTTGGGAAATTAAACATAAATATTTGCTCAATTTCCCGTTTAAAGGTATTATTCGCCACAAATTAAATAAATCCTTCTTTTTTTATGAAAATTATAGAAAATTTTTTCATTAATTTTCCTAATGCAGTTAAGATATGCTTTTGTGAAAAATATAAGTCCATTTGCATATAATGTATATGGATTACTGAAGCTGAAAAGGTAAACCTGCGGCGGGCAGCATACGGCCATTTTACTGCAGGGGGACTCTTAAGCAAAACGTTGTTCTATTGTGAACAGCAAAGATGTATAGTATAATTAAATCTGGTCCTTATTGCCTTAAGAAGTGTAATAAAGGGTTAACCGGGTTATAATTTATACGTGATTTTTTTTTAGAAAACCTCCACCGGTAAGTATTTGAGGTGTTGATATGAGTAATCTGTTACAGTGTTTGGCAGGCAGCACGATCCATATGGTTGGCATTGGCGGCATCAGCATGAGCGGCCTTTGCGAGATATTACTGAGTATGGGTATTAATGTCACCGGCTCCGATGAAAAAAATTCTCCGAATGTTGAAAGGCTTAGGCTTAAAAATGTTCCTGTCTTTCTGAAGCAGGAACCTTCTAATATTACGGACCAGAAACTTGTTGTTTATACTGCGGCAATGCCTGAAAATCATCCCGAGCTGGAAGAGGCCAGGCGAAAAGGCATTCCCGTGATCGACAGGGCAGCACTGCTTGGCGAAATCATGAATATGTACGAGAGAAGCATTGCGGTATCGGGAACACACGGCAAAACAACTACTACGTCAATGATTTCCTTCTGTTTAATGGAGGCAGGCATGGATCCCACCGTTCATGTGGGCGGAATCCTTGATGCCATCGGGGGCAATACGCGGATTGGTTCTTCCCTGTACTTTGTAACCGAAGCCTGCGAGTATAAGGACAGTTTCCTGAAGTTTAATCCGTATATGGGTATTATTCTTAACATAGAACCCGATCACCTGGATTATTTTCACGATATAAACCAGCTCACCGATTCCTTTTTGAATTTCGCATGCCATGTACCCCCTGAGGGTATTGTTGTCGGGAACGCCGATGATGAGCATGTTCTTAATATACTTGAAAAGCTGAACTGCAGAACGGTTACTTACGGCTTAACCTCTCCTAAATCTTTCTGGACAGCCAGAAACATAACTTTTGACGATAACGGGTTTCCGTCTTTCCATGTTGTTCGCGGAAAGAAAAGCGTACTGCGCATGAAGCTGAGCGTGCCCGGCCTGCACAACGTCAGCAACAGTCTTGCATGTTTTGCCGCCTGCAGTGCATTGAACATTCCTGCTGAAGTTATAAAGAACAGTCTGCGGAAATTCAAGGGAACCCATCGCCGTTTTGAGCATAAGGGTACCGTTGACGGAATAAAGGTTGTGGATGACTACGCCCATCACCCGACCGAAGTTATTGCCACGTTAAAGTCTGCAAGAAGCTGTACAAGGGGCAAGGTATTATGCGTATTCCAGCCCCACACCTATACCCGTACAAGGCAGCTTATTGATGAATTCTCAAAGGCTTTCACCCTTGCAGACAAGGTTTATGTAACTGACATTTATTCCGCAAGGGAAAAGGATACCGGCCTGATACATTCAACCGATCTTGTGAAAAGAATTAATGAGCACCTGAATAATGCCGTTTATATCCCTTCCTTTGAGGGCATAGTGGATTCCCTTATCCGCGACTCATCTGCGGGGGACCTGGTGCTGACAATGGGCGCCGGTGATGTTGACAAAGTGGGAGAGTTGTTCCTTGCAGAAAAAAAAATCATGGCAGTGGGTTAGAACCCGAACCTTACCTTAACAGGTAAGGTTCTTTTTATCACCCAGCTTTTTTCCATATTTTCGCCACCAGGACAGTCATGTCGTCATCAATGTCCCAGGTATTGCCGCATGCCTCTTTAAGCAGGTTATCCGCCATTTCCTGCGGGTTCAGCGTACTCTTTGAACCGGTTACCTTATCCAGGATTTTTCCGTCCATACCCTCATTCAGTTTTTCATAAACCCCGTCGGTCATCATGATAAGAAATTCTCCGTCGGATAATTTTCTTCTTTCGCACTGGATAAAACCGTCCCGGTGGAGCCCTGCGGGCAGATTGTTTACCTGTATGTAATCAATATTATTGCCGCTCATGACAAGGCTTGGCATCGCACCCATCTTGAAAAATTCCGTTTCCCCCGTATACAAATCTATTGACGCTATGTCCATTGTTGCGTATTTTTCGGTGTTTTTTACCGAAATCAACATGTTAACAAGGTTCAGCGACATGCGAACCGAAATACCACAGCCAAGAAGCTGTTCAAGCAAACCAATCGCTGTTTCGCTGAGCCTGTTCGCTTCCCTTCCGCTGCCCATCCCGTCGCTCAGCGCAACAATATACTTTCCTTCGTCGGTTTTCAGAAATGAGAAACAGTCTCCCGAAACCCCGGCTTTGCTCTTTTTTGCCTTTGATATCCCGGTTATAACGCCAAGCGTTTCCTTTTCCCTGAGAAATACGGTACAATTCTCTCTTCCGCGGTTTTTGCAGTCTTCATCCTCAATTACCATGCCAACCCCCAGAACACCGCTCACAGTATTTTCTATCAGTTTGCGGCATGGTTTATTGCCATTGCAGCCGTCAAACCCGATGAATGCGTGAAACCTGCCGTTGCATTCCCGCCTTACTTCAGCCTTAACTACAGGCAAATCATTTCTTTTCAGCATTGTTTCTATTTTTCTTTCTTCTTCAAGGAAAAATTCCACATCGTTCAGCACTTCTCCCGAAAGTTTTGCAAGGGTTTCAGATATGCAGTAAATCTGTTCGGGTATCACGCTGCGGCTTTCATTAAGAATCTCCTGCCAGACCATGTCCACACGCTTTATTTCAATCACCCTGGATAATACATCCGTAACAAGACCTGATTTGACACAGAACAGCGTAAGTTCGCGTTCGGCATTGCCAACGGATTCTGTTTCGCCCGACTGCATCGAATCTATAAGGCCCAGCATTACGTTATAGGTATAAAACAGCTTCATCTCCCAGCATACATTGGATTTGCCGCAGGAAATGCATACCTTTTGCGTCAGATGATCTATTATTGAATTGTAAAAATCCTCCCCGTTCAGTTCCGAGTCCCCTATCCGGCGTTCAAGGGTATGGCCGAGCTTGTACAAGGCTTTTGACATATCATTTATTCTCTCGGATGCAAGCCGTCGTATTCTTTCGGAATTATCCGGCTCACATCGTTCTTTTTCTATCCTGTTCCTGATCCACACTACCCTGCCCGTTCTCAGATCGGGGACAATAATAAACAATACTGCAGGAATCAGCAAATCAGGAAAGCTCACCGGCAGGTCGGGAGACAATAGAGCAAATAGGAACTGCACCAGGAAGAAAACACTGCCTGCCGCCGCTTTTGAACCGTGAAGCAGGCCTGCAGTCATACCTGATATTCCGTACATACCCGCAAGGGATATGAATGACCCGGGCGAACCGGCAGATAACGCAAGGCCGGCGGCACAACCTGCACAGGCTCCAAAACCCGGACCGAAATGCCTGGCAAGCAGGAGCAGACCCAGACCTGCAATTATGCGATCAATATGAAACCATGCGGCGCCCAGCCCCGATATGCCAAGCAGAAAAGCGCTGCCAAGCACCAGCAGGCCGAAATACCCGGTGTTTTTATGCCCGGCAAATCCATCTGGGAATGATTCCTGCCCGTGAATTGTTGTTGAAAACACCATTGTAAGGATACATGAAAGTACTACCTCTATAGATACCGCAAGAAGTGACTCAAGTACCTGGTTGTTAATTATAAAGATGAATATGCCTGTTATCGCCGTGGCAGCCGAAGTAATCAGTGCATTTTTCAGGTAACCTATTCTTTCCCCGTTTCGCAAAAAGACTCTCCTGATCCATTCGTACAGGAAAATCACGGCTGTTTGCCTCAATGCAGCAAAAAGGTCTCCCCTGATGATGTTCCATGCAAAGATAAAGCCCGTCATCAGCACCTTAACCGTTGCATTGCCGGAATAAGCTGCATAGAATGACGGGCCGAAAGGTTTCATTATATTCAGCATTGTCCCCTGTGATATAATTCCGCAGAAAACAGATACCAGAAAATCTTTCAGGGTAAGATCCTTAAGTGCGCTCAGAAATGTATATATACCGCTGCCTTTTACTGAAACTCCCTGGCTGTACACCGATGTACCTTTCATAAAACGACCTCCCGGTTTTATCATTAGTAATCCATATAATAACGATTATACGGATTGCCAATGTCTTTCGGTGTCGTTTTACAGCTTTTCCCGGATATTACCGGGGTTTATTCTTCAGCACCGACTAAGCCGAGGTTTGCAGCGACATTATCAAACGCATCAATCAAGCATCTGTTGCCCGACCAGTTTTTGCAGGTAACGCATGAAATGCCCTCTTCCTGGTACAATCCCATAACAACGCCGGAAGCACGCCTTTGCTGCTGATATTGACTGCAGTTTTTACCAATGTGCCTAAGTTCGTCAGGTGACACGGATTTACTCATCATAATCCCCTCCCATACTAAACTTAGCATTCCTTAAGAAGTATACCCACTGCAGAATTTAAATATGTCATCAACGAAGGGAAGAGTCCCCCTCGTTTTTACAGCTGTTTCAGTTTAGCAAAGGATGCCATAAGCCTTTTCATGCCATGGGCGTCAAAGTATATTTCCAGCTTGTAATCCGAACCTTCGGGCTCTTTTTTTATTACCGTTCCTTCACCGAATTTTTTATGCAGCACACGGGTGCCTACTTCGATATTGCACGGCTCAATTTCCTGGGCCTGGGCAAAGGAAGCGGTACGCTGTTTCCACGTATCGGATTCGGTTACCGGGTTTATCGCCCTTACCATGCTGCTTTCGCCAAACGTCCCGTTCCGTTGGTAGTGCAGCAGCCCGGGCGGGATTTCATCAATAAACCTTGAAGGTCTGTTATAAGTAGTATTTCCGAACAGCATTCTTGATTTTGAGTATGAAAGATACAGTTCTTCTTTAGCCCTTGTTATTCCTACATAGCAAAGCCTTCGCTCTTCTTCCATCTCGCCTTCCTCACCAAAGGAGCGACTGCTTGGAAACAATCCCTCCTCCATGCCGGCGAGAAAAACCACGGGGAATTCAAGGCCTTTCGCACTGTGCATTGTAAGAAGAACTACCCTGTCCGCTTCTTCTTCCATGTCGTCAACATCTGCAATCAGGGAAATATGTGCCAGGAAATCCTCAAGGGAAGGCTCCTCTTCTTCGCTGTTCCTGACAAACTCCACTGCAACCGACTGAAACTCACGGATGTTTTCAATACGCGTTTTTGCTTCCACGGTGCCTTCCAGCTCAAGTTCCTTAATAATACCGCTTTCCTCTATTATCATTTTAACCCATTCGGTCAGATTTGTACAGGAGAGCATTGTTCTGAACCTTGCAAGGGTGTCTGTGAATGCCTTCAGCTTATCCGCCGCACGGGAAAGGCCCGGGAAATTATCGGGCTGAACGATTATTGAATATATGCTTACCCCGTTGCTTAATGCCAGTTGCTCGGCCTTCTCCATTGTTACCCTGCCGATTCCCCTTTTAGGCACATTAATGATTCTTTTCAGGCTTATATCATCATTCGGATTCTGAATGACCCTGAGGTACGCAATAACATCCTTTATTTCCTTGCGATCATAGAATTTATGTCCTCCGACAATTTTGTATGGTATCCCGTTCTTCATGAACGCGTCTTCAAAAACACGGGACTGCGCATTGATTCTGTACAGAACGGCAAAATCACGGTAGTTTCGCTTTCCGGTTCTTACTTCGCTTTTGATTTTATTTGCGACATACCAGGCTTCATCCCTTTCATCCGATGCCTCAAAAACTTTTATCCTGTCGCCTTCCCCGTTATCGGTCCAGAGTGTTTTGGGTTTGCGGCCGTAATTATTTTTAATGACATTGTTTGCAGCATTCAGAATATTCGCCGTTGACCTGTAGTTCTGCTCAAGTTTAATAACCCTGCAGCCTTCAAAGTCTTTCTCAAACTCCAAGATATTGCGTATATTTGCCCCGCGCCAGCCGTATATTGACTGGTCGTCATCACCGACAACGCAAATATTCCGGTGCTTCGCAGCCAGCATGCTTACCATCATGTATTGGGCAGTATTGGTATCCTGGTATTCGTCCACAAGTATGTACCTGAATTTATTCCGGTAATATTCAAGAACCTCAGGATACTCGGTGAATATTTTTATTGTATGCATTATGATATCATCAAAGTCCAGCGCATTGTTTGCCTTCAGCCTTTTCTGGTACAGGCCGTACAGCTTTGCTATTCTGCTCAGCCTGAAATCAGAGCCTGCCATTAAACTGTAATCCTCGGGATATATCAGTTCATCCTTGGCCCTGCTGATCTCAGCCAGCACCATTTTCGGCGGATAGTTCTTTTCATTGTACTGCAGCTGGCTAAGGCAGTCCTTCATCAAGGTTTCCTGGTCTGAAGAATCGTATATTACAAAGTTCCTATCAAAACCTATCCTGTCTATTTCCCTCCGCAGTATTCTCACGCAGCAGGCATGAAAGGTACCCGTCCATGTGTCAAGGGCCTTCGGGCCGATAATGGTTTCAATACGTTCCTTCATTTCTCTTGCGGCCTTGTTTGTAAAGGTTATTGCCAGTATGTTATATGGTGAAACTCCTCTTTCTTCAATCAAATAGGCTATCCGGTGCGTCAGGACCCTTGTTTTTCCTGAACCGGCACCTGCCAGCACCAAAAGAGGGCCTTCGGTATGAAGAACAGCCTCTTTCTGCTGTGGGTTCAAACCTTGAAAAATGTCCATTTCAAATCCTCCGAATTTATAATTCTATCTGAATCAAACCGACACATGTGTATTTTATTATACAGTTTTACAAGTACAATTTCAAACACATGTTCGTTCTTTGTTTGTATCTTTTCTGTGATAAAAAAATGATATATAATATATAGGCTATCAGCACGATGGAGGATAGACATATGAATAAGACAGACATCCATGGTGTCAGGATTCATAATGTTACAATGAACGAGGCCGTTCAGCTAATACAGGGCTGGATAGAAGAGGATGACTCTGTTCCAAGGGCTGTATATACACCTAACTCGGAAATAATAATGCAGGCCCAGAGGAACGTGGAATTCAAAAACATATTGAATACTGCCGACCTTTTAGTTCCCGACGGAGCAGGGGTTGTACTTGCTTCACGCATATTGAAAACACCCCTGAAGGAAAAGGTTTCGGGAATTGACCTTGTTAAGAACCTGTTCCGGGTGTTTTCGGGGAAAAACGTAAGTTTCTATATATTGGGCGGCCAGCCCGGCGTGGCTGAAATGGCTGCCGTGAACATAATTGCCGAATATAAGAAAATTAAAATAGCAGGGTATGATCATGGATATTTCAAACCCGACGAAGAAGATGCGGTAATAGAGAGAATAAACAGCGCCGAACCTGATATCGTGCTTGTAGGCATGGGTGCTCCGAAACAGGAATTATGGATTAACAGTAACAGGTACCGTATCAAATGTAAAGTATTAATCGGCGTCGGCGGAAGCATAGATGTGTTCGCCGGCAGGGTGACGCTTACTCCCGAATTTATAAGAAAAGCAGGCTTTGAATGGCTGCACAGGCTTATCCGTGAACCAAGAAGAATCAAGCGAATGATGGATCTTCCGCGGTTTATGATATTAACATGGAAAAAGAGACTTTTCAGGAAAGTGAGATAATAATGCCGGGTAATATTTCAAAAAGGGATGGTATTGACAAAAAAAGGATAATTGTTTTGTTTATTATATCAGCAGTGTTATTTTTACTGTCCCGTGCCGCAAAACTGGCAGGTTTATATTACCCCGACCTGGTTGAAAAGCATTTCTCAAGGGGTATTTATCCAGTTACATCCAGGTTCCAGACATCCGTTGCGAATATTTTCCCTTTTTCCCTTTACGAACTGGTCATTATAGCCCTTGTTGCATACGGAATATACAGGATAATAAGGCTTATCCGTTCGTTCATCAAAAAGGAGTTTACCCGGGAAATACTGAATTTCCTTGCAGTTCTTGTTTTTCTTGTCTCCACAGGTGTTTTCCTTTTCCAGTTCCTGTGGAGTCTTAATAACTACCGCCTGCCCCTGAAGGATCAATTAGGGCTTGATGTAAAGGAATCATCGATAGAAGACCTGGCCGCGACATATAAAGCGATAGTATTACGGGCAAATGATATACGAAGTGTATTGCAGTATGACCAGGATACCGGCACGGACAGGGCGAAAGTTAGAAACGTTCTTGAAACAGCGTGGGAAGGCTATTCCGCCCTTGCGGAGGAATTTGATCTGTTTCATGCAAACAGGGTTCGGGTTAAAGGGCTCCTGTTTTCACGGATACAAACAATATCCGGGTACACGGGAGTATACAGCTTTATAACTGGAGAGCCGAACATTAACATTGAGCCACCGCTGATTACTCTGCCCCACACAGCATGCCACGAAATTGCCCACCAGATGGGTGTTACCTTTGAAGACGAAGCGAATTATGCTGCCTTTCTGGCCTGCAAAAATCATCCCGATATATTGTTCCAGTACTCCGGATATCTTTCGGCTTTAACATATGTCGGAAATGCATTGTACAGCCAGTCTCCGGAGCTGTACAGCGAGATTTCAAATCTTATAAGCGAAGATATAAAAAGGGATCAGGCTGAAATAAGGGCATTCTGGAACAGGCGCCTTAAGGAAACGGCTTCAAAAATAGCCGACAAGGTAAATGAAACCTACCTTAAAAGCAATAATCAGCCTTCCGGTATGCAAAGCTACGGCAAGTTTGTGGACCTTCTTATTGCCCATTACCTTCAGAACAATTCAATATAGCAGGAGATATCGAGCAATGTAAGGAAACTTTCAGCGGAATGAAAACACAGCAACTGTTTCCGGGCATTGGCACAATATCTTTATCCAAGTGTTTGAAGATATCGTGCAATGCGAAGAAGCTTTTAGCGAAGTGCAGCTTAGAGATGTGCGGTCAGAGCGAGGACCAGCAAGCCAACTGTTTGAGCAAAAATGCTTCATACTATATTCTTTCAAAAGTATTTTTGCGAGTTTTGGCTTGCCCGAGCTGAACCGCACAGCTCTTGCAAACGTAGCGACTGCTTCTGAGCATTCGCACGATATCTTTACCTTTTGAAAAGATGTAAGGATAATAAGCAGGATTCGCTATCATTGCTGCAACGTATCAACAAGGTGCGCTGTAAGAATATAAACACAATCCATTGTGACAGGAGATTCGGGCTTTATCCTCTGCATAATTTCGACAGGTACCAGGCCCTTTTCCTTTACAGTCTCATATGCATACCCGGTCTCGTACGGAATATCAAGGGTCTTCAGTATAATTTCACAGGCTGTTTCCCCCGTGAGCAAATCATCGGTGGAATAAGGCCTGATTCGGTTGTCCAGCCTGAGAGAATATTTATCGGGTACCTTTTTAACAATCAAATTTACGATTAACGTAACAAGGTTTTCCTGGTATGCTTCCATATCAAAAAGATAATCATTTTCCATGCCGCCCGCAACAAGGCCGTACTTTAGAAGTTCCTTTACTGCAGGCCATGCCCAGTGGCCTTCGTTTGGATTTTTTTCATCAAAATCCATAAGAGTTATACCCGACCTTCTCAGAAGTTTCTGCCAGTCCCTGATAACATTTTCATCGGCCTGGCTCAATTCCGCCGGGGTCATGTTATTAAGATAACAATACGCCGCAGTGACTCCCAAAGCTTGTCCGCCTGTAATGTTTACAGCCATTCTTCCTGCGCTTGTTGACGCCAGCGATGAAAAGGACGCTTTCTTTCCTGCCATCAACAGGTTGTCATAATTTTTTGAAATGTAGCATTCAAGGGGAATACTGTAAACAACGGGTTTTCCAAGTATGTATGAGTATTCCTCGGATATTTCTGCACTTATAAACTTCTCGGCATTGACCGGCCCGGATGCCATTATTACCTTGGTGGGGAAATTCCTGTTCTCGAGGATATCTTCAACGGATAAAGTATACCGGCCTTCGAAATGCCTGTATTCCGGGATATAAAAACTTGACGGGCCGGTTTTGAACACACAGTTTTCAAAAGGAACAAATGCAGTTTTCAAAAATGCAGTCAGCATTTTTGCCTCGGTCAGGGCATTGCTGAAATCTTCCGCGAACGTTGCACCGTTACCGACATTTACCTGGTGCACGCGTATGCCGCTTATGACAACCTCATCACCGGGCTGACCTATAAAGCTTATGTTTGAAATTTTTGTTTTGCTGCTGACTTTCTGGTACTGACTCAGAACAAGCTGAAACTCGTACATGTTCTGACTGTGCTTCGAGATGCTCTGAATATCATCCCATGAAACATTGGAAATAACGAAGTTAAACATTACCGGCATGTACGCATTCGGAACGTTTATATCTTCAGAGCCGAGGAAATACGGAACACCGCATAGCGACAAAATATCCCCGTTTTCCGTGGCATCTATGAAATAAGGGGATTCTATCGTTTTTGTCTGTCCGTCGTGATGAACCGAAACAGATTTCACAATGTTTCTGTCGGTTTCAACAGATAAGTAATCGGCGTTATAAAAAACCGTAATATTGGGTTCTTCATCGAGCATATGTCTGACAGAACCGGTGTAATCCCTGTAGGAGAAATTTCCGCCCGTATCCCCGAACAACTCGGTATATATTCCTGTGTTCAGGTTTGTTTTTTCCTTGTTCAGAACCGCATAATCAGGTGAAGTGTATGAAATAAGTGCAGATTTTATGTAACTTCCGGGATCCGGGTCGCTGGTTAACAGTAACGTTTTAAGCCCCATTCTTGCTCCTGCGAGGGCTGCAGCAACTCCTTCAGGCTCACTGCCGAAAACAACCAGCCCGAACTGGTTCTCACCTTCCGGCTGGTTTTCCCGCATATACTTATCTTCAAACTCCCGCCCTGTAATTATCGGGAGAATCCCAAACCAGAATGTTAAAAAAAACAAAACGGCAACTATTAAATTCCTGATTATACGATTTTTATCCATAGCAAACTGCACCAACAATTAATGCGCAAAGTCAGATTATATCCTACTGGATTGAATAACTTCCGCGGATCAGCATGTACGATATTTCTGAAACCACCTTTATGCCTCTTCCGTCATCCCTCGCGGATATCAGCAGGTGCTGGTTGGTTATTGTTTCACCGGTATTTAAATCCCTTCCTGCAGATACATCGGCAAGACCGCCATACATACCGGATATTGCCGTGGTTTCACCGCTTCTTACAATTATTTCGGAACCCGCCCCAAGCACAACTACCTGTCCTTTTGTGGCCTCAACAACCACGAACCCCTGTTCAAGGGTCTGCAGTTTCTGAATAAGCTCCAGGTTTTGCTTTTCAAGGCTTTGGATTTTAATATAGGCATCAATTATCAGATTCGTAAGATCTCTTACATCGCTCCTGAGATTATCAACGACCTGTTCGTCAACGCTTCCTGTTTTTGTGGAACTGCCGCCTGTTGATATGCCGCTTCCGATTTTCTCTGCCAGTTTCTGAATCTGTTCATCCACATAGCTCTTTGTCACCAGCGGATCAAATTCGCTTCCGGGCTGTGCAGATGACGCTGCATTTGCAATGATTACCGTAGAGAAAAGTACCAAAACCGCAACCACACGATACAATCGGCCTTTCGTCTTCATCTTTTGTTACCCCCTGAATCAACAAATTAAAACTATAACCCTTTACTTGTCCCAGGCCAAAGGTCCAAAAGGACCTTTGGCAGGGTCAATAGGTTTACCGCTGTGAACCGGCTGCCAGTGCCTGAAACCTGGCTGTAAACAACTGCTGCGGTATGTATCCTCACTGCATGTAGCTTGACTGAAGGCCAAAACTGGTACTTAACGCTTCATTTACCTTCATCATAATGCTTTCATCCAAATGCCCTGTCTTTTCCCGCAGCCTTCTTTTATCTATGGTCCTAACCTGTTCCAATAATATAACTGAATCCTTGCTCAGTCCATACATTTCTCCGGGTATCTCTATGTGTGTCGGAAGTTTAGTCTTTGTGAGCCTTGATGTTATTGCCGAAACAATTATGGTCGGGCTGTACTTATTGCCCACATCGTTTTGTATAACCAGAACAGGTCTTATACCTCCTTGTTCCGAACCTACTACAGGACTCAAATCCGCATAGAAGATATCCCCTCTTTTTATCTCCATACAATCACTCCTCCGTGCTGGATTTGACCCCACTGGTATTCGATTTCCAATTTCATTATATTTTTTTTTGTAAACCACGTCAAATTAAATGTACATTACAGATTATCCAATTATAAGTATTACAATTTTTTCAGTGTTTCATACATTACCATATGACAGAAAATGTACAAAGGTTATCATAAAAACCAGTGCGACCAATCTTTTATATGTTTAAATCAGGTAATTAACTACATTTACAACTTTTCCACCTCTCAGGTATACCCGTGGGATCCTTTTTCCTATCAAACTTACAATTTCGTAATTTATTGTGCCGCAAAGCCGTGCTATTTCTTCCACGGTTATACTGTTACCGCCCTGAACACCGAAAATAACAGCCTCGTCACCTGTTTTTACTTCCTGTTTTATATCGGTCACATCAACCATGCACTGATCCATGCAGATATTGCCAATAATCGAGGCATATTCACCATGTATCAGTACCCTGCCCCGGTTTGAAAGAAGTCTCGAATAACCGTCTGCATATCCAATCGGCAATGTCGCTACGCGTGTTTTCCTCTTTGTTACAAAAGTCCTGCCATAGCTTACCGGTGTTCCTTCCTCCACTTCCTTCACAAGTACCACTTTGGCTTTCAGCTCCATGGCAGGCCTAATGTCAATCAGGTTTTTATCCATGTCTTCGGATGGATACAGCCCGTACAGAACTATGCCGGGGCGCACCATGTTCAGGTGCAGGTTCGGGTATTGAACTACTGCGGCACTGTTTGCAATATGCTTAACAGGAATCAGTATGCCTATCCGGTTAAGCTCCTGTATTATGCTTTCAAAGCGCTCAAACTGAAGCATTGTAAACTCCGGTTCAGCCTCATCCGCGGAAGCAAAATGACTAAACAGGCCTTCTATTATAATACCCGGAAGTTCGCTTATTCTAACAACATCTTTTACGGCGCTGTAACCTGGCAAAAATCCCACTCTTGTCATTCCGGTGTCAATCTTGATATGAACCCTCGCCTGTTTTCCAAGCCTGACTGCCGCCTCCGACAAAGCCCTTGCAAGCTCGTGACTGAAAACGGTCTGGGTGATGTTATAGTTAATTATATCCTCAGCCCTTGAAGGCTCTGTATAGCCCAACACAAGTATCGGTACCTTTATGCCGAACTCCCTTAACTGGATTGCCTCATCAAGCATTGAAACGGCAAGCCTGTCCGCCCCGCTTTCTATCAGGGTGGGTACAGTTTCAAAAACCCCGTGGCCGTACGCGTCGGCCTTTACAACAGCCATTATCTCGGTCATTTTGCCCACCCTTTTGGCTACTTCCCTAACATTATGCTCTATATTATCAAGATTTATTTCGGCCCATGCCCTGTTTATATTGCTGTTCAAAAACCGTCATCCCTTTCATCCCTGTTTGCCAGGTGTCCTTTAAGTAATCCCGCAGCCGGTGCACATTTTTCAATTCTGCACCAGGTTCCCGACCACCAAGGGTATTGCACTGCAAATCTCGCCCGCCGTGTAACCTGCCTGGCCGTTGCTTCTTTCTGCCAGTACTTCACCGCATTTGCCATGAATGAATACGCCTAAACACGAAGCCATTGCCGCAGGTACACGCTGCCCCAGAAGGGAACCTATTATACCTGACAGTACATCGCCCGAGCCTGCAACTGCGAGGCAGTGGTGGCCGGAGGTGTTGATATAGTATTTCCCGTCGGGGCACGCTGTTACCGTTCCGGCTCCCTTCAGCACAACGACTGCATTGGTGTTTATGCTGAATTCAACCGCCTTTTGGATCCTGTTTTTCTGTACTTCTTCGGTTGTTAAGCCGCAAAGCCTTGCAAACTCGCCGGGATGCGGCGTAAGTACCGTGGAAAGTTTTCGTTCCCGGAGAACCTGCAGGTTCAGCACATTCAGTGCATCAGCGTCAATTACCAGGGGAACCGGGCACTTTGCAACAAAGCCGTTTACAAGCCTTTCCACCTGGGGATCTGTCGATAACCCCGGCCCGATAACCACGGCATTCATGGCTTTTGATTTATCAAGAAGAAAATCGGTTTCTTTGTCCGATATTATCCCGTTTTCATCTTTCAGCGGAAATACTATTGCTTCGGGAACAGTGGTCCCGTATATTGCTGCAAGGGATTCGGGAACTGCAAGATACACAAGCCCGGTTCCCGTTTTGAATGCGGATAATGCGGCAAGCATCCCTGCTCCCGTCATTCCCTTTGAACCGGTAATAACCATCACCTTTCCAAATGTTCCCTTATGCCCGTCTTCAGGCCTTTCGGGAAGATACCGGCGCATAAGTTCTGCATCTGCCAGTTCACCCATAAGTTTTACATTTTCCGTCGCTTCAGCCGGGATACCGATGTCCGCAATTACAATATCGCCTGAATATTCCCTTCCGGGATACTGGTACAGCCCCGGCTTCGGGAGCGAAAACGTAACCGTTTTTTCGGCCTTTACCGCAACGCCGCATATCTGACCCGTATCCCCGTTTATTCCCGACGGAATATCTATTGAAAGAACCCTTCTCCCGCTTTCATTTACAGCGGTTATCACTTCTTTATAAAATCCTTTTATCTCCCCATGAATCCCGGTTCCGAAAATGCCGTCGATGATAAGATCCGAACTTTTTATCACCGCACTGATTTCTTCAACCGAACGGGAATCCGTGCAGTACCTTACACCGGCATCAAGATTTTCAAGGATATCAAGAAATACTTTTGCATCACCGGACACATTATCCCTTTCAGCAAGAGATATTATTTCCACGCTGAACATCCGCATCAGGTGCCTTGCGGCAGCAAAGGCATCCCCTCCGTTATTTCCCTTTCCGGCTATTACGGCAATCCTTTTCGAAGTCTCCCCGTCAAGCATTCCTGTTGCCGCCTTTACAACATTAAGAGCGGCATTTTCCATAAGAATAATCCCGGGAATCTTATACCTGTTTATTGAAATCCAGTCTATTTCCTTCATTTGGCCAGGTGAAGCAAGTTTCATAATGTTCTGCCTCCGTACCTGTAAATTTGCATAAGCCGCGTAAATCAGAATTCATACTGCAGTATCGGTCACGCTAATTTTAATTATACTAATGTGAATTCCCCAAATCAATTTATTCATAACCATTTTACTTTTTCAGGAAATATTATTTTTATATCCGGTATATTGTTTAAATCCTTGGCTTTACGGGTAAATATCAATATTAATAATAAAAATAAGTTACCAGAAGGAGTGTGTTAGGTATGGCAAAACTGTTCAAATGCAGTGTATGCAGATTTGTTTATGAAGGAGAAGAAGCCCCTGAATTTTGCCCGAAGTGCGGAGCCCCCAGAGAAAAGTTCGAGGAACTGACTGAAGAGCAGGCAAACAAGATTTATTCTTCCGATCGTACCAATGACATACATATGGAAATTGTCCAGCTGGCGATGAGAATTATCGAGTTAGCCAAGGAAGGCATTGAAATCGACCTGGATCCTCCCTGCGTGGACCTGTTTAAAAAGGCAATAAAAGAAGCCTGGATAATTAAACAGCGCTCCAAGGCAGAACTTGAAGGCCATATGACCAAAGGAAAGTTTTAATTACGGCATTCTCCTGAAATTTTAAGGGGCTCCTTTTTTCATATAGTATTGTGAAACCTGCAGATACAGTGTGAAAATACTCGCTGTCAGGCTGGGGGCTCACTGCAAAATGCAAAAAGCAGGCTTGATTCCATATCAAACCTGCTTTTGTTTTGCCTTTTTCTGAATAACCAGCCGGCCGGCTCTGTTCCGGCAGGATTTATTATTCCAAATCACCGTTCAAAACGGCGCGGGAGGGCTTTTTTTGATTTTAACGCAGCCGCTTTTAGCATTTTTTTCAGTCCTTAATCGTAGTATACATAAAGTACTTGTATCCAAGGGGTGAGGAATAGAAGCCGTCGAGCTTTTCACTTTTCAGGTATATGTCAACATAAAAGTAAATGGGACAGAGAATCCATTCATCAAAAAGTATGTCCTCGGCCTGATGCATGAGCTTCATGCGTTCTTCCCTGCCCGATGAGGTTTTAATGCGCCTTATTAATTCGTCATATTCCTTGTTTGACCACTGGGCATCGTTGTTTCCGCCGCCGGTAATCCACATATCAAGAAAGCATATCGGATCATTGTAATCGGCCAGCCATCCGTTCCGTGCCATATAATACCCGCCTGTTTTGCGTGTGTTAAGGAAAGTGTTCCACTCCTGCGAAGAAAGGATTACATTTATTCCGATTTCCTTCCACATGGACTGAAGGGCTTCGGCTATCAGCTGGTGACCCGTTCCTTCGTTATAAAGGTATTCAATTGCGGGTATTCCTTTTCCGTCAGGATACCCCGCATCGGAAAGCAGTTTCTTTGCCTCCCTCAGGTTTGCCTCATAAGCCTCCCGTGAAGGATCGTAATAATCTCCTCCGACTTCGCGGAACTCCTTTGCCGGATCGGCATCGGAAAAACCTGTGGGAACAAAAGCACCCGCAGGCTGCTGTCCGGCCCTGCCAATGTTTTTCACGATATAATCCCTGTCTACAGCAAGCACAAGAGCTTTTCTTACCATTGGATTGTTCAGCGGCGGTTTCGTTACGTTGAAACTGATATAATACGTTCCAATCTGAGGCTGCAGGTTGAATTCAGGTTTGTCCTTCCATGCATCGATTTCGTCGGTGGGCATTGAGTCAGCAAACAGGATCTCTCCGTTTCTGAATGCGGCAAGAATGGCATTGTCATCCGACATCAGCATAAACTTTATTGTATCGGGTCCTGTTATTTTAGATGCGTTCCAATAATTTGGGTTCTTTTTTAAAAGAATGTATGAATCGTGCACCCATTCCTGAAGCATATACGGCCCGTTTCCGACATATGTCGACGGTTTCAGCGTCCATCCGTCAGGATTCGCCTCCACTATATCCTGCCTGACGGGAAAGAATACGGGAAAGGCACATAATTCAAGGAAATAAGGGGTTACCGCAATCAGCTTCACCACGATAGTCCTGTCGTCGGGAGCCGTTACATTCAGTTTCCCTTCATTATAACCTTCAATGGATTCGAACATATAAGCATAATCGGCGGCAGTCTCGGGGCTGATGGCCCTGTTCCACGAATAAACAAAGTCCTTGGCGGTCAAAGGCTTGCCGTCACTCCATTTAAGACCCTCGCGCAGTTTGAACGTGTATGTCAGCCCGTCATCGCTTACGGTGTGGGATTCCGCCTGGCCGTAAATCGGCGTTCCGTTCTCGTCAAGCGACATTAAGCCTTCAAAGGCATGAATCAGCATTGTGGCCACATCCGCAGCCGAATTCAGCGCCGGATCAATGGTATCGGGCTCAGAACCGACATGCACCGCAAGCTCCACAGGTTTCGGAGCCGGTGTGGCGCCGCCGGGTCCGGGTTTGTTTTCGGGTGTGCAGGAGCAGATAATAATGCTCAATATAAGGATCATTGACAAAAGAAATAAATTCTTCTTCACTAATTCCTTCACTCCTTTTTATCGGTTAATAACTAATCCTTTCAGGAAAATTGGAAGCCGCAAAATATCTCTTTCCCTTTCAGATAATATCTCCAGTTTTCAGATGATTCATACAAATCATTTCCATATTGAAAAGCACGGGGACGACTCTTAACCGGTATGGTTTTCATACATACCGGACGTGTAACAAAAATTCTTATTCCTTGATTAGTATTTACATAATGCAAAAAGATGATGATTCTTTTGATATTGATAAAGGTTTTGGCTGACGGGGATACTGTGACTTTTACATGCAATAATGACCAGAAAGGCTGTTTTGAGTTGGCACCAGGCACAGCGGTTTCGAAGAATATAACAGGATTAATGAAAAATCAGATTTATATGAAACTGCAGGTTCTGAATCTTACGCAAATAATGCAGATAATAGGGATGGTTCCCTGGTCCGGTTTGACGTTACGCAGTGAACCGGATAAAGAAACATCCCCTTTTTATATTGGTAACCGGGATAACCATCTCCCCGGTTTTACGGTTCGGTTTAGTTTTCCCGGACCCTGTCCAGGTGATGGCATGCTGCATAATGGCCGTTGCTTACCCTGATAAGTTTCGGCTCTTCAGTTTTGCAGCGTTCGTCAGCATATGGGCAGCGGGTGCGGAAATGGCAGCCGCTTGGCGGGTCCAGGGGACTCGGGACATCCCCCTCAAGGACAATCCTTTTCCTCTTCCTGCCAGATTCAGGATCGGGTATCGGAACAGCAGATATCAATGATCTTGTATACGGATGCACGCTGTGAAACACAATTTCATTGCTTTCTGCAAGCTCAACCAGCCTGCCGAGGTACATTACGCCTACCCTGTTGCTTATATGCTTTACAACCGAAATATCATGGGCGATGAAAAGGTATGTGAGTCCCATTTTCTCCTGCAGTTCTTCAAACATATTCACTATCTGTGCCTGTATCGACACATCCAGTGCGGATATCGGCTCGTCACAGACAATAAACTCTGGATTGACTGCAAGGGCGCGTGCAATGCCTATGCGCTGCCTTTGTCCTCCCGAAAACTCGTGCGGGTAACGGTTGGCATGTTCACTATTCAGCCCGACGCGCTGAAGCATCTCCATGATCATGTCGTTCCTTTCCTTTTTTGAACCTGCAAGATTGTTTATGTCAATGGGTTCCCCTATTATATCCCCCACCGTCATTCTCGGATCCAGCGATGCATACGGGTCCTGGAACACAATCTGCATTTTCTGCCTGTAGGGTTTCATATCAACCCTTGTTATATCGGTACCGTCATATATGATTCTACCGCCTGTGGGTTCATACAGGCGAAGAATGGACCTTCCCGCGGTCGTCTTTCCGCATCCCGACTCCCCTACAAGCCCCAATGTTTCGCCTCTTTCGATATGGAAGGAAACACCGTCAACGGCCTTTACATATTTTTTTCTGAACAGGCCGTTATTTACAGGAAAATACTGCTTCAAATCCTGAACTTCAATCAGGGTATTTCTGTCTTTGCTTTTTTCTGTCACTATCATTTTCCTTCCCTCCTTTTCTGTTCAAAGACTTCTTTCTGTAAAAGCCAGCATGCGCTTTTATGGGTACTTGTAATCTGCGTAAACTCCGGCATCCTTCTGAGGCATATTTTCATGCATTTTTCGCATCTGGGAGCAAAGGGGCAGCCTTCCGGCGGGTTAAGCATGTCGACAGGAGTTCCGTCAATGGGCACCAGTTTCTCGTGCTTTTCTGAATTAATCCTTGGTATGCTGCGCAGAAGGCCTTTTGTGTACTCATGTTTCGGGTTGTAGAATATCTCGTCGGTTGTACCGGCTTCCACAACCTTGCCCGCGTACATAACCACGATTTTATTGCACATCGATGCAACTATGCCAAGATCGTGCGTTATCATTATAATTGACATGTTTATCTTTCTTTTCAGCTCCATCATCAGTTCTATAATCTGGGCCTGGATGGTAACATCCAGTGCGGTTGTCGGTTCGTCGGCAATCAATAGCTTTGGTTCGCATGCCAGAGCTATCGCGATCATAACCCTTTGCCTCATACCGCCCGAAAGTTCGTGCGGGTACTGTTTAAGCCGCCTTTCAGGCTCATTTATGCCCACCAGTTTCAACAGCTCGACAGAACGCTCGTAAGCCTGCTGTTTGTTCAAATCGGTGTGCAGGTATATAACCTCACGGATCTGGTTGCCTATTGTATAAACCGGGTTCAATGAAGTTATTGGATCCTGGAATATCATGCTGACTTCCTTCCCGCGTATATTCCGCATCTCCTTCTCCGACATTTCGTGTATCCTGTGCCCGTTAAATTCAATGGTCCCGCCGATTATTCTGCCCGGATGAGAAACAAGCCCCATAATCGAAGAAGCGGTAACCGACTTACCGCTGCCGCTCTCGCCTACAATGCCAAGCACGTCCCCTTCCTGCATGCTGACCGAAACGTCATTCAGAGCCTTTACCTCTCCCTGCGGCGTAAAGAATGAGAGTCTAAGGTTTTTTATATCCAGTAAAGTTTTACTCACGTTAACCCCCCTAATTCTTAAGTTTAGGATCAAAAGCGTCCCTGAGGCCGTCACCCAGCAGATTGAACGACAGAATAATCAGGCTTATCACAACGGCAGGTGCCATCAGCCTGTGAGGATAGGAACTGATACCGCCTATCGCCTGGGATGCAAGCGAACCAAGGCTTGGCATCGGAGCAGATACGCCAAGGCCCAGAAAGCTCAGAAAGCTCTCTGTAAATATTGAAGAAGGTATCTGCAGCGTTGTGGTTACTATAAGAGTTCCTATACTGTTTGTCAAAAGGTGCTTTTTTATAATTCTGCTGTCAGATGCGCCCAATGCCTTTGCCGCAACCACATATTCCTGCTCCTTAAGCATAAGCACCTGGCTTCGCACAATCCTGGCCATTCCCACCCAATACAGCAGCGAAAAAACAACGAAGATGCTTATAAGACCGATTCCAACCGTATTTATCCATTCAAACCCTGTAACATTATCCGCAAGCTCCTTCAGCGGGTATTTCAGGGTTACCGAAAGCAGTATAATAATCAGGATATCGGGTACGGTATATATAATGTCCACAGCCCTCATCATAATCATGTCCACCTTGCCGCCGAAATAGCCGGCTATGGAGCCATAAGCCGAACCTATCACAAGAATTATTGCACTTGCTATGATACCAACCAGCAGGGAGATTTTGCTCCCTACCATGATCCTGATCATCAAGTCCCGGCCAAGGCTGTCGGTTCCAAGCAGATGCGGAAACACCTTTTCACCGGCTTCAATACGTTCCAGCTCGGATTCCGAGTACTCCATTATGCCCAGGTTCTCGCTTCCCCGAATCTGCTGTTCATAGGAGTACGGATAGAACGCAGGAATAATAAACGCTGAAATCATGATGACAATGATGACAAACAGCGAAGCCATCGCAAGTTTATTCTTGCGGAGCCTTCTGAATCCGTCCTTCCAAAAACTTACGCTTTCCCGCATGACGACCATTCCCTGTTTTTCGCTTTCCTCTGCGGGCAAAAAGTCCGACACATTCAGCTGAAAACTGAAAGGATTCTTTTTATTATTCACTTTCCATCCCTCCTCCTACTTCAGATTAATTCTTGGGTCTATTATTTTGTACGCTATGTCTACAATCACATTCATTGTAATGAGCAAAAAGGCAAGGAAAATTGTCGTACCCATTATCAGCGGATAATCCCTGTCGGTAATTGAGCCGACAAACTGGCTTCCCAGCCCCGGTATCGTAAATATTTTCTCAACGACAAAACTTCCGGTGAGAATTCCTGCGAGCATCGGCCCCAGGTAGGTTACAACGGGAAGAACGGCGTTACGCAGGGCATGTTTGAACAATGCCTTGAACTGGCCGAGACCTTTTGCCCTCGCAGTCCGCATGTAATCTTGTCCCAATACGTCGAGCATGCTTGAACGCATCAGCCTGGAAATATACGCTGTGGGATAGAAGGCCAGCGCGGCAACAGGAAGTATATAATGCAGCGGCGACGTGAGCCCGAAGGTGGGCAGTATCTTCAGTCTGACGCCGAAAAAGAACATCAGTACCGTTGACACAACAAAGCCCGGTATGGCTATGCCCATCGTTGATATCAGCATTATAAGCCTGTCAAACCACTTGCCCCGGTGTAATGCTGCTACAGAGCCCATCGGTATACCCACTGCAATAGCCAGTATCACCGCCATCAAACCTATTTTTGCCGAAACGGGAAACCTTGTTCTTATAATATCGTTGACTTCCTGGCCCCGCATTTTAAGAGAAGTACCCAAATCTCCGCGTATCAGTCTTTTCATATAGTTCAGGTACTGGATGCCCACCGGCTGATCCAGCCCATACTTTTCCTGCAAAGCCTTCAATGTCTGTTCGGAAGGTGCTTTCTCGGACAGAAACGGCCCTCCCGGAACCAGGTACATCAGGAAAAAGGTAAGCGTTGCAACCAGGAACAATGTGACTATACCCGATATAATCCTTTTAATTATATATCCACCCATCAGTGACACCCCTTAATAAAAAACAAACTTTTTTCTCCTGAAACAATGGCAAAAAAAACATGTCTTTAAAAGACACAGTCAGGGAATTACCTGTTTTTATACATTGCCAATCCACTGTTTTCAGGGATAGAATAGAAATTTAAACAGGCATTAAATCAGTGTATATAACCAATACCTGATTTGTATGCTTTAAATTATACTTTACATAACGTTTATTGTCAATTTTTACAGGTAATATAATCCATTGTAATTTTTGTAATGCTGATTTACATATATTCTACCTGCTGTACGACAGTAAACCGAACGGCCGGGACTGAACAGGTATGCCTGCACGCCGGGATGCATAAAAAAAGAGTTCGCATCAGAATCCTGTGCAAACTCTTTTTAGCACACTCCCGCCTTCAGAGGCGGGGATATTATTTCAATTACTCCTGAAAACCACCGGCAAACCCACGGTGGTTCAGACTATCGTTTATTCCCTTCTTGCCGCTCCTTTATAGTCCTTTGTCGGAATCAACTTACCCGATGCCAGCCTTTCCTTAGCCTTTGCAATTGCTTCGGTGTACTGCGGGAGCCAGCGTTCCTGGGCAACCAGCAATTCATCCGTCATCTGCCATATTTCGGGAGGATTTAACACTGCACCTGTCAGGGGATCCATCATCATTGCCTGCCTCAGCAGTATATCATCGCCATGCACCGCGGCTTCAACAGCCAGCCTCTGGACCGAAATACTGGCATTGCATACCGCGGCACAACCCAACGGAAGATCACCTACGACGGGGATACTTATACCGTTTGCGTCAACATAACCCGGAACTTCAACAACAGCGTCAGCAGGAAGATTCGTAATTACCCCGTTATTGACCACGTTAAAATGCCCCCTGTATGTCCTTCCGGTTTCAAGCGATTCAATTATGTATGTACCATGTTCTGAGCTTCTTTCGGCAGGATCAAACTTTCTTGCTGGCTCTTCCATCCATTTCGGGAAATTGCTTTCAAACCAGTTCCTTTGCTCCGTGCACTCCCTGAGATACCCGCCTGTTTCGCCGTTTATCCAGATGCTGAGGTCAACCCAGTCCATGATTTCTTCAGGCCTTTTCCTGTACCATGGCACATACTCGCTCAAATGCCCGTTAGATTCGGTGCTGTAATACCCGAATCTTCTAAGCATATCTATACGAACCTTTTCGGTTTTGCTGTATACAGGGTGCCTTTCAAATGCTTCGAGGAGTTCCCCGGTCATATCCCTGCCCTTGTGTTTAACCTGTATATACCATGTCTGATGGTTGATTCCCGCGCAGATTATGTCAACTTCTTCCCTCTTCAGGCCCAACACTTCTGCTATTTGCTGATGCCCGTGCTGTACCCCGTGACATAACCCAATTGTTCTTACGCCGCCGTACTTATTGCAGGCCCATGTGATCATCGCATTCGGATTTGCATAATTCAATAATATGCAGTCTTCCCGGGCTACCTCGCGTATGTCCCTGCAAAAATCCAGCACCACCGGGATCCCTCTCTGTCCGTACATAATACCGCCGGCGCAAAGGGTATCCCCCACGCACTGGTCAACTCCATATTTCAACGGGATCTCAATATCCAGTTTAAACGCATCAAGGCCGCCCACCCTGACCACATTGAATACATATTTTGCGTTTTCCAGCGCCCGTCTTCGATCGGTAGTTGACTGGATCCTGATATTCAGTTTGTTTTCATCGATATCCCTCTGACAAATCTGCGTAACCATTTCCAGGTTTTTCTCGCTGATGTCTGTGAAGGCAATTTCAATCCCCATTTCCCTGAATTCGGGAACAGACAGGAGATCGCTGAGAAACCTTCTTGTGAACCCGATGCTGCCTGCTCCAATAAAAGCAACCTTGAAAGACATATTCCAACCTCCCTGATATTTGATGTTCTACCTGCAGCAGAAAAGCATGTTTCAGCATTCTGACCGGTTAATTACCATTATACACTACTGAAGACAAGGTTTCATTTCATTTCTTATATTACTTTTTTCGTATATGCCTTAGTATTCCGATGAATAAGCCGCGGAAGCGCCTTATATCGAAAAAAAGCCATGAATACTGCTTAATATAAAAAAAGAGCCTGCACTGAAATTCAGGCAAACTCTTTCATTACCGGTTTATCATATATTCCGTTCATACTGAGCCTGTGTCTTCACCTGGCGGCAGGACAGGCATTATTTCCCTTTAACCGCCCAAAGCCCCAGCGCAGGGTTTGAAATATAGAAATAGGTTTCTTCACCGCCTTCGAAATAACCGTCGGTAATACCTTCAGGCTTGTATTTCCTTTCGGCTTCTTCATAGGGCATATATTTGAACCCCACGCCTTCCACCTCTTCACGGGTTAAATGTTTAACCGCATAAGTAATGGTAAACCTTCCGTCGCTTGAACCGTGAATCAGGTGAGCCGCTGCCGACGGGTTTTCCCTGAGATCGGCATTTTCATTGTAATTTTTCAGGGTGTTTTCCCTGCCCTTGTATCCGTACTTCCTGATTAACTTATCAATGTCGTCGTCTTCCCCGAACTTTCTTACACCAGGTGCCAGAATAACAAGCTCGCCGCCGTCGGCCATCGCCATGCGTGTGCGGTAAATGGCCTTGTTCCCGAGCCAGGTGCTTTTGAATTCTCTTGGGTCAAGGTATACAACAGCTTTTTTAATAGGCTCGTCAAGCCAGATCAGGTTCTTTTTGCGGCTTAATTCAACCGCTTCTTCAAAAACCCTCCTGCTGTTGCCTGCAAAAACACCCTCGATTGTTACTTCATCCTGCGAAGCGGTGGTTACTGTCAGTATATATACCAATGGGAGATTGTTCAGAACATGCTCCTGGGCATAGTCAAAAACCTTTCTGACAGGAGAATGATCCTTGCCCATGATGCGCTCCATTCCGAAAACAGCTCCGAGAATATGGCTGTGGTTAATGGTATCCTTACCGCCGCAGCCAACCAGTATGTTCTTTGTGTAATTGGCCATTCCCACAACTTCATGCGGTACAACCTGGCCGATTGACAGGATAAGGTCATATGAAGGATCGATAATGCGCTTGTTTATTTCCACCGGTAACGGATTGTTAATAAGGCCCTCGGATACCTCGGATACGTAACTTGCAGGCACTTCACCAATCCGGACCACATCCTCCCTCCAGTTGTGCGGGATTACCTTGTCGCGGGGTACCATACCTTCGAAAAAGGCGTCGATCTGCTCTTCGGTCATAGGATCATGGGTGCCCAGTGCCGGCATGATATCCACCTGGACCGTATCCTTAAGTTTTGAGTATATCATTGCAGTAATTTTTCCTGCCCCCGAATGCATACGGGTAAAGTCGGGAGGAAGCAGCAATATCTTTTTCAAAGGCTTACTCCCCGCTTCGTTTATTACTTCGTCAATGACAGACTGAAGTTCTTCATTTGTAATACCACTGTTTGCTCTTGCAAACTTTATAATGTCTTTCATTGCAACCATCCTCATCTTAACCGGCTGATCCGCAGAATCTGTTTCGAGGATCAGCCGTATTTTTATTCAAAGCAGCCGGAAAAACCGAGGAAGGCACACTATTCCACGCAACAGGCGCATGTTATACGTTATATGTTGAAGCAGACGTGGTTCCGCCCTCTCCGGTCCAGTTGGTATGGAAGAATTCACCCCTCGGTCTGTCAACCCTTTCATAGGTATGGGCGCCGAAATAGTCACGCTGAGCCTGTAACAGGTTGGCGGGCAGTCTTTCGCTTCTGTAACCGTCGTAGTAGCACAATGCAGAGGTAAATGCCGGAACAGGGATACCGTTGGTCAGTGCGATTGATGTAACCCTTCTCCAGCTTTCCTGGGCCTTTTCAACCCTTTCCCTGAAGAACGGATCCAGGAGGAGGTTTGTAAGATCGGGGTTTCTGTCAAAGGCTTCCTTGATCTTGCCAAGGAACTTGGAGCGGATGATACAGCCACCGCGCCACATCAGCGCAATGCCGCCGTAATTCAGGTTCCATCCGTATGTTTGCGCTGCTGCACGCATCAAGGTATAACCTTGGGCGTAGGAAACAATTTTTGATGCATAAAGGGCATTGCGTATGTCCTCTATCAGCTGTTTCCTGTCACCCGTATATTTCGGAACAGGACCCGAAAGCACCTTTGAAGCCGCTGTTCTTTCTTCCTTCATAGCAGACAGGCAGCGTGCGAAAACAGCCTCTCCGATCAGGGTCAAAGGTATGCCTTCATCCAGGGCTGCAATGGCTGTCCATTTTCCGGTACCCTTCTGTCCTGCGGTGTCCAGTATTTTGTCCACCAGCGGAGTTCCGTCTTCATCCTTGTATGCAAGAATATCGCGTGTAATTTCAATCAGATAGCTGTCCAGTTCACCTTCGTTCCATTCCTTGAACACTTCGTGCATTTCGTCGGCAGACATGCCGAGCAGATCCTTCATTAAGTGATATGCTTCGCAGATAAGCTGCATATCTCCATATTCAATGCCATTGTGCACCATTTTTACAAAATGGCCGGCACCATTCTCTCCAACCCAGTCACAGCACGGGGATCCATCTTCAACTTTTGCAGCTATGGCCTGGAAAATTTCCTTAACATGCGGCCATGCCTCAGGAGATCCTCCGGGCATCAGGCTCGGTCCCTTCAAAGCTCCCTCTTCTCCGCCCGATACTCCGGTACCGATAAACAGCAGGCCCTTTTCCTCAAGGTATTTTGTACGGCGTATTGTATCGGGGAAGTGGGAATTACCGCCGTCTATTATTATGTCGCCCTTGTCAAGGTGAGGAATCAAAAGCTCAATGAAATCATCAACGGGCTTACCTGCCTTGACCATTAACATTATTTTTCTCGGCTTCTTCAAAGAATTTACCAGTTCCTCGACTGAAAAGGTGCCGATTATGTTCTTTCCCTTTGCACGCCCCTGAATGAAAGCGCTTACTTTTTCGGTAGAACGATTAAACACCGCAACTGTAAAGCCCTTACTCTCCATATTCATTACCAGGTTTTCACCCATGACTGCAAGTCCGATTAAGCCTATATCCGCTTTGCTCATAAAAAATCCCTCCAACATTGATATTATTATCAATCAATCATCTTTTTACGCGTGCGTTTCCTTCCCAGATGCTCCATACCTGTTCTTCATCGGCGGGCAGTGCATAATCTGTAAGGAATGTTGTTGCCATAGCGCCTGTAGCCCATCCGAATTTTATCCATTTCTCAGGTTCCCAGCCCTTGAGAATTCCATACAGAAGACCTCCGACAAATCCGTCGCCGCCGCCAATACGATCAAGCACATGGATTTCACGAGGCTCTACCACGTACCAGTTGTCGCCTTCCAGCATGATGGCACCCCATAAGTGTTGGTTTGCACTTTTTACTTCACGAAGTGTTGTAGCAAAAACAGAAACATTTGGAAACGCGGATTTTACACGTGCAATCATTTCTTTGAAGCTGTCTATCTTTGCAGACAGATCCTTACCACCGGCTTCAGGGCCTTCAATGCCAAGACAAAGCTGAAAATCTTCTTCGTTGCCGATAAGAATATCAGATGTGCTTGCAATTTCAGTAAATACTTCTCTTAACTCTTTTTCACGGCCTTTCCAGAAGGAAGCGCGGTAATTCAGGTCAAAGGATATTTTTGTTCCGTATTTCCTGGCAGCTCTTGCCAATTCAAGACAGAAGTTGCTTGTTTCGGGAGATAAGGCAGCAATCAAACCTGACATATGCAGAATTTTGACGCCGTCCTGGCCAAATAACTTTTCAAGGTCAAAATCCTTGACATTTAAAGTTCTTCCCACTTCACCGGCACGGTCATTGTGCACCCTGGGACCCCTGGAACCAAAACCGGCATCTGCAATATTGAACTGATGGCGGTAACCCCAAGGTCCACCCTGAGGAACTTCCTTACCCTCATATTCCATATGCCTGCTTGCCAGATCATCCTTGATAAACCTGGCTATGGGACTGTCCTTAACAAATGTTGTCAGTACCTTTACTCTGAGCCCCAGGTAGGATGATATGCTGGCTACATTGGTTTCTGCACTGGTAGCCTGCATAAAGTACATGTTGCTGCAGTGCACGGGCTGTGAATTTACCGGAGTAATCCTCACACCCATACTGGACGGAACCACTAAAGAATAAACAGCATTTTCTTTCAGTTGCATTAATTACCCTCCTCCAATAAAATATCTAAGTATAATATTATTTTAACTCATTTTTTCAGGTTTGGACAGGGTGTATATTCCAATATTATCTTTAAGTTGATTCTATATTGTTGAATATTCCCTTTGACGCAAGAAATAAACACATAACAACAAACAAATTCCAAGCTGTAATTGAAAAAACAGCGTGCAGATCACTGCCGGTGGTGTTTAACAAGATTATCATAATGATGATCCCCGGCAGGACTACGAAAAATGATACGAACAGCTTTATAAAAATAAGCATAACCCTGCTGTGTATGCTTCCAAAAAGCCGGCGGGATATAATATCCCCGTATATAAACACTGCACCGTACAATGTATAGCTGATTATGCAAAGCAATATGACCGGTATGCTTGTGTCATATACGAAATATGAAACAGCAAAAAGCAGCGTGCCGTCGAGTAAATTCTTAATATTCTCGGTAAGGGTTGTATATAAAAGCTTCTTCCAGTTTGATTCGGGAATAAGGAATATATACGGCTTTTGAAGCTCCATTGGCCATCTTCCCTGGATAATAAGCAGAAAAAGCATATACGCGCTGAAAAACAATGTAAAAAAGATGCTTGAAACCCCATCGGGCATGATATATTTGAATCCTATACCAAAGAGAATAACCATTAATGATGCTTTGTCAAAGAAAAGAAAGAAGCTTACTTTTTTATATTCCATCATGTGCTTTTCAAAAATAGCCCTTGCACCATGGGAAGAAAAACCGCCTTTTATGCTTCGCACTTTTTTCTTTAACATGCTTGCATCCCGGCCTTCACGTTTCGCCTTTATTTTTGACTCGTACTCCTCGGTTGCGTTAAGCACATCCTCGTAATAATCCAGGTTGGAATTGTACAATATTGCCAGGGATAAACCTATAATTACCGTCAGGACTGCAATGCTGATGAAAAACCTGTAGTCAATGCCGTAAACGGCTGCTGACGCAATAGTGGAAATCTGCCCGGCAACCGGAATATATGAAAAAAGCCCGGTATTAAGGTATGTAACCAAAGCCTCGGTGAAGGATCGTTTCTCCATCAATGTTATAAAAAAGAACAGGACAAACAGTACGGCCGCAATGTCAAGGATACGCTTTATAAGAATGCGCTTTTCATTGCTGTGCGATGAAATGCTGTAAATAATCATTCCGAGGATGGGAGATATGACTGAATAAAACATTACTGCAATAAGAATGGACAAAATACCGTAATCGGCCAATAAAAAATTATTCTTGATATTCGGAATCTGAAAAAAAGTAAACAAAACGATAAACAGAGATGTTCCCATGTGCTTGATGAAACCAAATAAAAGAACCCTGCTTGGTTTAAATGGCGCGGTGAATACAAGGTTCACATCGGAAAAACGAAAATACGTGCTTCCTTTTTCTATACCCTGCCTTAACCCCAGGTACATGGCTATAAGAATTAAACCTGTAATTCCTGCGCTGAAAACGTCACTGCCAACGTTACGCACAGAACCTGAAGGCATGATAAATGCTATTATAATAAAAGCAACAAGAAAGATTCCGATAAATATATATCCTATAAGGGCAAGAGGTTTGTGAGCAAGACCACGGATTATATTCTTAAGCTGTTTCCTCATTAAAAAAAACAATGAACTCATACACCCGATGCTCCTTCCGTATACCTGAAAAAGACATCCTCAAGTGATTCGGACATTTCCTCAAGTTCCTTTCTCGTTCTTGACAGTATTACCTTGCCCTTGTTCATAATAAGCACCTTATCCCATACTTCCTCTATGCTGTCTATTATATGTGTGCTTATCAATACTGCGCATCCGTCATTTTTAAGCTCTACGAAAATACTTTTCAGTTCTTTTATGGCTTTTGGATCAAGCCCCACCATTGGCTCATCAAACATAACCATTTTGGGATTGATGATTAATGCACAGCATATGCTGAGTTTCTGCTGCATTCCTTTTGACAGTTCCTTTCCCAGCTTATCGGCTTTATCGCTCAATTCAAAACGCGCAAGCAGGGTTTCGGCTTTTTCCCTCCAACTGTCATCAAGGCGGTATGCCCGGGCTATGAATTCAATATGTTCGTATACAGTTAAATATTCGTATACAGCCGCACTTTCGGGTACGTAGCCGAATACTTTTTTTGCCTCAATGCTTTTGTTCGGGAAACCATCTATCTTAATCTCTCCATCAAACTTCAAAAGGCCTGCTATTGATTTTATTGTCGTGCTTTTACCCGCACCGTTGGGGCCAAGCAATACCGCAATTTCCCCGTTTTCCACTTCAAAACTTATGTTATTTACAGCAAGAGTATTATTATATCTTTTAGTTAAGCCGTTGACCTGGAGCATAATTTTTCTCCTTTCCTACCAATATCTGCATTATTATATAATGCACCGGGGATTAATTCAAGCGATAATTCCATTATATTTGAACAGTTACCGAAGAAAACCAATGCCCGTCCTATACCCTTACCCTGACAGAACCGGTTTCAAAGTAATCACCAAGGCTGACCCAGGTGGAACAGAATATTTATATATCCGGATATGGTTGGTTTTATGCTCAATTTGAAACTGCCGGATGGAATATACATGCAACTCCATCCGGCAGTTTCCACAAATTTGTCATAGAAGTTTTCCGGGAAATTATGCCAACAATTATAAAGCTACGGGGAACTGAGGGTGCAAAAGCTTAACTCCTTAAATGCCTGTTACAGTGTTAAATCCGGCAACCCGTATTCATTAAGAACATCCTTAACCTTAACAGGCATGCCTGTTTCAATGCTTCTTTCCATTGCTTCAAGTACGGCAATGGTTATAATGCCTTCCTTCAGGTCAGGTTTTGGTATTTCATCAGCATCAAGACTTTTGGCGAAATATTCAATATAATTCTGGTACTCACCGGCATGATGGGACTCGCCTTCAAACCTGAAATAGTAACCATGCCTGTCGTCATAAGTATTCATCCGGTAACCGTCATCATCAAAATGTGTATGGTACGCCAGTTTCGCGTATTCGCTTTTTGTGGTGCCGTTGGTCCCGCGGATTATGCATGAAATTGTGGGTTCAATCCCCTTGCATGGTACGGTATAAGATCCTCCAACCACGCCAAATCTCCCTTTTGAATCTGTAAGGATAACCTTCATTGTATCATAGCATTCCAATCCATACTTTTTTGTGTTGGAACTTACAACCCCGCGCCCGTAAACCTCGGTAATGTCGGATAAATACCATCTTACAAGATCCACGGCATGAATCATGAAGTTATACATCCACGAAAAGCCCTTTTTACGGCTCCAGTCTCTTTGTAAAAACCATCTCGCATCGGTATTGTAATGAGCCTCGACCGAAATCAGTTCTCCATGCAGCCCTTTTTCAAAATCTTCCCTTTGATGTATCATGGGTTCAAAAAACCTTGAGCTCTGACCCACAAAAACAAGCTTGTTATATTTTTTCTGGCACTCCAGCAAATCCCTCGCTTCATCCAGGGACGCCAGCACAGGTTTAGTACATATGACATGTTTTCCTGCTTCCAGCGCCCGCCGTATATGGAGGCCATGCAATTGGTCGGGAGTATATATGGCTATTACGTCTATATTTTCATCCCTTAACAAATCGTCATAATCGGTTGTGTACCTTTCAAGGCCAAATTCATTGATTCTGTCGCGGCATAGCTCCTCATTTAAATCGCATATATTGACAAGCTCCCACCTGTCGCTTTGCAATGCAGCCGAAATAATACTCCTGCCTTCGCCAAGGCCGACAACGCCCATCCTGTATTTTTTATAATCACTCATATTATCTTCCTCGCTTTCCGACATCTGGTTTAATGTGTCTATTCAAAGGCCGTATCATGTTTATACCCTTGTTACAATTAATATACCCGGATTTACTGACGATTTTTACCGGTTATTGATTTGGAGTGCCTTCCGGGGATGGCCTGGCAAACGTCGTATAATACCGGAAACACCTGTTACGAAGCAGTGGTAATGTTTTTATAAAAACAATGGAGTGTGCATGGGAATTTATAGCCCGTGAAGATGTTGAAGATAAAAGCTTTATCAAATACAGATAAAGTTGCCAATCAGGACCATACTGCTGAAGGACAAACCGGCTCCGATGAAGCTATGGAACTGCGAAATATCACCAAAACATGGAAACTGCCAGGCAAAGTTCGTAAATACGAACCCTGCCTGACAGTTCTTTTTGATACTTGACGTATATGTATACCGGTTTATTCTAATTTTGCTTCATTCCTTGAGGAAAGATCATTTGCCTATCTGCCGCAGCACTTTTTGTATTTTTTGCCGCTGCCGCACGGGCATGGATCATTCCTGCCTATTTTTTCAACGGTTATACGGCTGTCTGTATGAAGCTTTAATCGGATTTCCTTCCTTTTTTCATCTGAAAGCAGCTTGTCCCACTGAGGAAGGGTATACAACCATTCAGCCTTTGCCTTAAGCATGTTGTAATATAGCTTTTCGAAATCAATGTTCAGGCTGATTGACGAGTCCTCGTTCAGTTCATCAAGATTCAGTTCTTCGGTGAGACTTGTATTAATTCCGTCAAGGAAACCCATAAAGGTTACCAGGTCCATTGAAAAATTACCGGCCAGTTCCTTCACGGTTCCTGTTAAAGTAGTTTGCTCCTTTTCAAGAATCTCTTCATAAGCTTTTTTCTCCTGGCCAAGATAGGTCTCAAAGAATTCCCTGTATGTGCCTGAGCTTTGTTGTTCCTCTATTTTTTTCGTCCATTCCTGGTATAAACCCATATCCCTTCTCCTTTCAAGTGTTTCATATAACCTTTAAGCCATGTAAATTCCCTACATTTTTTCGGGAGCATCTATACGAATCAAATCCAATACATTTTTTATCACGATCCTGGTGCAGTGAATAAGGAAAAGCCTTGCCTGCAGCAAATCCTCCTGTTCACCTTTTACCCGGCATGCATTATAAAAGCTGTGGAATCCTGCGGCCACATCCATTACATAATGGGTCAGCCTGCTTGGCTCCAGTGTCTGTGCTGCCGACCTTATTTCTTCGGGGTATTCGGCAAGTTTTTTGATCAAGGCCAGTTCCTCGGGCTGTGTAAGCAGCTCAAGGTTTACTTTTTCAGACGGAATTCTTTGTATATTTTCTTCTGCGAGCTTTCTCAATATGCTGCAAATACGGGCATGGGCGTACTGAACATAGAAAACAGGATTGTTGTTAGACTGTTCAACGGCCAGATCCATATCAAAATCCAAGTGGCTGCCCGATGTTTTCATGTTAAAGAAAAACCTTGCCGCATCCACACCCACCTCATCCAGCAGATCATCCAGTGTTATCGAGCGTCCTGTTCTTTTGGACATCCTGACAATCTGTCCGTCCTTGTACAGGTGAACAAGCTGGAAAAGAATAACCTGAAGCCTGTCCTTCGATACCCCTATGGCTTCCATCGCCGCTTTCATCCTGGCCACATGGCCGTGATGGTCGGCACCCCACAGGTTTATAACCCTGTCAAAGCCTCTTTTTAAAAACTTGTTGCGG
>ENA-OWOZ01000475-OWOZ01000475.1-bioreactor-metagenome-genome-assembly--contig:-NODE-475-length-50735-cov-7.805026_pt1 | contig 50735 bp, 46 predicted proteins | sample MGYA00238140_ERZ651804 | MGnify/ENA primary metagenome ERZ651804 (study PRJEB26910, sample SAMN07631232) | bioreactor metagenome | isolation source: Switchgrass digestor | place: USA: Dartmouth...
CTCACAGCCGTGTATACGACATTATCCCTACTCGGGGAGCCAACTTGAGGGACGACCTGTCCCAAAAGAGTAACCAGCAATAGGAGAAGCCACCCTTTCAGGTGGCTTCCATTGCATGTTTATACTCCGATTAACCCAATGCCGTGCGCCAATTGTGCGCCAATTGTGCGCCAATTTGCTTTTTTTACTCCATCTTATCACGACGTACGAATTTTAAAAACGCCCTAAATTAGGGCGTTTTTGCTCACGTTCAACGCTTCCAAATCAGCTTGCCAAAGACTCTGACTCGCATTGTGTTGGTTCGAATCCAGCTTCCGCTGCCAGCCCCCAACCCCAGACGGTTGGGGGATTTTTTTATGTTTCAGAGAAACCGGATTTGCGTTGGTTTTTTGGTCATTGAACAATCGTTGACCGTTTTTGCGCTTGCTCCGCTATTGCGTTGAGAAAGGTGTGTTGGAGGTATTGGAACCAATAGCGCATTTTTGACCGATTTGCAGAATGCTGCTCCCGCGCAGCGTTTGGCATATTCCTCGGCAGTGTGTACATAGACGTCCGGCTTCATCCGGGTACTGGCATAGCCGACGCAGGCAGCTGCATGCTGTGCAGTGATTCCGGCCGCCAGCATGTCGGTAACGCAGGTGCGGGCATGATGAGCGAAGCGGCAATGATTTGCATGCTCAAGGACCCCGGCTGGATGAAGAATATTCTGTGGGATATTGGCATGATAAGTCAACATTGACGAGATGCGAGTGACAGCGAAAGCACTTCATGCAACCCTTCAAAACTGATCCAGCCGGCCTGACAAGGAAAGAGCCGCCATACCCGGCGGCTTTTATTCATAATTTTTTGCAGAGGATTCCGAACGCCCGTTTACATAGATGAGAAACGGTCGTTCGTTTGTGAAGGCTCTGGTGCGCTGACTGGCGCCAATGCCATCTCCGGCACGCTGAATGTGCCTGCCCGCTGGGCTGTGCGTCGTCAATACCTTGATGGTCGCCTGGCGGCGACGGTAGTCAGGAGGCGGTGCAAAATGCATAAAGGAGTAATCTCTCAGAATACTGATGCTCATTTTTTTCAAAAACGTTTGAAACTTTGCTTTTGACTTCGCCAGTTTGTGAAATTATACTCCCATTGAGAGGATCCTCACTGAATCATTTGGGAGGTAAAGAGAGTTGAAGAAGTTTATCGGTCTACTCTGCGCACTGACCATGCTGCTGAGCATTGGCGTGGCTGCCTGTGCTGCACCCGGGTCAGAAACTGTTGAGCCTGCCGAACAGGTTACTGCTGACACGGAGACACCCGCTCCCGCTGTTGAGAAAGCTGAGCCCAGGTTCACTCCAGGTACCTATACCTCTGAGCAGATGGGACACAATGGCCCCCTGACCGTGCAGGTCACCTTTACCGAGGATGCCATCACTGAGGTAAGCGTGCCCCAGCACTCCGAGACCCGCCGTATCGGCGATGCCGCCATTGACGCCGTGGCATCTACCGTAGTAGAGCATCAGACGCTGAAAGTCGACGCCGTTTCCGGCTCCACCGTAACCCGTGCCGCAGTGCTCCGCGGCGTTACCGACTGCCTTGCCCAGGCCGGGGGCGAGCCTTCCGACCTTCAGGATTACGTTGCGCCCGTCACGGATGATGAAGAGATCACCACCCAGATCGTGGTAGTCGGCGCTGGCGGTGCCGGCATGAGCGCTGCTGTTGAAGCCGCACAGCTGGGAGCAGATGTTGTTGTGCTTGAAAAGCTGGCCACCATCGGCGGTTCCACCGGCCATTCCTCCGGCGTGATACTGTACACGGACGATGACTTCACCGTGGACGATTACGTGGAGCTGCATTTGGAGAGAGCCCACTCCGACGAGAAGATCGCGCGCCGCATTGCCATGGACGCCGCCGCCAACGTGGAATGGCTGACCAGCATGGGCTGGGTATGGTATCCCAGGCCACAGGTGGTGGACAATAAGTGGAATGCCGCCCGCGCCAACCCCGATCCGGACGGCAAGAGCGTACGCCCCAATGGCATGACCATTATCGACGCCCTTGAGAACGCTGCCAATAAGACCGGCAAGGTTTCCATTCGCCTGAACACAAGGGCAACCGAGCTGATTGTGAAGGACGGCGTCGTCGTTGGCGTGAAAGCGGTTCGCTCCGACGGTTCGAAGCTCACCGTGCATGCGGACGCGGTCATCCTCGCCACCGGCGGCTTTGACAATGGCGAGCTCGCGCGGGAACTCCAGCCCGCCATCTACAACGCGAAGCATGTTTCCGCTGTCGGCAATGTTGGTGACGGCATAGCCATGATTGAGGCTGTTGGCGGCGTGTCCTCGTACACGGCCCCCGCTCTGGGCCAGGGCAACACCAACTGGATGAACACGTTGAATCTGCCTGAGAACTTCCTCGAAGTCAACGGCGACGGCAACCGCTTTGTGGCCGAGGACGCCCACTACATGGTGGAAATGGACGCGATGCTGGCAAGCCCCAACCCCAACTTCGCATACCTGTTTGACTCCAACAACGACGTGACGGTCCTGGAAGAACTGGTTGCAAAGGGGACCATGGTCAAGGCCGGCACCATTGAGGAACTGGCCCAGAAGATGAACATCAATGTGGAAGGCCTCAAGGCCACCGTGGCGCGGTACAATGAACTTGCCGGCAAGGAAGATGTCGACTTCGGCAAAGCCAAAGAGCTGATGCTGGGCTTCAGCAAGGCCCCCTTCTACGGTATCAAGGCTTATGCAGAGATTCTGCTCTCCTTCGGCGGCCCCGTGGTCAACGAAGAATGCGAGTTCCTCACTGCTGACGGCTCTGTGATCCCCGGCGTCTACGGCGCAGGCGAACTGGTGAACTCCAAGCTGTTTGTGGTGGGCTACTCCTACGGCGGCGGCGCGATTCAGCACGCGATTGCCACTGGACGTATTGCCGCCCGGAATGCATTTGAAAACTATGTAAAGTCCAGGTAAAAGGACGTCCCATATGAGCGTTGATCAAGGGGTTTGCCAAAACTAGAAGACCGACGCTCTTTAACGGGGCAAAAACGGCCAGCGGCAATCAAGCGCATAAATGCTTGAAGCAGCTGGCCTTTTTGCCAAATCTATGAGGAAGCTTCTCTTTTGCGGGTGAATCTGGTGATTGCGGTTTTATATGCCACAGTTTACCTCATCGATGTCTTTTCCGGTACGCAAACGCCCCCAACTCTGGACGGTCGGGGGCGTTTGTGCGCTTTGAAAGCGCCGGAATCGCTGCAGCTTCGGGCTCTTCTGACCAATCACTGGCCGGTTCTAGCTTCCCGCATCCGGTGGGCGGATGGGCGAAGGCAAATCGCCCTTGATACTGCCCTGCCACTCGCACGTTTACGTATTAAAGACAGCATGTATCAGGCGCGTTTCCGAGCGTTGCCTGTTCGTCGAAGGGAAATGCCGCCGCGGCAAGGCCGGTTTGCCTTCGCGGCACGCGATGGATGTCGTTTTTGATTTCGGAACAGCAGGCTTGACAGGGTGTGCCCTGCCGGCGATAATTGCGGCAGGCGGCGCGAGCTGAGCAATCGATTCTTCATTAGGCAGGTGCATTGCGCAGCGTGATCACCATCATCCTGGCGTTTGGGCAGGTCGTCGGGGCAGAGCTGGTCTGTGCCGGGGTCATCTTCTGCGTCCTGCTTTTTGCGGGGGCATTCGCGCTGTTCAGGCAGAACAGGAGCAGAAGGAACATGACCCGCTATCTGGCGTCGGCGTTTGCCATCCTGGAACTGTGCGACCTGATCTGGATGGCGTACTTCTTTCCCGGCGGCACGTATGTGAACAGAGGGCTGGCAGGCGCGGGCATCCTTTTCATGTTTCCGCTGCTGCTGCTGATGCTCAACATCATCCTGACCTGCTCAAACAGGCGATAACCAAAGCAGCGCCTGCCGCAAAGGCCGGGCGGGGATGAAAACTTCCGGTCAGGCAACTAATTTCATCAAACATGCTCTTATCAACCGGCCGTTTCGGCAAGGTAACTCCCGATTGCTTGTACATTGTAACAACGTATGCTAGAATATTATCAAAACACGCTGCTGCGCAACGGTGACGAACCGCCGTGGTAAAGCGGATGGCGATCATCGCTGTGCCGGCGTTTTTTTCGCGCTGTGGCGCGTCGCCATTCTCCACCCATTGACAGGAGGGAAGAAACTTGAAAAAGAAAGCGCTTTGCCTCGTTCTGGCGGCACTGCTCGCCGCCACGGTCCTGGCCGGATGCAGCCAACAGGCCAGCGAACCGGAAGCTGCCATGAAGGCGGGCACCTACAAGGCCACCGCTCCCGGCTTCTATGGCGATTTTGAAGTCTCCGTCACCGTGGACGAGAAGTCCATCCTCTCCATCGACATCGGCGAGAACATGGAGACCACCGGCATCGGCTCCACAGGCCTTGAGCTCATGGCCGAGCGGATGAAGGAGTACAACACCGCCGGCGTGGACGCCGTGACCGGCGCCACCATGTCCAGCGCCGCGCTGCGCGTCGCCGTCACCGACTGCCTGCGCCAGGCGGGCGCCCCCGAGTCCATGTTCAAGGCGCCCGAAATCAAGAAGGAAGCCGAGAAGACCATCGACACCGACGTGCTGGTCATCGGCGCCGGCGCCGCGGGCCTGAGCGCGTCCATCACCGCGGCCCAAGGCGGCGCGAAGGTCACCCTGATCGAGAAGCAGGACATCATCGGCGGCACCACCGTGCTGTCCGCGGGCATCGTGTACGCCGCGCTGGACGAGGCGGACATGCCCAAGATGGTGGACTACTACATGGAACGCGCCAACGGCAACGCCAGCCGCGAAATGCTGACCTACTTCGCCGAGCACTCCCTGGAGACCATCGCCTTCCTGGAGGACGCGGGCGTCCAGTGGATGATGACCGCCCCCGCCGGCACCGCCCCCGAGCCCCGCGCGCGCTTCTCCGTGGGCTTCACCGGCTACACCATCACCAGCGCCCTTGAGAAGAAGGCCAAAGACCTCGGCGTCACCATCATGACGGGCGTCAAGGGCACCGAGCTGATCACCCGGGACGGCGCCGTGGTGGGCGCGAAGGCCACCTCTGCCGCCGGCGACTATGTGTTCAACGCCGGCGCCGTGGTGCTCGCCACTGGCGGCTTTGACGCCAGCCCCGAGATGAAGTCCCAGTACGCGCCCGACTCCACCAACGACTTCCCGCTGTCCAACAAGGGCAACGTGGGAGAAGGCATCCAGATGGGCATGGCCGTCGGCGCGGACACCGTCTTCAAGGGCGGCATGATCGGCTTCATCTGCGTGGACGCCACCCTGTCCAACAGCGGCCAGAACTCCCTGGCGTTCGCCTCCAAGTGCTTCGTGAAGAAGGACGGCACCTTCCTTGGCATGCACATTGACTACCCCATCTCCCATACCCTCATCAAGAAGAGCGGCGAAAGCCTGGTGTACGGCCTGATGGATTCCACCGGCTCCCAGGACGGCACCAACGCCAGCGGCGAAACCGCCGTGAGCATCGGCCGCGGCTTCAAGGCGGACACCATTGAGGAACTCGCCGCCGCCGCGGGCATGGACGCCGCAAAACTCGCCGACGCCGCCGGCCAGGCCGGCCTGACCACGGCGCCCTACTACCTCGTGGAAGTGCGCCCCACCACCATCGGCTCCATGGGCGGCCTGAAGACCAACACCAAGGCCGAGGTGCTGGACAAGCAGGGCAACCCCATCCCCGGCCTGTACGCCGCCGGCGAAGTGGCGAACGGCGATTTCTATGACGTCGAGTACCCCGCCTCCGGTTCCTCCAACGGCCTGGCCATCACCTTCGGCCGCGCCGCGGGCACCAACGCCGCGGAATACGTCCGCAAGTAATCGATCGGGTTCGAACAGCGGGCCCCGCCATTTGGCGGGGCTCTTTTCTTTTATAATTGCAGCCGGAAAAACGGGCGGGCGTGCTCCGATGCCATCCACCCGGCTGTTGGAAATGGGAGGAAGATTTCTTATAATACATGTAATACAGGCATCAGGCCGGCTGCAAAAGCGCCGGCACGCATCGGGAGGGAGAGCATGAAAATCCGGGCGGTCATGGAATACAATGCGGACGGGTATTTGATGCATGCCGAAAACTTCATCGGCGCTTTCACCCGCGGAAGGACAAAGGAGGAAGCGCTCGCCAAGTTCCCCGCGGAAATCAGGAGCTATCTTCGCTGGCTGGGCAGGGAGGGCGCGTTCGCCGAACACGTGGAAGTGGAAATCGTGCAGCAAAAGCTGAGCGGGCTGCAGATCTGCGACGCGGACTCGGACGTCCTGTTCGACGCCGAAAACCCGCCCCTCGAACGGGGCGAATACGAATCCCTCAAAGCCCTCGCCCTGAAGTCCGCGGCGGACTTTCAGCTGCTGTATGACTCCGTGCCGGACAAAAACGCATCGCCCAGGCCCCGCCGCAGGACTTTTTATGGCGACGTCCCCCGTACGGCGGAGGAGATGTACCGCCACACCATGAACGTCAACAGCTATTACTTCGGGGAAATCGGCGTCAAGGCGGACAACGGGCCGGACATCCGATCCTGCCGGAAGGCGGGCTTTGAAGCGCTGGAGGCGCAGGAGGGCTTTCTTGCGAACCGGGTGTTTTCCGGCAGCTGGGGCGAGCAGTGGTCGTTGCGCAAGGTCCTCAGAAGGTTCATCTGGCATGACAGGATCCACGCCAGGGCGATGTTCCGCATGGCGGCAGAGCTCTTTGGCGAAAACGCGGTGCAAAACCCCTTCCGGTTCTAAGTTTTTTTCAATAGGTTTATACACAGAAAATGAAGTCGCGGCTTTATGGCCGCGGCTCTTTTTGCCTGGGAGTCGCTCGGGAAGGATGAATCTTGAAAAAAAGTGCGGCAAAGCCACACCAAAAGTATGTTATTTATCTAACAAAACCGTGCTATGCTGTTGCTGCAAAGGGCAGCCAGGCTGCTGCAAGGCGCCGGCGCCCCGCGCATCTTCTAGATGAAAAGTCGGAAGGAGAGAAGGAAATGAAAAAGGCATTAGCTCTGGTACTCGCTTTCGCCCTGCTCATGGGCCTCGCCGCCTGCACGGGCGCGGCGAACGAAGGCGCGGTCGAAACGCCGGATGCCGCCGGCACCCCCGCGCCGGTGGAAAGCGCAGAACCCGCAGGCAAAACGCCCCTGAAGGCCGGCACCTACACCGCCTCCAAGCAGGGCATGAACGGCGACGTGACCGTCGAAGTGGTGGTGAGCGAGGACGCCATCCAGTCCGTCACCGTCACCAGCAACCTCGAGACTCCCGGCATCGGCAGCCCGCTGACCGACGCTGAAGGCAACATCCTGAACGAAGCGGGCGACATCCCCGTTCTGGTGATCCCCCAGAGGATCGTCGAAGCCCAGAGCGTCAAGGTGGACGCCGTGACCGGCGCCACCATCACCAGCGCCGCCATCATCGGCGCCGTGACCGACTGCCTGACCCAGGCGGGCGCCAACATCGACGAGTGGAAGGCCCAACCGGCCGTCACCGAGGCTGCCGCCGCGAACGATGAGGCGGACGTCGTGGTGGTGGGCGGCGGCGGCGCGGGCCTCGCGGCTGCCGTGGCGGCTGCCCAGAAGGGCGCCTCCGTCATCATCGTCGAGAAGAACGGCGCCGTGGGCGGCGACACCCTGGTCTGCGGCGCGATCTACAACTGCCCGGACGAGGAGCTGCAGAGCCAGGTGACCATGACCGACGCCGTCAAGGCCACCATCGAAAAGGCGCTGGCCGAAACCCCGGTCAGCGAGGAGCACGCCGCGCTGCAGGCCGAAGTGCAGGCCCAGTGGGACGCCTACAAAGCAGCCGGCCGCACCGACCTGTTCGACAGCAAGGAATGGTTCGCCCTGCAGACCTGGATCAACGGCGACAAGGTGGCAAACCTCGACCTCGTGAAGAAGCTGTGCTACGACGCCGCCGCGGGCTATGAGTGGATCAAGTCCCTGGGCATGAAGTTCGACGCCCACATCAGCCAGGGCGCGGGCTCCCTGTGGCAGCGCACCCACACCTCCACGATGCAGATGGGCACCGGCTTCATCAGCACCTACGTGAAGAACATCCGTGAAAACGACAAGATCAAGCTGTTCACCAACACCACCGCCAAGAAGCTCGTTATGGAGAACGGCAGGGTGTGCGGCGTCATCTGCGTGGACAAGAACGGCAACGAGGTGACCTACTCCGCCAAGAAGGGCGTGGTGCTGGCCACCGGCGGCTTCTCCGCCAATTCCAAGATGATTTCCCAGTACAATACCTCCGGCAAGTGGAGCGATTTGAGCAAGGTTCCCACCACCAACCGCTTCTCCTGCTCGCAGGGCGACGGCATCACTATGGCCCTGGAAGTGGGCGCTTCCCTGACGGATATGGACCAGATCCAGCTGCTGTACCTCGGCAACGTCAAGGACGGCGGTTTGACCAAGTACCCGCCGCGCGTGGTCAACGGCACCGACCAGGAAATCTTCGTCAACGTCAACGGCGAGCGCTTCGTCCGTGAGGACGGCCGCCGCGACGAAATCTGCCTCGCGGTGCTGCAGCAGCCCCAGCAGATGTTCTACTTCATCGAATCCGCCGACGGCGACTATGTGGATATCAAGAACGCCATCTCCGCGGACGGCTTCACCTTCCAGTATCTGGAGGAGAACGGCTACATCGTCGTGGGCAACACCATCGAGGAGCTCGCCACCAAGCTGGGCATGGATCCCGCGGTGCTCAAGAACACCATCGACGAGTTCAACGCCTGCGTGGAAGCCGGCAAGGACGAGAAGTTCGGCCGCACCCTGTTCTCCGTCAAGCTGGAGAAGGGACCCTTTGTTGCCACGCCCCGCCAGGCCTGCATCCACCACACCATGGGCGGCGTGACCATCGACGAATACTGCCACGTGCTGGATACCAACGGCAACCCCATCCCCGGCCTGGTGGCCGCGGGTGAGGTCACCGGCGGCATCCACGGCGGCAACCGCCTGGGCGGCAACGCCGTGGTGGACACCGTGGTCTACGGCAGGCAGGCCGGCGAGACCATCGCCATGGAATAAGCACGCAACACAGCACCGTAAGATTCGGCAAAGCCCCTCCTGAAACACCGGTTTGCCGAACCGCGGCCGGGGGACCTCGTGTCCCCCGGTTTTTTGCTTGGGGTTGACGCACGCAATTCCATATAGGCAAGGAGTGAAGAATTTGTTATAATAGCGACAATCCCCCGCGCCCGGCGGGGCGGGGCGGAACGCTGTGCCGCATACATTTGAGAACAGCCGCCCCGGCAAGACGCATCCAATCGTCCGGAGGAAGCATTCCATGGAGACCAAACAGCTCGTCACTTTCGTCACCCTGGCCAAGGTGAAAAGCTATCAGCGGGCGTCGGAACTGTTGAACTACGCGCCGTCCACGCTGGCGAAGCAGATCCGCGTGCTCGAGGAGGAGCTGAGCGTGAAGCTTACGGAACGAAGGGGCACGCGCATCGAACTCACCGAGGACGGCAAAAAGTTTTTGCCCCACGCGGAGCACATGCTCAAGGAATACGAGGAGATGCTCCACGAGCTCGATCCCGAAAAGGGCAAGTCCATCCGCATTGCCGGCGGCGAACCGCTGGTGGGCTACAGCTTTTCGGACATGCTGCTGGAGTTCTTCAAGGTGAACGCCCATGTGCGCGCCACCGTGGAGATGATCTGCTGCAGCGAGATTCCCGCCATGATCGCCAGGGACGAGACGGACATCGGCTACGTGCACGACATGAACATCCTCAAGCCCGAGGGGATGCACGTGGTGCCGTTTTACCGCGAGGAGGTGTGCCTGGTAACCACGCCCGAAAACCCGCTGGCCGCCAGGCCGTCGGTGTACTACGGCGACCTATCCGGCAGGGACTTCGCCTTCACCTACGGCGAATGCTCGTTCTGCGCGGAGTTCATCAGCCGCCTGAAGAAAAACGGCATCGAGGCCAGGTCCTCCGTGTTTCTGGGGAGCTACATGTCCGTGCTGAACAGCGTCCGCTGCGACAACCGCATCACCCTGATTCCCGCCACGTCGTTGCCGAAGGTGCTCAAGGACGGTTTCGTCCGCCTCAACTGGGAGGATGAGCCGCTGCTCCCCTGGGTGCAGGTGCTGTACTCCGCCGCAAAGCCCTTAAACGGCGTGCAGGAGGATCTGATCCGCTGGACCAGGTGCGTCGCCAGCCAGCGCATCGCTGCCAGCAGCCAGGACGACGTGGTGCGCTTCGTGGGATAGCAAAAGTTCAGACGTTCAAAACAAGCCGCACGGCGCAGGCCGGCGGCGTTTTCTTTTGGCGGACGGCCGAAATGCATTGCTCCTTCGGCGTGCGAAAAAGGCCGCACCGCGGTGTGGAGTGGATGAAAGAATGGCCCTGGATTGTTGAAAATTTCTTAAGTTGCACAGAAAACTGATTGACATTTCCTGCGAATCCGCATATAATCTCAATAAATTAGTCACAACTCCAATAAAAATCAAAGTAAATCAACTCTATTCCACAGGATCTCCCGCCTATCGGCAGCAAGAACCTCATCCCGTCAAATCATCCAGAAAGGAGCCCCCCATGAAGAACTACATACTGGTCATCGACGAAGGCACCACTGGAACCAGGGCGCTGATTTTTGACAGGCAGTTCAAAATCGTCGCCCAGAGCTACGAGGAATTCACCCAGTACACCCCCAGCGAGGACAAGGTCGAGCACGACGCGATGGAAATCTACGAAAAGAGCGTCGCCATGTGCAAGAAGGCCCTCGCCATGTCGAACATCAAGCCGGAGGAGATCGCCGCCATCGGCATCACCAACCAGCGCGCCACCTCTGTGGTGTGGGACAAGAACACCGGCGAGCCGCTGTGCCGCGCCATCGTCTGGCAGGACAACCGCACCGCCGCCCGCTGCGCCGAGCTGAACGCCTCCGAATGGGGCGAGAAGGCGAAGAAGGCCACCGGCTGGACCATCGCGCCGGTGTATTCCTCGCTGATGCTGGAGTGGCTGCTGAAGAACAACCCGGAAGTGAAGGCCAAGGTGGACGCGAAGGAAGCGCTGTTCGGCACCATCGACACCTGGCTGGTCTGGAAGCTCACCGGCGGCAAGGTGCACGCGGTCAGCTACTCCAACGCCTCCGTCATGGGAAGTCTGGACCTTTCCACCGCGGACTGGTACAAGGAATTCCTTGACTATCTCGGCATCCCGATGCACATCCTGCCCGAAATCCGCGAGGACTCCGGCGACTTCGGCGTCACCGACCCGTCGATCTTCGGCTGTGCGATCCCCATCGGCGCGTGCATCGCGGACCAGCACTCCGCGCTGTACGCCCAGGGCTGCCGCGTGCCCGGCACGGCGAAGCTGACCAACGGCACCGGCTCCTTCCTCGACGTGAACATCGGCGAGAACTGCGTGGTGCTGAACGGCGGCATCAACACCGTCATCGCCTGGAAGATCAAGGGCAGGATCCTCTACGCCATGGAAGGCTACGCCGCCGTGACGGGTTCCGCGGTCCAGTGGCTGCGGGACGGGCTGAACATCATCGAAAAGTCCGCCGATTCCGAGGCGCTGGCCAGGAGCGTGCCGGACACCAACGGCGTGTACTTCGTGCCCGCGCTGACCGGTCTGGGCGCGCCCTACTGGGACCCCTTCGCCCGCGGCACCATCATCGGCATCACCCGCGGCACCACCAAGGCCCACATCTGCCGCGCCACGCTGGAGGCCATCGCGTTCTCCATCAAGGACATCATTGACGACATCGCCAAGCACACCGGCAGCGCCGTCAAGGAAATCAAGATCGACGGCGGCGCGTCGGCGAACAACCTGCTTGCCCAGTTCTTCGCGGACATTCTGGACTGCAAGGTCGCGCGTCCCGCCTCCGTGGAAGCCACCAGCCTGGGCGCCGCCCAGATGGCGGGGCTGTATGCCGGCATCTGGACGGAGGAGGACTTCGAGAACGCCGTGGAATACGACGCCGAGTTCACCAGCAGCATCACCGCCGAGGAGCGCGAGGCGCGCTACGCCGGCTGGTGCGAAGCGGTCAAGCGCAGCGCCAACTGGATCAGGCATTGATGCCGCACGGATAGAGCGGGGAGGGAAAAGGCCGTTCCGCGCACGCCGCAGCTGCGGGGTGCGCGGGGCGGGAATTGCGCAGGCTCTGTCGGCAGGGGGTCCAACCTGCCGACATCGTCTGGGAAAGGAATGATATGCGTTGACGGACAACGAACTTGTCGCGAACTTTGAAAAAGCGCTCAAAGAAAGCGGTTTGCCCGCCGAAAAGGTCAGGGCAAAGGCCGAGGACGGCATCCTGACCCTTTACGGAGAGGTGGACAGGTGGGCTACGGCGGTGGACATCGGCCACATGGCCGCCAAGCTCCCCGGCGCAGTAAACGTGGTGGTGGACATCACATCCCCCGACCTTCCGAAGAAGGAAAAGCGGGATCTGGCGCCCTATCGCGCCCTGGGAGTTGCCGACCGCGCGGACGTGGTCATCATCGGCGGCGGCATCACGGGCTGCGCGGCCGCCCGCCAGCTTTCCAAATACAAGCTGGACATTCTGGTGCTCGAGCGGAAGGAGGACATCTGCGAAGGCACCACCAAGGCCAACAACGGCATGGTGCACTCGGGCTACGACTCCAGGCCCGGCACGCTCAAGGCGAAATACAATGTCCAGGGCAACGCCATGTATACCCAGTGGGCGGAAGAACTGGACTTCAAATTTAACAGGACGGGGTCCTTCGTCCTCGGGTTCACCGAGGAGGACCGCGCCACATTGGAAAAACTGTGCGAAAACGGCAAAAAGAACGGCGTCCCCGGCATCGAGGTGATTTCGGGCGACCGGGCGCGCCAGATCGAGCCCGGCCTTTCGGACGCCGTCACCTGGGCGCTGTGGACGCCCACGGCGGGCTACGCCGAGCCCTATGAGGTCGCCCTCGCCTGCGCGGAAAACGCGGTGGACAACGGCGCCCGCTTCAAGCTGAACTGCGAGGTGCTGGACGTTCTGACCGAAGACGGCCGCGTCCGCGGCGTGCTCACCACCGAAGGCATCATCGAGGCGCCGGTGGTCATCAACGCGGCGGGCGTGTACGCGGACGAAATCGCCGAAATGGCGGGCGACCTCTTCTATTCCATCCACAACCGCCGGGGCACGCTGGTGATTCTGGACAAGGAAAACAAAGGGAAGCTGCACACCTATTCCGGCCTTGCCCCCAGCAACTACACCAAGGGCGGCGGCCCCATGGCCACGCCGGAGGGCACGCTGCTCCTCGGCCCTTCCGCCAAGGAAGTGCCGGACAAGGAGGACCTGGGCGTGGACGAGGACGACCTGCGTTTCGTGCTGGACAAGGCGATGATGCTCACCAAGGGCATCAGCCCCGACACGGTGATCACCTACTTCAGCGGGGCGCGCGCCGCCACCTACAACGAGGACTTCATCATCCAGAACTCCCAAAAAGTCAAGGGGTTCATGCACGTGGCGGGCATTCAGTCCCCCGGCTTTGCCTCTGCGCCCGCGATTGCGCAGCGGGTGGAGGAGCTGTATCTGGAGCTGAACCCCGACGCCGAGCCGGACCCGAACTACAACCCCATTCGCAGGTGCAAAAAGCCCTTCCGGGACTGCAACGCGGAGGAACGCCGCGCGCGCATCGCGGAAAACCCGGCCTACGGCAGGGTCATCTGCCGCTGCGAGACGGTGACCGAGGGCGAAATCCTCGACGCCATCCACGGCAAAATTCCGGCGCGGACGCTGGACGCCGTCAAGCGCCGCACCCGCGCGGGCATGGGACGCTGCCAGGCGGGGTTCTGCGGCGCGCGGGTGCTGGCCATCCTCGCCCGGGAACTGGGCAAGCGCCCCGACGAAATCACGCTGAAAGGGAAGGGTTCTGAGGTGCTCATCGCCGAAAACCGCCCGGCCAAAGGAGGCGAACAGCAATGAAAAGCGCCGAACTGGTGATCATCGGCGGCGGGCCTGCGGGCCTCGCGGCGGCGGTCAGGGCCAGAGAACTGAACGTCGGCAGGATCGTGCTCATCGAGCGGGACAGGCACCTCGGCGGCATCCTTCAGCAGTGCATCCACGACGGCTTCGGCCTGCACCGCTTCAAAAAGCAGCTTTCCGGCAGCCAGTACGCGCAGAAATTCATCGACGAGGTGGAAAAGGGCGGCATCGAGGTGCTGACCGACACCATGGTGCTGGAGCTGACGAAGGACCGGCAGGTTACCGCCACAAGCACAGCACACGGCCTTGTGACCATTCAGGCGGGGGCGGTGATACTGGCGATGGGCTGCCGGGAACGCACCCGTCCCCAGGTGCGCATTTACGGCGACCGCCCGGCGGGCGTGCTCACCGCGGGGGCGGTCCAGCGGTATATCAACGTGGAAGGCTGGCTGCCCGGCAAGCGCGCGGTCATCCTGGGCTCGGGCGACATCGGCCTCATCATGGCCCGCCGCATGACGCTGGAGGGCATCGAGGTGGAGGGCGTCTACGAAGTGATGCCCCATCTCGGCGGCCTTCGCAGGAACAAGGTCCAGTGCCTGGACGATTACGGCATTCCGCTGCACCTTTCCACCACCGTGGTTTCGGTGCACGGCAAAAAGCGGCTGGAGTCCGTCACCGTGGCGAAGGTGGGGCCGGACAAAAAGCCCATCAAAGGAACCGAGCGGGAGATTCCCTGCGACCTTCTGGTGCTGTCCGTCGGGCTCATCCCGGAAAACGAGATCAGCCGCGCCGCCGGCATCGAGCTGCACCCCGTGACGAAGGGTCCGGTGGTGAACGACGCCATGATGACCAGCCTGCCCGGCGTGTTCGCGGCGGGCAATGTGGCGGCGGTGTTCGATCTGGTGGATTACGTCTCCCAGACCGGCGAGAAGGCGGCTATGGGCGCGGCGGAATTCCTGAAAAACGGCGCGGCGGGCGAGACCGTGGACGCGACTTGCGGGGAGAACGTCTCCTTCGTGTTCCCCCAGAAGGTGCGAAAGGACGCCAAGGGGCGGCAGATTGAGCTTTATTTGCGCGTCAGGCAGCCGTTAAAGGGCGTCACCGCCACCGTCACCTGCGAAGGCAGGACCCTGTATGCCAAAAAGCACGCCGTCGCCAACCCGCCGGAGATGATCGCCATCAGCTTTACGCCCGAAGCGGAGCTAACAGGCCCCGTCGTCGTGGACGTGAAATAGGGGGGATCGCCATGATTGAGAAAAACTACACCTGCATCGTCTGCCCGATGAGCTGCGATCTGACGCTGCGGGACGACGGCGGCGCGCTGACCGTCACCGGCAACGCCTGCAAGCGGGGCGAACTCTACGCCAAGAGCGAATACACCGACCCCAGGCGCATGGTCACCACCACGGTGAAAATCGCGGGGGCGGATATTTCCCGCCTGCCGGTGATCAGCACCGCGCCGGTGCCCAAGGGCATGCTTTCCGACTGCCTGCAGCTGCTGTACCGGACGGAGGTCAAGGCTCCCGTCCGGGCGGGGGATGTCATCATCAAAAATATTCTGAATACGGGGGTGGACATCATCGCCGCACGCACGTTGAAAAAGGATAAGGGGGACGTTACCGCGTTCCTCGCCGCAGTGGCGCAAAATTGCCCTGAAACCGAAATTCTGACCCGGCCGGAGGACCGGCTCATCTATTCCCACGGCTGCTATCCGAAGGAATACAAGTGGATGCGGCAGGGGGCCTACCCCTATGTGACGGACGCGGTGCTCCGCCCCGCCACGGAAGGGGAAATCTCCGCGATTTTGAAGCTGGCGAACCAATACGACATCGGCGTCATCCCCTACGGCGGGGGCAGCGGCATCGTCGGCGGCAGCATCCCCTACAACGGGGAGATCATCATCGACACCAAGCGCCTTCGGAGCTTTTCCATCAACCCCGTCAACTGCACCGCCACCGGCGGCTGCGGCCTGACCGGGGCGGAGTTCGAAAACCTGCTCAACGAGCGGGGCTACACCTGCGGCCATTACCCCCAGTCCTTCCAGAGCGCGGTGCTGGGCGGCATGGTGGCGACAAGGGCGATCGGCACCTTCTCCACCAAGTACGGCAAGATGGACGACATGGTGACCGGCCTGACGGTGGTGCTGCCTGACGGCGACATCCTGACCACCCATCCCGCGCCCAAGCGCTCCACAGGCCCCGAGCTCACCCAGCTCTTTCTGGGCAGCGAGGGGGTGTACGGCATCGTCACCTCGGTGACCATGCGCATCTACCCCATCGCGGAAAAGCGCATCTTCGCCGCATACACCTTCCCCACCACGGAGGACGGGCTTTTCGCCATCCGCAGCTTTGTGCAGAAGGGGTTCAAGCCCGCCGTGGTGCGGCTGTATGACGAGGAGGAGGCCTCCCACAAGATCGCCCACTACGGGTTTGAGAAGGACTTCGCCCTGCTGATCCTCGTGTTCGAGGGCGACGCGGACATGACCGAGCTGGAGGCCGGAAAGGCACACGAGATCTGCCTTGCGGCGAACGGCAGGTACAAGGGCGAGCGCGCGGCCAAAGAGTGGTTTGACACGCGCTTTTCCACCAAAAAGATGCTGGATTACGACGTCATCACCGGCGGCACCGCGGACGCCGTGGAAGTCGCCGCGCCGTGGGACTGCATCGCCACCGTGTGGCGGGAGATGCGCAGGGCCCTCAAGCCCCTGTGCGCCTCGCTGGACTGCCACTTCTCCCACGTGTACCACACCGGCGCCAGCGTCTACGTAATTTTCCACTCGCTGACCGGCGGCGACGATTATGACGGCGAAAAGCGCTACGACGAATGCCTGCGCATCGCCATCGAGACCAGTTTGAAGTACGGCGGCAACGTCTCCCACCACCACGGCGTGGGGACGGCGAAAGCCGAATGGCTGCCCCTGGAGCACGGCGAGGCGGGCATGAAGGTGATGAAGGCCGTCAAGGACGCGCTGGATCCCAAGGGAATACTGAACAAAGGAGTGCTGGGACTATGAGGAGCTTTACCTTGGAAAACATGGCCGCCTCCGTCGACCGCCAGACCATTCACATGGACCAGGGCGTCACCTACAACCCGGAATACCTGGCCTCCGGCAGCATGCGGTTTTATCCGTCGCGCATCGCCCAGGTCGCCCGGGCGGTCTGGAAGGGCGAGCTCGAGGCGACGGAGTACGGGGCGGACACCGTCTTTACTCCCATCCTGTCCGGCCTCGGCGAGCGGTGGCAGAACTTCGGGGAGGACCGCAACGAATACCTGCTGGTCAGCCTGCTGTTCCGCGAGCTGTTCGTGCAAAAGGGCTTCAAAAAGGACGCGGCGGAAGCGCTGCGCCAGACCGTCAGGCAAAACGGCGGGCACATCCTCCCCGTCGAAGGGGAAGCGCGCACGCGCTGGGAGGCGTTCCTCCCCGCGTCGGACGACAGCGCCGTCTGCCTGCTGGTGGACGATGCCACCCTCGCCTACGCGTCGGGCTGCGCCTACGAGCTGGGGGCGTTCCTGAAAAAGAAGGGCGTTTCGGTGCGGAAGGACTTCGGGCCGTTCTTCGTGGGCTTTGAATACTTTGCCGCTGGGCTGATCGACGAGGGGATCGCGCACCTTCGCGCCCTGGTGGAAAAGCTGGAACAGGACGGGGTGCACACCGTCATCACATTGAGCGGCCAGAGCCAGTACGCGCTGACCACCCTTTGCGCCGCGCTGGGCATTTCGCACAGCCTTCGGGTGAAGCACGTTCTGGAGTACGCGGACGAGCTCGCCATCGAAAGGGCATACCTTCTGCCCGGCAGCTTCTGCTGCCGCTACCTGCCGCAGGTGTTAAAGAAAATCGACGCGCTGACGGCGTCCGAGGGCGAGCGCAGGGTGAAAAACAGCAAGGAGTTCCTGCCCCTTGTGGAAAACGGCAGGCGGGTCAACCTGCCCAACATGTGGCTGGCGCCCCTTTGCGCGGAATACGTTCCCTTCGGCGGAGACGAAGCCGTAAGCAAAGGGATTCTGGAAAACGGAATCCGGGAGATCAGGCGCGACGGCTACTCCCAGCTGGTGGTCTTCGACCCCTTTGCGTTCCGGGCGGCGCAGGAAGCGGGACTGAAACCGGTATATTACCTGTCCCTCATCGGCTGAAGCTTGAACGCCGCGGGGATTGCTGATACAATGGCGGAAAAAGGGGCTGCGGGCGCTTGAAACAGGCGCATGGGCGGCCGGCTTTCCCGGCGTCCCCGCGGCATTCATCTGCGGTTTTGTCGGTTTTGCGGGCGGCTTTCCGCCCGTGTCATCCCCATGTGTCGTGTGCGAGGCGGCCCCCGTGAAAGCGGGGGCATTGCGATAGGAGAGAACATGCTGACCATCGAGCGAAGAAAAAGCATACTGGACAAGCTGTATCGCGAGGGTTCCGTCAAGGTCAACGAGCTGGCCGCGCTGTACGGCGTGGGCGGGGAGACCATCCGCAGGGACCTGAAGGCCCTCGCGGCGGACTGGGACATTTCCGTGGTCTACGGCGGCGCGTACCTCAAGAACAGGGGCAACGTGGGCAGCGTGCAGGAGGAGAACATCATCCACAAGCGCAAGGAGAACTACGAGGCGAAGCAGATCATCGCCAAAAAGGCGGCGGACCTGGTGGTCCCGGGGGACATTATCGCCATCAACTCCGGCAGCACCGTGGAATACATCCTCGACTACCTGGGCGGCAAGACCCCGCTCTCCATCCTCACGCTGAACGTCAACCAGGCGGCAAAGGCTGCCATGCTCCCCGGGGTGGAGGTCTACCTTCCCGGCGGAAAGGTGCGCTCCTCCTCCGGCATGACCATCGGGCCGGACGCCGGGGACTTCATCCGCAACTTCACCATCAACAAGTGCTTTTTCGGCATCTCCGCGGTCAGCCTTTCCCGGGGCATCACCCATCCTGTCATGGAGGAGGTCCCCAACAACCGGGCGCTGCTGTCCGTATCGGAAAAGGTGTACGTCGTGGCGGACTCCTCCAAGTGCGACAAGCTCTCCCTCTACAGCATGGCGAAGCTGGACGAGGTGGACGCTTTCATCGTGGACGACCAGTTCCCCGAAAGTTACCGCAAATACATGGCCTTAAACGGCATTGAGGTCATCTGAACATGCAAAAACCCGGGCTTTTCCCGGGTTTTTCGCGCATTCGGCGGGGAAAGGGCCCAATGGCGGTCAATTCCCCGCTTTTCCCCCGCGCAAATGGCTGAAAAAAATCAGATGTGGCGAAAAAAGTCTGCTTGGAGATTTTTTCTGAGCATGGTATGATTCCAGTAGATCAGGCGGGGACTGATCGAATACGAAAGTGGAGGTACGAGCATGAAGTACGAATGCGCCTGCGGCTACATCTACGATCCGGAAGTCGGCGATCCCGACAACGGCGTTGCCCCCGGCACTGCCTGGGAAGACGTGCCCGAGGATTGGGTCTGCCCCGTCTGCGGGCTGGACAAGAGCGCCTTCGAGCCCGTCGGCTGAGGTCCATGCCCAAAGCCCCCGCTGGCGCGGGGGCTTTTGTGTCGCGCTGCGGGCGCGGCGGATTGGGGTATACTGGCTGTAAGCCCTGATCAACCTCATGGAGCATAGAATGAAGCGAAGCATTGTGTCCGCCCTTCTCATCGCCGCGCTGTTCATCGGGTGCGCGGCGGAGGGCGGAAGGGAAGGCGAGGAAAGGATGTACCGGAAAATCACCGCCGCGCAGGCGAAGGAACGCATGGAGCAAAACCCGTACGCCGTCGTGCTGGACGTGCGCACCCGGCAGGAGTACGAGGCTGGGCACATTGCGGGGGCGGTCCTGCTTCCCCTCGAGACCATCGGCGAAAACCCGCCGGAGCAGCTGCCGGACAAGGACGCGGAGATCCTGGTCTACTGCCGCACGGGCAACCGGAGCGCCAAGGCCGCGAATAAGCTCGCCGCGCTGGGGTATGCCAACGTATCCGACTTCGGCGGCATCGCCGACTGGCCCTACGGCACCGTCAAAGGCTAGCACAGGGCGGTCAGGCCGCAGCCGCGCAAAGCAAAAGGCACCCACGCCCGGGGTGGCAACGCCGGGTTTTGCATGCCTTGACGTGATGCGCCAAAAACCGCGCGTTCGGGGATGACAAAAGGCCTCTTCCCCCGGGAAGGGCCTTTTGCGCCTGTTTGGTCACTTGATGGGGATGCTGGCGACCCCACGGATGTGGGGCAGGGGGTCCACGGCCTTTTCGCCGATGTACAGCTCGAAGTGCAGATGGGGCTCGTCCGCGCTCTCCGCGATGGCGCTGGAGCCCACGGCGCCGATTTCCGTGCCCGCCTTGACCGCGTCACCCGCTTTGAGGGAGGGCAGCGCGTCAAGGTTGGCGTACACGGTACGGAAGCCCTCGTGGCGTATGGAGATGGTGTAGCCCATCATGATGTCGTTTTCGACGGACTCCACCACGCCGTCCGCCACCGCCCGCACCGCCGTTCCCCGGGGAGCGGCGATGTCCAGCCCCTTATGGCTCGTCCACTGCTTGAGGGTCTTTGAATAAAGCAGCGTAGCGTCCGCAAAAGCTGTTAGTATCTCGCCTTCCACGGGGGCAAACAGGAGGTTTTCCCCCTTGGGCGATGCGGCGTCCTCCTCTTCGGGCTCAGGCGCGGGCGCGGACTCGGGCGTCGGCGCGGGCGACGGGGTCGCGGCGCCTCCGCCGATCATGGAGGCGGGGGGCGTGGGGACGACCACCGGCGCGGGGGTGGGCGTGGCGTTCTGGACCTGTTCGAGGGTCTGGTCGCCGGACTGGCCCGCCTGCAGCACTTCCTCCTCCTCGGCGGGCGGCTGGGCGAGGGTCACGAAGGCGGTGACGCCCACCACCGCCAGACAGCCCAGCAGCACGAAGTAAAATCCTTTCTGCCGTATGAATGCCGCGGCTTTTTCCATGAAACCGCGTCCGTCTGTGCGAAAGCGCATGGAGATACCTCCCTGTATTGGTATAGTCTTCATTATTGCCGCATTTTCGCGGATTGATACCGGGGCGGCGGCGGAACGGTTGTTTCCTCACAAAAAAGGTGTTATAATGCCCCCTGAGGTATTTTTGCATGGACTTTGTCGCTATCGATTTTGAAACTGCCAACAGCAGCCGGAACAGCGCCTGTTCGCTGGGCGTTGTCATCGTGAAAAAGGGCCGTATCGTTGACAGGCGCTATTCGCTCATCAATCCCCAGACCAGTTTTCAGCGGTACTGCACCTATATCCACGGCATCACCGAGAGCGCCGTCAAAAACGCGCCCACGTTTTCGGATATTTACCCCGTTTTGTTCCAGATGCTGGACGGGCAGGTGCTCGCCGCCCACAACGCCCCATTCGACGTGGCGGTGCTCAAGGCATCCTGCGACGCGCGCGGCCTTCCCATGCCGAAGGTGGACCCCTTTTGCAGCGTGGAGATGGCGCGCATCGCCTGGCCGGAGCTGCCGCACCACAGGCTGAACACACTGGCGGAGCAGTTCCATCTGGATCTGCGGCACCACAACGCCATCGGGGACGCCACCGCCTGCGCCCAGCTGGTGCTGCTGTGCGCCGACCAGTTCGGCGCGAACAACATCGCCGAGCTGCGCGGCATGCTCGCCATCAAGGACTACCGGAACCGCGAGGAGGCCAGGGCGCGCAAGGCGCGGGAGGAGGCCGAGGCTGCCGCCATCGCCGCCATCGAGCGGGACGCCGCGCTGCGGGAAGAGGCGAAGATCCCCGCCCTGTTTTAGGCATCTGCTGTTTTCACTGCTGCAAGCCGTGTCTGCGCGGCTTTTTTGCTTGGGCGGCAGGGGCGCTGCCCGGGACGCACTGGGAATGGAAACGAAAATGTTTCCGGCAGAAAAATAACGCTTGACAGCGCCCGTCACAGCGCGCATACTGGAAAGGTATTCAAAAGAACTGCTTTATCCCGTTTGACGCGGATTCAGCCGTGCGCAAACGGGTTTTGTCTTGCGTTTGGGTACGAAAAAAACATCAGGAGGTACCCAAATGAATCGCGGTACAGTAAAATGGTTTGACGCCGGCAAGGGCTACGGCTTTATCGGCAGCGACAACGGCGGCGAGGACGTGTTCGTGCACTTCTCCGCCATTGTGACGGAGGGCTTCAAGTCCCTTTCCGACGGGCAGAAGGTCACGTATGACGTGGAGCTCGACCCGAAGAACGGGAAGAAGACCAGGGCGGTCAACGTCCGTTTCGCGTAAGCGGCCTGAAACCAGCGGCGCCCCGCAGGAGAACCTGCGGGGCGCCTTTCTTTTGCGGAAACCGCAGCGGCAGGGCGTTTTGCCGCCGCAGAGCGCGCGCAAACCCTGCACCATCGCGTGCGCCGACAGCCTTGACAGCCCGGACGGCACGTCCTGCAATAGACAGAATGGTATTAGGTGACGGAGGTGGGGCCTTTGCCCCGCCGGGGACTGAACCGGAAGGCTGTCATCGCCGCCGCTGAATTGATCGAAGAAAAGGACCTTTCCGCCTTTTCGCTGAACGGACCCGGTTTTCGTGTTGGCGCCGGGCAAGCAGATCGCCGGCGCGGCGCAGGCGACCATGCTTTCCAATTTGGTGGCGCTGTCGTACCATTTGCTGCGCCTGCTGCGCAAAAAGGGCCGGACCGCCATCGCCCTGCACCCGAAGTTCGTGACGCTTTCAAAAGGCATTCCCAGGGAGGTTCTGCTGACCGGGCTTCCCAGCGCCCTCGTGCGCCTCATGGGCACCGTTTCCAACGTCACGCTGAACCATCTGATGTCCGCCTACAGCAACGAGGCCATCGCCGGCGTGGGCATCGCTTATAAGGTCGACAGGCTCACCTTCGGCATCGCCGTCGGCATGACCCAGGGCGTGGTGCCGCTGATCGGTTGCAACTATTCATCCGGTAACCTTCCGCGGATGAAAGCAGGCCGTCAAACGCCTCTTGAGCCTGGGCGTAGCGGTTGCCGGCGCCGCGCTGTTCACCTGCGTCCAGCCCATCGTGCGCGCCTTCATCGACAACGCCGCCGCCGTAACTTCCAGCCAGAGGTTTCAGCGCATCATCCGCATCACCGGGCCCTGCATCGCGGTGACGCTGACCATCAGCACCGGGTTCCAGGCCGTCGGCAAGAAGGTGCAGCCGACGATGCTGTCCCTGCTCCGAAAGGGCGGCTGGACGTGCCCTTCCTGTTTCTGATGAACGCGAAACCGGGCGTGAACGGCATCGTCAGGGCGACGCCCATCGAGTACTTCGGCGCCATGGTCATCGCGCTGCTGCTGTTAGTGCCTTTCTGGCACAGGCTGCAGAGCGCCCCGAACCTCTGAAGAACCGCCAAAAGGCCGCGCACCCGCGACAAATGGCCTAAAGATGCAGAAGCCCGCCGGAAAGCGGGCTTTTTCGCTGCGCGTTGCGGCGATAACCGGTCACAGTACGACGAAACTACGGCATTGCGCTTGACACGGCGTTGGTTTGATATTAAACTAACACGTGTGGCAGCAAAGGCGACAATGTGTGCCAAGGTAGTACCTTCCTTAAAGAATCCGCCGGCTTTGGCCGGCGGGTTTTTTTGACATTTGACAAGGTGCTAATGAATAGTATAATTATGTTTGTGCTGTTTGTTGGCCATAGCAGCGCGTCTTCGCCCGTCAGCCTCGGCTGGCGGGTTTTTGCTTGTCAGAATGAAACGTGCGAACCATGACGGACTGCGGCGGGATAATCAACGATTTGCAGGTGGTGTTTTGCTGACTGGTTTGCGGATTGGTAAGATGCACCAAGCTTTCTTGCTCTTTTGCATGAATCGCGTGAAAACAAGACTGGCAACCGCAATCAGGCCTCCAATTGCAATAAGCGCTATGGTAATTCCAAAAATCACTGGCATCGGGGGAACCGCTGCGTATTCCATTGCGTTGTTGTAAAACCCAAGCCCTGAGTTTGTTTCAAAATCCAGCTTGATAGCGGCGTTTTTCAAAAAGAAAAGCGAAAAATACTCGGCTATCAACAGCACAACTCCAACCAGGGCGGTTATCCATCCGGCGGTGAAGCATCTTCTTTGAAAATTCATCTTAACGCACGCCTCCAGTTTGGTGTTCACCGGACTGTAACAGGAGTCAGATGGATTGCCTGAAACACAGGTTCCTAATAATTCGTCAGACGAAACATGAAATGTACTGCACAGCAAAAGAAGCTTGTCTACATCCGGCGTGGATTGATCTGTTTCCCATTTGGAAACGGCTTGTCTCGATATTCCAATAAGGTCAGCGAGCTGTTCCTGAGATAATCCAGCTGCTTTTCTTAACTGCTGAATTTTTGCTCCGATTGACATTTTCTGCCCTCCTTTGGAGTTATGCGTTCATTGTACTCATTGTCTCCATGGCAATCCACCATGCGCACTTTGAATGTTCGCCACTCACAGTGGCATCCTCATTTTTGAGGACATATTCAATTGATTTAAAAGATAATAAGAATATAATGAAAACCCGTTGTCACAGTAAACCGGATTATGAAGAAAAGCGGTTTGCAGATCAGAACGGAAATCATGCGCCTGTTTTTTGCTCAAGCAATCTTATGCAACACGCAAAGCCAATGCAAGCACCAATAGGGCATTCACCCCTATTCTATAATGAAAGCCGAAAAGCAAAACACCGGAAAGGTTTCTTTCCGGTGTTGCTGTTTTTGGCACTTGCCGCTGTCCGGTCTTATTTTTTTATGTAACTCTTTGAAACATAGCCGGTGACGGCCTTGCCGTCAATCGCAACCTCAACCTTGTAAAAGCCGTCTTCGACTGCGAGGATGGTCACGGTCTGGCCGTTTTTCAGATACAGAAGCGTGGCGCCGTTGGGGGACTTTCTCAGGCGCAGGCTGCCGCTCTTCAGGCTGACCTTGCCGGCGCGCTCGGTGACGGTCACGGTGACGCGAAGGGTTTTGCCGTCCTCGGTGGTGAGGATTACCGTATCCGACCCGGCGGAAAGGGCGGTGATTCTGCCGCTGTTTGCCACGGCGATGGCACCATTGTCCTCCTCAAGCTCTGCGGAAACGATCTTCCTGCCCTTGACCTTCAGGGTGAGCGTCTGGCCGACTTTGAGCGTCCGCTCGTAAGAGGGCTTGTCCGTCACGGTGACGGCGAGCTGACCGCGCCTGCCGCTTTTCGTAAGGACGGTGATGGTTGCGGCGCCGGGTTTTTGGCCCGTGTACGCGCCGTCCGGCTCCACCGTCAGAACGGACGGGTCGGAGCTTTGCACAACGGAGATGGCTTCGCCTTCGGGCAGGGTGAGCTGCGCCGTTTCGCCCGCTCGGATGGTCTTTTTGCCGCCGAGGGTGACGCCTTCCACCACGGTGAGCTCCACCACGGCGCCGGTGTCGCCGCCTGTGACGAACACCTTCGCCGTGCCTGCGCTGAGGCCGGTGACGGTGCCGTCCGCGTTGACGCGGAGGATGCGGGAATTGTCCGTCCACAGGCGGGTAACGGGCGTGCCGTCGGCCATGCGGATGCGGGTGGTTTCGCCCTTCATCAGCGGCGACGATTCGGCGTAGGCCGCGCCGGTGCTCTGGATGACGGTCACCATGACGCTGCCCGTGCCGCCTTCGCCGGTGCGCACTTCAATGGTGGCGGTGCCGGGGGCGATGCCGATCACCCTGCCGTCGCCGGTGGCGAAGGCCACGGCGGGATTGCTGCTGAAGGCATTGGAGATGGTTTCGCCGGGCACATACAGCTGCACGGACTCGCCCGCCGCGAGGACGGTTTTCGCCGCGAGAGGGGTCACCGCATGGGAAGTGGCGGGTTTTGGGGGGCCTTCGGGCACGTCGGCGGTCACCGTCAGGGTGTGCTGATCAAACAGTATCAAAGACCCGTTGGAATCGAAGTAGAAGAAGAAGTTGAGCTGCTTATGGTTCATGCTCACCTTCGGCGTGAATTAGATGCCGGTGCTGTCGTCGCAGCGAATGGTGAAGGCATGCGTCACATCGTTGCCGGCACTGTCCTCCACTTTGATTACGATCGGGAAATCATAGGCGCGGACGCCTTTTGGTTCGTTCACAATACCAAAGAGCATGGTTTCCGCGGTCGTCAGCTCAACCTCGTCACTGTAATGCGGCTCAATCGGGCTAAGAATTTTTGTGATCTTTGCGCTCAGATTCACCGAGCCCCCTGAACTGCCACCCGTTTGGAGAGTGATGGTTCCCCTGAGCGAACGCGGTTCTTCAAACACTTCCGGCTTCAGGGGGATCACCTTGCCGTCCGTGCTCCCTATCAGTTCACTTGAGGTGCCCGCCGTCCAATTGCAGTTTAAGTTGATTCCTTTGCCGATGATTTGGAATGTGTTGTATTTAAACCCCGCGTAGAGCGTTTCCGGGAAAGCATCAAAGTGGAAAAGGAAGGCTCCCCGGATGGTAAAGCCGGTGGGAATCCGTTGATCATTCCTTTCCAGCCAGATTTCATATGGCCGCTGCAGAATCTCCCGCAGCGGATAGATGTTGGAACCCTCCAATGATCTGAAAGAGCACAAGTAGAATTCTTGATCATTATTTCCTTTAGCAGACAGTTCGCTTTTGAGTGGTTCGGCAGAGGCCGGCGGTACGGGCCGAAGTACCAGATCAACATCGTTGTCACCGAAGTACTGCTGCACCCAGCTCTTCATCACCGAATAATAAAAAAACAGATGCAGATCCGCCGTGTCGTCATAGTTTTTCTGTGGAATGACCTTGATTTCCAGGCCATCGCTGGACGATAAGGCGGTATCCGCGGTCTCGGTATATCCACTCCAATAAGTCCCGCGAAAGGGGGATTGCCCGTTGGAACTGAGGTAGATCTCGCCTTGGGCGACTGTTTCATCTGTAAAGCGGAAAGTCAGATCTATCGCCGCCGAACCAAAGCTGCTTTTGCAGTACAAGTAAAACTCTGTTCGATTCTCCGCAGGAATGGGGACCGTTTTGATTCCCAGCAGAAGTTCCGCATCCGGGGGAAGCGTCACCTCCTTCAGGTCATTTTCTCGGCCGCCGAAGTCAAACAGACGGGAGATGTTTTCGGGGAGGCCAATGATCATGGGAAGGGGGGTTGCTTCGCTGTTGTCTAACTCCTCTTTGGGAGAGATGGTACCGTCCGCATATGCGGTCACGCTCAAAAACAGCAACAGCATCACAGCGGCCGCAATCCACAGGATACGCCTTTTCTTCATGGATACCTGCCTTCCTCGCGCAATACGGCGAATAATATGTTACTTTACTATTTTATGTCAGTCACATAAGCCTTTCAAGGGGAAGGGTACGATAAATTGCGTAATACTTGCAAAACTCTTTCATGTTCCCGCAGGGCAAAGAGGTGGCCTTTGCAACCCTTCGGGACGGCGCTGTTCACCTTCGGCGGGCAAAAGCCCGTTTTGCGATGCGAACTTCCATGGTTGCTCCGAAGCGAAACTGAATTCTTCTGAATTGCAGATATCCCATAAACAGGGATTTGCTGTTGCTTCTTTTGATTGCAACCCTACTGATCAGGATAACGATGGTAAGAACTACTGCATAGATGGTGTGGGGGAGAATGGCAGCATGCGAGCGGATGGGCGCTGACGCTATCTCCCGCACGTTGGAGCTGCCCACCGCAGGACTCTGCGTCATCAACGCCGTGACGCTGGCGGGCGAACGGGTGGATATGATGCGGTGGAAAAAGTCCCAAGGAACAGTGTAAAAAAGCAGTTCCGAACAACGATGAAGGCCTGCCACTACAGGCAGGCCATGTATCATGTGGACTGAATAACTCCGTCGGGGTATGCTTCCCACGGAGTGGATGGATCAGCGACGACAGTTGAAGAAGCATCTGCAAATGTTACAGAGGATCCCGGTGCACCTGTTATTGCAGCGTCTGCACCTGCCGCGTTCAAAGGCGTCGAACTCGCGATCGCTCGTGAAACCGCGGTTGTCGTACGCGTCGTTCTCGCGGCGGCCTACTGACTCGTATTCACGGTTATGGCGTCTATTGTGGCAGCAACTCATATTGCAATCACCCTTTTAAAGTATTTGGCTGAGATGTCGGTTGCTATAATATATGTAGTTGTGCAAAGATTGCTATGCACAAAGCAATGTGAAAACAGCGGCATGACACTGGAATCGCCCAGTTTGTTTTCGCAAATGCAAAAGGACCGCCCCGAAAGACAGGCCTTTGCATCTCTGTAAGCAGGCACTCCGGCTTCGATTTTGCTGAGCTTGCCATCTGGGTTTGGAGTGACGTAGCGCCATTCTTTCGGAGCGATTACTGCCGCGCCGGACACTCATAACAGTGTACCGCCCGCACCCCATAGGCCGTTGAAGTCGTCGTTGAAGTCATTGTTTAGACCTGTGATGGTTTCGTCAAGCCAGGCTTTGATGTTGGGGGATGTGTTTGGGCAGGCTTTGAGACCAGCAATCAAAGGGATGGATCGCGTCCTTGAAAAAGGACATTTAATTCCGGCGCTTTAGTAAAGAAAAGGAACGGGTTTTTATGCAAGCAGGCAATTTGCAGGCAGGCCGTCCATTTGGAAGGCAAAACGAGCGCAAAAAAAAGAAAAACGGACAAAAGAAAAACCCCCGAAACACAGATGTTCCGGGGGTTTGCAATGTGGCGCGCCGGACAGGAGTCGAACCTACAGCCTTCTGGTCCGTAGCCAGATGCTCTATCCATTGAGCTACCGGCGCATCGACCTTGATTATTATAGAGCCCATGCGTCGGTTTGTCAACAGCCGCGATCAAAATTCTTGTCACCGGTCAGAACAGCTGCCGGCGGGCCGCCAGGTTGCGGATTTCCGTCAGGACCTTTTCCTTCTTCTCCAGCGCGAGGCGAACATCGGGACAGTCGATTTTTGCTTCGCGCCGCTTCTTCTGCGCGTTTTGCGCCGTTTTAACAAAAAACATAATAACAGTGCTGCTCATGACTTATACTCCATTGAAATCGGGAGTTCTTATCCTTTCACCCAGAGGGCGATCCATCGTCCATCATCCTTTCCTGAAGGCATAATAAAACAGCGGCATGATTTGCGTCATACCGCTGCGATGTGCTGATGGAGTCAGGAAAAAACAGTCCCTATTCCGATGCAGGGCGCAGAGGTACGGCGCAAGGGTATACGAGGGCATAGGAAACAAAGCCGCCCACACGGCCGGTCTGGATCTGGTTGATCCCGCCGTTGTTGATCCCGCTATTGAGCATCCAGGCTTTTCCGATAGCGAACTTGGACATTCCCGTACCTCCTTTCATGAGTGCGTTTCAGTTTCTGGCATTGGAATACCATGTTTTTCATCGGATTGCAATCAATTGTTGGTTGATTGTCTACTTTTTTTGCAAATATATTGCCAAACTGTCTGCCTTCGGTCACAGGCGCGGCGGCATCCTTTGCTTTACGAAAGCGCCAAAGAGGGGTATAATGATTCTGGCGCAGGAAAAACCTGCGAAAACCGCAATCCTTTCACTTCATTACAGCACAAGCGCCGGTTCGGAAAAGCGCAGACTCGTTCGGAGGAAAAAACCATGTCCTGTCACAAGAGAAAAACAGTCGTCATCACCGGCGGCGCGGGCGGCATCGGCCTTGCCATCGCCAGGCGCTTCGCCGCAAAGGGGCACAACATCGCCCTGGTGGACGCCAGCGCCGAAAAGGGCGAAATGGCGCTCCGGGAACTGCAGGGGGAGGGCGAGTTCGCCTTTTTCCCCTTTGACGTCACCCGCCTTTCGGAGTGCGAAGGGCTGTTTGGCCGCATTTACGAGCGCTTCGGCAGCGTGGACGTGCTGGTGAACAACGCCGGCATCTCCACCCACAGGGGAACGACGGAAACCATCACCGAAAACGACTGGAACAGGATCGTTTCCGTCAACCTGAGCGGCCTGTTCTTCATGGCGAGGGCCGCGGGGATTTACATGGCGAAGTCCGGCGGCGGCGCCATCGTGAACACCGCCAGCATCCGGGCTTACCTCGCCACCGGCGACCGCACCATCTACGCGGTCACCAAGAAGGCGATCCTCACCATCAACGCGGAACTCGCCGCGGATTTCTGGCGGTACGGCATCCGGGTGAACTCCGTTTCCCCGGGCTATGTGCTGACGGAGATGACCAGGGTGCACCTGCAGGAGGAAGGCTGGCTGGACAATCAGCTCAACATCATCCTGACGGACCGGATGCTGGTGCCGGAGGACATCGCCGAGGTGGTGGAGTTCCTCGCCTCGGAGGACGCCATCGCCATCAACGGGTGCGACATTCCCTGCGAAAGCGGCACCATTCCCTGCAGGGGCAAACCCAGCGAAAGCGGCGTGTAAGGAGGGAGAGCCATGAAACAGCTGATACTCAACGGTGCGGGAAACATCGCGAAGGCCGCCGCCATCCGCATGGCGGAGCTGGGATGGAAAGTCTCCGTATTGGACGAGGACATTCAAAAAGCCCTCGACCTTCTGGACGCGCTGCCCGAATCCTGCCGGGGCGTTGCCGCCAAGGTGGACTGGATGGACGAAGCGGGCATCGTCGCCGCGGTGGAAAAGGCGGGCGGCGGGCAGGCGCTGCTCAACTCGGCGCTGCACATGGAGCGCAAGCTCGCCAAGCACATCAAAGCCGGCGAACTGGAGGGGCTGTTTGCCAGGAACGTCGCGCCCATGTTCTACTGCGCCCGCGCGTGCGCGCCTTACATGAAGGAAAGCGGCGGCGGGAGGATCGTCAATCTGTCCTCGGTGCACGCCCACGTTGCTGACGGGTACCATCTGGGCTACGCGGTGAGCACCGCCGCCGTCAACGCCCTGACCAGGGAACTGGCGGCCTCGTACTGGAAGGACAACATCCAGGTGAACACCGTTACCACCTGCTTCGTGGACGGGCAGTTCCCGGACGAGCTGGACATGGACCAGCGCCAGAGCCCGGAGCGGATCTCGCTGCTGGGCCGCCGGGTGACGGCGGAGGACGTGGCGGGCACCATCCGCTTCCTGCTCACCTGCGAGACCAAGTGCATCAACGGCGCGGAAATCCGGGCGGACGCAGGGTATCTGACCACCCAGTACCGGGTGGGGGACGCGCCCTTCGTCAAGATCACCGGCTGAAGCCAAAAAGAACACCTCCAGGGCCCTCCCTGGAGGTGTTTTTGCGCGAAAGCGGGTGGAAAAGCCCGCGGCGATGCACTATAATGGTTCCCAGCAAAGGCATCGGAGGCTTTTTCCCATGGTCATACTCTTAACCGGCGCCAGCAGCGGCATCGGCGCGGCCACGGCAAAGGTGCTGTGCGAACAGGGGCACAGGGTGTACGGCACATACCGCAAAAATCCGCCCAAGGACCCGTGCTTTGTGCCCGTCTTCATGGACGTGCAGGACGAGGACTCGGTGCGCGCGGCGGTCGAGCTGGTCCTGCGCGAGGAGGGCAGGCTGGACGCGCTGGTCAACAACGCGGGCATGGGCATCGCCGGGCCGGTGGAGCTGACCAGCGAGGCGGAGGCGGCGCTGCAGATGAGCGTCAACTTCCTGGGGGCGCTGTCGGTGACGCGGCACGCCCTTCCCGCCCTGCGCAAAAGCCGCGGCAGGGTGGTGTGCGTCAGCTCGCTGGCGGCGCAGATCCCCATCCCCTTCCAGGCGCTGTATTCCGCCAGCAAGGCAGCGCTGGAGATCGCCATGCAGGCCATCGAAATGGAGTGCCGCCCCTTCGGCGTGTGCTGCACCTGCGTGGAGCTGGGGGACACGAAGACGTCGTTCACCCAGAACCGCCGGTACGTCAAAGCGGCGGAAGGGGATGAAGTGTACGCCGGGCGCTTTCAAAGGAGCGTTTCCCGCATGGAGCGGGACGAGCAGAACGGCTATGACCCCGTGATGCCGGCGCGCTTCATCGCAAGGCAGCTGAACCGGCGCAGCCCGCCGCCGGTGGCGGTGTGCGGGGCCTTCCCGAAGACGGTGTATGCGCTGCGGAAACTGCTGCCCGTGCGCTTCGCGAACGCCGTCATCCGCAGGCTGTACGCTAATTGAGGAAATAAGAAGAAAAGACCGGAGCCATCCGGTCTTTTTTGCGGTTTCGGGCGGTTCGTCAGCGGATCCTCCGGGCGTGTACCACGAAGCGGGCGTCGTCCTCCTCGTAGGTGCAGGTCACCAGCGTGAGGATCTGGTCCTTTTCGGTGAGCTCCACGTCGGTGGAAAACTTGGAAAGCGCCTGCAGGCCCTTCATGTAGTCGAGGAAGTGCGCGTCGTCCTTGAAGTACATGCGGATGAAGTACACGTCCTCGGTGGCGACATAGGCGGCGTACACCTCGTATTCCCGTTTCTCGCTGCCCGCCCACAGGGTGATGATGCGGTTGTTTTCAAAGAAGCTCCTGTGCTTGTAGCTGTTCAGGTCGTGGAACATCGTCCCCGCCTTCATGTTGTGCCCGTAGAGGATGAGGTGGCGGGACGAGAGCAGCCTGTCCGTCCTGTAGTCGAAGAAGATGGCGCCGGCCTTGCTTTCCTCCCCCGTCAGGGTGGTGTGGAGGTACTTCTCGTTGTCTTCGGTCAGGGCGGCGGCGTAGTCGATCTTGGTGTTGGGCACGGTGATCCAGCCCAGAACCTCGGGATTGGCTGCGTGCAGAGCGAGGTACTCCTCGCGGTGGGGCATGTCGGCGAGCTGCGCCTCGTCAAAGGGCAGTTCGGCGGCCTCCGGCGCTTCGGGAGTCGGGGAGGGCGCCTCCTCGTCCATGGGGACGGGGACGGGGTTGAGGGTGCTTTCCGGTTCCTCGGCGGCGGCTTCCGGCGTCGCGGAAGGGGCCGGCGAAATCTCAGGGTCATTGCCGGGCGCCGTGCAGGCCGCGAGGAGGGCCAGCGCCAGCGCCAGTGCGGCGAGGGTTTTTTTCATCAGTCACAGCTCCAGTGGTCGATGGTTGCGGTATTCCTTCCGATGGGAATACGACGCAGAGCGCGCGGCGGTTCCCGGTTTCCGCCGTCAGAACATCTTTACCGCGCCGGCGCGCATCAGGGCGTTGCGGGCGGAATCGGTGTACAGGTCGCTGACGGTGAACACCACCATGCCCTCCCTCGCGGCGGTGAGCAGGGTGTAATACGCGCCCAGCCGCGGGTTTTCGGCGATTTCCCCCAGACCCGCGCGGCCGTCCACGCCGGTCAGGGGCCTGGGGCGGCGGTAGCCCTTCAGGTCGAGGTTGATGCCGATGTCCAGGCTGAAGGCCGCGCCCGCGCCCCGGGTTTTCCAGCGTCCCGCCCAGCGCATGTCGTCCCCCCAGCCGAGGACGGCGAAGTCCAGCCGACTGCCCTTCAGCGTCTGCTCAAAGGCCGCCCGCCTGAAGGTGCGGCAATTGTCCTCCGCCTTCGGGTCGAACCAGCGCTCCTCCCAGCCCTCGTCCTCGGGCTTGGGCAGGCGCTTGGCACGGCTGCCGCTCTTCAGCCCACCGTAGGGGAACATGTTTTCGGCGTCGGAGGAGGTGATAAAGCCGTAAAGGGCGCCGGTGTCGCCGTAGCGCGCGGTGCAGTAGGCTTTGGCGGCGGAATAGTCGCCGGTGACGTACAGCCGGTAGCCCATTTTGTGGAGCTTGGCCATCTCGTCCGCGGCGTCGTTGATCCAGCCGTCCAGCAGAAAGCGGGACCAGCGCTCAAGGCTCGCGTCGATGCGGTCGGCGAGGATGACGCTGCCGTCCCTGGGGTCTGCGGCGAGCCAGGCCTCGGCGGGAAGGCTTTCGCCCTCGATTTTCAGGGAGCGCAGGTAATCGGGCAGCTTGTGGAAGGGCAGCACCTGGCAGACGTGCACCGCATACGGCTTGAGCTTATCCGCGCCCGTGACGAGCAGGGCGCAGTGCACCCGCCTGCCGTCGCTGGGCTTGTGGAACAGGGAAATTCTGCGGGCGTGGGAAGCCAGCCTGTCGCACCTGGCGCAGATCACGGCGGGGGGCTGCTGCTCGCACACGTCAAACAGCACGATCCTGTCCCCCGCGAGAAGGGCCAGGGGGATGCGCGCCCTGCCGGCATTCGCGCCGAACACCAGCGAGGAATCCCCGGGGAGTTCGACGGCGCGCAGCGCCTCGATGAGGGCGCCCTCCTGTCCGGCAAAGGGCGACGCGCCCTTCTGCAGGGCGTCGTGCAGGCGAAGGTATTCGACGGAATCGGTTTTCGAGACCCAGATGGACTGCATTGCTTCCTCCGTTTGCGGCCAATTTGGGCCGTTCTTGCAAGTTTCCGGACCATTATATCACAAACCCCCGGCGGTTAACAGCCGCGCGCGCAATCAAAAGACGCTTTCCCCGCTGCGCCAGCACCAGCCCCGCGCACCCGAACAGGGGCGATCCGGCCGCGCGCATGGGCAATCAGCTCCGGCGGAGCACAGCCGCCGCGGAACGATACAGCTTTGCGCGTCGTCTTAAGTGCAGGAACCGTAAGCCGCCGCGCGCCTGACGATGGAACCGCGAAAAGTTGGGAAGAATCCCATCAGCGGGCCATCGGGAAAGAGGGCGCCGCCGGATTCCCGCAAGGCCCGCGCCGGCGGCATCACCGCAAAGGAGGAACGCGATGCACAGAAACGCAAAACGACTTGCCGCCCTCGCGGCGGCGCTGCTCTTTGCCCTTTCCGGCTGCGGGCGGACCGAACTGACCGAACCCGGCCCGTCGCCGTCCGCCCCGCCCGCGCCGGCGGAGCAACCGCAGGAAAGCCCGCAGACGGAGGAGCTGGAGCGGCTTTCGCTGCCGGAGGGGTACGCGCCGCTGGAGGCGCCGCAGACAGGGGGGCTATCCGAGCGGGATGTCCGCCGGTTTGAATACGAGGACCTCGCCGCGCCGGGCCGGCCGGCCTTTGACCTGAGCGCCCTGCCCGACCGCCTCTGGCCCCAGGGCGGCTACGAGACGGGCAGACAGGGGGAAGGCGAGGTGTACGCCCTTGCGCGGGACGGCGGAAGGGAACTGTTTTATCATGACGACCGCTACGCCCTGTTCGAGCGGTACGAGGCCGAACGCCCGGCTTTGACGTCCGGCATTGAGGAGCTGCGGCAGCGCGCGCAGGCGGAACTGGAAAGGCTTCTGGGCTCGAAGGCGTTCTTCGAACACCCCCAGCCGGCGGATGAGACGTTCTATCTGCGAAACGGCCTTGAGCGCCCCGAAAACGCCGAGATCTTCTCTTGGAACCAGACTGTGGACGGCATCCCCGTCGACGGGCACGCGCTGAATGCGATCGCCGGCGAGGGGGGACTTCTGGGCTTTGCGATGCGCTGGGGCGTGCTTGAGCCCAGGGAAACCCCGATGCCTCAGAAACTTCTTTCGGCGGAGGAGGCGCTGTACAGCCTGAACTGTGCGAGAAGCCGGCTGGACGCGTCCGCGGCGATGGCGAGGCTGAGCCGCATCATCCACGTGGAACTGGTATACACCGCCCAGTTCGCCGAACGGCCCACCCTGTTGCGCCCCGCGTGGCGGTTTGCGCTGGCGGATGAGGCGCTCGCCGAGGGGGACACCGTGCTGGTGGACGCCGCCACCGGCGACCTTTACAGCGACCACGACGGCTGGATGGATTCCGCCTTCCCGGCGCTGGCCAGCCGCTCCGTGGAAATGGCAAACGGGGGGATCGCCATGGAGGAAGCCGCAGCCCTGCTGAAGCAGTACGTGGAAACCGCCTGGAGCAGCCTGCATTCCCTTTCGGTGCCCGAACTGCCGGACTTCGCCATGGAGACCGTGGAAAACATCTTCCATTGCAAGTGGGCGGCGTACAGGATCGAGCGCATCCGCAACGCGCCCGGCGAACAGGCGAAGGCGCCGCCAAAGGTCTCCGTCTCCGTCCGAAACAGCAGCGTGGACGGCATCGAGGTGCGCGTGACGTACGACGCCGTCATCCGTGTCGAGCGGGAGCAGGGGACCGAAGAAATCAGCCGGACGGACAACGCCGCGTTCGTGTTCCGAAACGGCCGCTGGATGCTCCGGCGCATCGGACTGGTCTGGGACGGGACGGACTACGAGGACACCTTCTACGCCCTCCGCAAGGACGGGTCGCTGTCCGTCGTCGATGACGCGGTGCGCAGCCGCATCGAAGGGCTGGAGGCCGTCAGCTGAAGGCCGCCGACAGCCGCTTTTGCGATATGAAACGGGCTTTCCTCAAAAAAACGGGGAAAGCCCGTTCTTGCGCATGCCGAACGAGCACTTGCCCGGGGATGCCACGTTCTGCCGCCGCTTTTCTGCCAGAGTAAAACCGGGCAAATGCCCCAGTCTGAAAAAAGGAGGAAGGCATGGAAAAATCTGCGGCACGCGAACATGACGCACGGGGTAAGGCAGGCCCCGGCCGAAGGGTTGCGCCCGCTTTGGGGGAGGTGCGCCATGACTGACACGGTGCTGGTGGCCTTGCTTTCCCTTGCGGGCACGGCCATCGGCTCCATACTGGGCATTCTGGCGAACAACCGCCTGGTGGCCTTTCGGCTGGAACAGCTGGAAAAGAGGGTGGAAAAGCACAACAACCTGGTGGAGCGGGTGGCGATACTCGAACGGGAGGTGTTTTTGCAACAGCGGCGCGAGACGGGAAGCTGAAAGCAAAGGCGCCCTCCGGCCTTTTGACTTTGCCGCGGGCCGGAATGACACAAACAATTCCAGCATGAATGGCTGTCCTTTTGCCCTTTTTGCGGTTATAATGAAACCATCAAAAAGGATCTGCCGCCGCGGGAACAGATGGGCTGTCCGCGTCGTTTTATGGTTAGATCAAGGGGAGGTAGTCGATGCTGTTTGTGCTGGCGCTGGCGGATTCCGGCGACGACACGATGAGCTCTGAGGCCCTTTCGGAAAAAATCGACCGATACGGCCAGATGATACTCCGAACCGCCTATATGTATCTTCGGGACCGGCAGCGCGCCGAGGACGTGTGCCAGGAAGTGTTCCTGCGCCTTTTTCGGGACAACCGCTCCTTTGATTCCGAAGAGCACGAAAAAGCGTTCATCCTGCGCGTGACGATCAACCTCTGCAAGGATCAGCTGAAGAGCTTCTGGAACAAGCGCATTGTCTTGGACGATACGAAGGAGCCGAAACCCATCGGCGACGTGGCGGATGAGGTCGCAAAGGAAGAGGCGCGGCGGGCGCTTTATGAATCGGTGCTCGCGCTGCCCGAAGCTTTCAAGGATGTCGTGTTGCTGTACTATTACGAAGGATACAACACCAGGGAAATCTCCGAGACCCTGGGCATACCGGACGCCACCGTGCGCAGCAGGCTCAAGCGCGCCCGGGAGCGGCTACTGCATACGTTGAACGGGAAAGGGGGTATTGGCCTTGCGTGAAGCGGATCTGGATCTTCTGCTGGAAAATTTCCGCGCCATTGCGGACGAGCGCATGGCGGACCTTGTCGTCACCCCCGAACTGAAGGAAAGGATTTTGCGCTCCGCCGCCGAGGAGCCCCCAAAGGGCAAGGTCAGGGCGTTCCCGGCCCGGCGCGTGCTCTGGGGCGGCATCGCGGTGGCGGCGGCACTGCTGGTGGCGGCCGTCGGCGGGTCCCGCCTTCTCAGCGGCGAGGCCACCTCCGAAACCCAGCGGGAAATCGCGGCGGAAAGCGCCAGCCCCTCGATGACGTTTGCCTACGGCGAATCCGGGGAGGAGGAGGCGGCGTCGCCGGACGCGCCCGTCGGCACTTTTGCCCTCCCGCAGGAGGAGGAAGAGTCCCCCATGCTGGCCGCGCCCCCGCCCGAGCCGGAGCCCGCGCCCGCGGCGGATACCGCGGATGAGGACGGCGGCGGGGAAAGCGGCTCTGCGGGAACGGCGAAGGGCGGCGCGAAGGATGACGCCCCCGAAAAGGATGATGCGGGCATCGCCGCCGTCGGGGAAGAGGACGCCGGGGACGGGGCATGGGAAGTCGATGAGGAAGCGGTTGAGGAGGAAGCCGAAGAGAATGCCGCCGAAGGCTTTGACGGCGCGGCGGACCCCGAGGCGGACGTGATGCCGGACTTCTGCATGCTGGCGACGGCTCCTTCGGAAGGCGTGACCGCGGTGTTCACCGGCGAGGTGCTCTATGCCGAGGTGCTTTCCATCCGCATGGAGGACGGCTGCACCGTCTCTGTGGAAAACGCCCTGCCCCCCCAGTCGCCCGACCAGCCCGTGATGGAGGACGCCCTGGCGCAGGCCGTGGTGCCGCCGGTGTACGGCCCCGGGGGCGACAGGGTGTACGTGGTGGTCACGTCCTACAGGGTGGAGCAGGTGCACGCCGGTGAGCTGGCCGCCCACGTGGTCCGGGTGCTGGGGACGGCGGGAACCGCCGGCAGCGTGGAGCTGGTGGCGGTGGCGCCGGTGCAGAACGGCACGAAGAACGGCGTCGAAATCCGGTACGACCTCGTGGCGGACTACGCCGCAGTGCTGGTGGAGGGCGACCTTTCCGCCGAAAACATCGCCCGCGTCGCCGGCATGGTGGGCGCAGAGTAAAATACCGGGAGAAGCAGGGGCTTCTCCCGGTTTTTTGACGCGGCTGCGGCCTACGGGCAGCAGAGCGCGCAGGGGGAAAGACCGCAAAACTCGGCGTAAGCCCTTGCGCAGGGCTCCGCCGATGCGGCGTACCGGCAGTCGAGGGCGTGGAATCTGCTGGAGGTGGCGAACACCAGATCCGACTGGTTCTTGTAACAGGGCATGTCCAGATCCGCCACCTTTTCCCAGTCCGGAAAGGGCAGGGCGAAGCGCATCTCCACCCGGGCGGCCATGACCTTCCCCGTGACGAAACCCGGAACCAGCCGCTCGCCCGTCTCGCCGAAGGCGTCGAATAACGCTTGCGGCTGCGGGTCGCCAAAGTTCAGGCAGAGGGTGAGGGTGGCGAACTGCCGGTCGATGGCGGAGCGGGGCAGGCGGCCGGAAAAGTCGTAATCCAGAAAGCTGCCGCGCACGGTCAGCTCCTCCGTCAGCGTCACCGGACCGCCCAGCGGCGCGATGCGAAGGGTTGCCTGCACCGCCGTCCCCTCAGGCAGGCTGGTGGCAAAACTGCCGGAAAAGGCGGTGTTCCCTTCCACGGGGGCGAGCACGAACCAGGCCTGCCGGTCATCCTTGTTGGAAACCTGCTTTTCCGCGGAAGCTGCCGGGTCGGGAGCCGCCGACGGCGCGGGGGATGCGGACGGGGTTTCCGGCCTTTGGGCAAGCACGAGCTGTGGCCGCGGTGCCTTGTGGCAGCCCGTCAGAAGAGCGCAGCAGAACACAAGGCCGAGAAACGCCCAAAGCGCCGCCATCCTCGAACCCATGCCATCCTCCAGCCGCAGCGTTTTTTTGAAACGTATCACGGAAGCCGGGTTTTGTCAAATCCCGTCGAAAAGGGCGGCGGTCTTTACACAAAATTAAAAAGGGAATATAATTAACCAAACACACCGGTTGCTGCAAAAAAGGCAGCGGCACGGCGCTTTGCGACGAATCGAGGGCTGGATGGACAGAAAATACAACACCGTCAAAAAATATATTCTCGACATCATCTTCAGCATGAAGCCCGGCGAGAAACTCCCCTCCGAGCGCGACCTGATCGAAAAGCTGGGCTTTTCCAGGGCGACGATCCAGCGGGCGCTTTTGGACCTGGAAAAGGAAGGGTATCTCTACAAGGTCAACCGCAGGGGCACCTTCATCGCGGACCGGAAGCTCCACAAGTCCATGAACCGGCTGACGGGCTTCCGCAACGAGGTGCTGGAAACCGGGGACATTCCCACCACCCAGCTGCTGGACTTTTCCATCCTCAGCGCGGACGGTATGCTCGCCGAGAAGCTGGGCATCAAGCCGGGGGAAAAGGTGTACCGCACCGTCCGGCTGCGCAAGAAGAACGGCGTGCCCATCATCATCGACTTTTCGTACTTCACCGCCTTCGCCTTCGAGGGGGCCACGGCGGAGACGCTCTGCGAATCGATTTACGACTTCATCGAAAAGGAGAAGAACCTCATCATTTCCTGCGCCAATCAGGTGATCACGGCGGAGATGCCGCCCCCCAAGGTGGCCAAGGTGCTGGAAATGGGCGCCGGCAAGCCGGTGATCCGCATGGACCAGACGGTGTATCTGGCGGACGGCCGCGCGTTTGAGTACACCATCTCCTACAAAAACCCCCAGCGGTACGTGCTCACCGTCACCGCCACGCGCTAGCGAAAAACACCCGCCTGTGTTTGGGCGGGTTTTGCTTTGCAAAACAGCGGTTCGCGCTGGCAGTATTGCGCTATTGCCTGCCAGCAAACCCCCTTTGGGAAAGAAAATCGCCGAGCGCCTCCTGCCACGGCCGCAGGGGGCAGCGTTTTTGAAGCTTTGCCGTGTCCAGCACCGTGTATTTCGGCCGTTTCGCGGCCCGGTTCAGCGCCTCGGAAGGGACGGGGCGCAAGGTTCTGCGAAGGTTGGTCCTTGTGAGGATTTCCTCCGCGAAGTCCAGCCAGCTGGCGCAGCCCAGGCAGGCGCCGTGGAACAGGCCGCGCGCCCCGGCGGCAATCAGGGCGAGGAGCATCTGCGCCGCGTCGTCCGCAAAGGTGGGGATGCCGAAGCAGTCCGAAACCACCGGAAGGGGCGCGTCCTCGGGCGCGCGCAGGATGCGGTCCACAAAGGCGGACTTGCCGTGACCGTACAGCCACTGCACCCGCAGCACGCACCCGCCGCGCTCCAGCGCCGCAAGCTCCCCGGCGAGCTTGCTTTTTCCATAGACATTGATGGGATGGGGCGCGGCGGTTTCCGCAATGGGCGAACTGGCGCTGCCGTCGAACACGTAGTCCGTCCCCACGTGATAAAAGGGCACCTTTGCATGTTCGCAGGCGGCGGCGAGCATGCGGACGGCGCCGGCGTTTATCGAAAACGCCAGTTCCGGCTGCCGTTCGCAGCGGTCCACGTCCGTCATCGCCGCGCAGTTGAGCACCGCGTCGGGCCGGTAATCCAAAAGGGCCCTTTCCGCCGCGCCCTCCCCGCAAAGGTCATATTCTGCGTGCGCGGGGCAGAAGGCTTCCCATGCTGCGGGAAGCTTTTTGCGCACGGCCCTGCCCAACAGCCCCGTTCCCCCGAAGATCAGCAGCTTCATGCGTCCGTCACCAATACCTCTCGATGGATATTCCTGTATAATAATACTTCAAAATATCAATATACTTCTCGCCCTCCTTCGCCATGGCGTCCGCCCCCGTCTGGCTCATGCCCACGCCGTGGCCGAAGCCTTTGGTGTGGATGGAAACCTCCTCCTCGCCGAACTCGATGGTGAAGTTGGCGGAATCCAGGTTGAACAGGGAGCGGAACTCCCGGCCGGTGAGGGCCTTGTCCCCCACGGCGACGGTCTTCACCCTTCCGCTTTCAAACCGCTCCGCCACGGCGACCAGGGACTCGACGTTGTCCCCGGTCAGCTTCACGCCGGTGGCGGATGCCAGCTTTTCGGCGAACTTCGCCCTGGAAACGGTCGCCGTGGACTGGTAGCGGGGCGCGCCGGTTTCGTTGCTGTACACGCTCCGCAGGTACGGCAGGGCGGCGGAAAAGACGTTCTCGCTGTTTTCGGTGTATCCCCCCGCGGTGGAGTGGAACAGCGCCTCGATGAGCTCGCCGCCGTACACCGCCACCTCGCCGGCGGTGGAAAAGACGGCGTCCCTGATTTTGCGGTATTTGCCGGTCCCCTCGAAACTCTGCGGGTTTGTCCACGCCTGGCAGCAGGCGCTGTCCGTGCAGATGTCGTAGCCCGAGGAGGCGCAGCCGCTGCCGCCGTACTGCTTCAGCTTCTTCGCGACGTAGGTGCGCGCCGCCACCGCCTGGGCCTTCAGGGCCTCCGGGTGGAAGGAGGCGGGCATTTCCCCCGCCACCACACCGACGAGGTACTCCTCCATCGTGGTGACGAAGGCGCTGTTCTGCGCGGCATCGTATACCGTAATCAGCGGGCCGGACGTTCTGCCCTCCTCCCCGCTGTTGCCGGACAGGGCGATGATGCACCCGCGAATGACGAGGATGGGCAGCATTACGCACAGCCCCAGCAGTAAAGTCCGGCGCAAAAAGGCGCGCCTCTGCCTTCTGCGCACGCGGCCACCTCCCGATTTCGCGTTTGATTAAGCCTATGCAAGAAACGCAGCCGCTAGAAGGGTTGCGTTGTTTGTCGAAAGTGCGCCTGTTTTGCGGTTCGGTTGAGGCTTGCGCGGCGGATTGTGTATAGTCGTAACAAGGAGGGTTGTCCATGTCTAGCAAGAGCCTTGCGAAAATGGTCATGAGGAACGATCCGGGGGCGTTCCGGATCCTGTATGACGAGTGGGCGGAGCGCATTTACGCCATGGCGTACGACATGCTGGGCGATACGATCCTCGCCAGGAGCGCCGCGGCGGAATGCTTTTGCCGGGCGTGGAAGAACGCGGCGGACCTGAAGGACGAGGGCAAGCTGGACGAATGGCTGGAAGGCATCGCCAGACAGACCTGCTCGGACGCCGCCTTTTCCCGCAGGAAGCTCTCGGAGGCGGACAAGGAGGAGGTGTGGAAGGAAACCGCCGCCCGCGCGGGGATTTCGGCCCGGGAATGGGAGAATACCGGGCTTTACGCGATGCCGTCGGCGGAGGCGGAAGCGTCCGAGGACTGGTCGCCGCTGATCTTCATCCCCGACGAGGACGAGCGCGAAGCGCCATCCGCCGGCGCGGCGGGGGCAAAAACCGCCGCGGCGGAAACGCAGCCGCCCGAAGCGCCCGCCGCCGACCAGCCCCCGCACAAGGCGGGAAGGGGCAGGGAGCATGCCAGAAAGCACGGCAAGTCGGGGGCGCTGCTGGCGGGTTCGCTGGCGGTCATCGCCCTGGTGCTGCTCGGGGGCGCGGTGCTGTTCGGCCTTGCGACGACGGGCGTCATCCGGCTGCCGGAGAGCCTTTCCGGCGCGGCGGACGCCATTTTGACGATGCTCGGCGCCTTTTCCGGGTGACGATGCGGGGGGCGGCGGCGGGCGGTTTTGAAATCGCTGGAATTGGCGAAAAAAGTGACGAGCGGCGTTGTCTTTGTCGAATCCTCATGCTATAATGCTATCGGCAATGTCCGAAAAAATTCATAGTGTGAGGTACCCTGCGATGATACGTCGTTTCGCCGCCCGCTCTCGAGTTTCTTGGATAAGCTCTTTGAAGAGGAACGCCCGCCGCGCCCACTCCTGCGCCAGGATCCGCTGCATCCTTCGCGCCAGGGCATTGCGGGAAGAGGTCTAGCGGCGAACGCTTCGCCCGGTCAGCTCCATACGGCCTGCCAGACGGTTTTCACCGCTCGGATTGCTCGGGCGGCGGAATGCCGGCGGGTTGCTGTATCCTCTGGAAAGCCGTCGAAGGTTTTCCTTCATCCTGAATTGTGACGATTTAGGCGGCCTGGATCCGGCCGCCTTTTTTCTGGTTTTTCCATCTGTTATAATCATCCAAAAGGGATGCCGGCGTGCCGGCGGGAACGAAGGCGCGCCGCCTTTGTGTACGCTTTTCGGGCGCAGACCGCCCGACGGGAGGGTCTTCATGCAGAAAGCCATCGCCAGAAGAATCCGCCGGTACTTCGCCGGCGGGGTGGATGTGACCAAGCTCGCCCGGACGATCCTCGCCCTCAGCGTGGTGGAGCTGGGCGCAATCGCCTATCTGCTCGTCATCCGGGGCGGGGAGCTGCCCATGTCCGCCTATGTGCTGATGGGGGCGGCTTTTCTGGGCGTGCTGCTGTCCGTGCAGGGCGCCATGGCCCTGCTTCACGCCTGCGCCCAGGTCAAGACGGTGGAGCAGACCCTTTCGGAGCTGGAGGCGCTCAACCGGATGCTGCGCGCCCAGCGCCACGACTTCAAGAACCACGTGCAGGTCATGTCCGCCCTGCTGGAAATGGGGGAGACGGAGGAGGCCAAGGCCTACGTCGCCCGCCTGAGCCAGGATCTGCGCAACGTGGGCCTGGCTTTGCGCACCGCGAAGCCAGCGGTGAACGCCCTGCTGCAGGCCAAGGCCAACATCTGCGACAGCAAGGGCATCCGCTTCGAGATGGACATCGCCACCAGGCTGGAAACGCTGCCCATCGAGCAGTGGGAGTTCTGCCGCATACTGGGCAACCTGATCGACAACGCCGTCGAAGCCCAGGAGGAAGAGCAAACCCAGTCCCCGCTGATCCGCGTGTCCGTGTCCGACGTCAAGGGCGCCGTGGTGCTTTCGGTGTTCAACAGCGGCACGAAGGTGCCGGAGTCCATACGGCACTCCATCTTCCTGCCGGACGTTTCCACCAAGGGCAAGGGCAGGGGCATGGGTCTCGCCATCGTGCGGGAAATCGCCGAGAGCGCCGGCGGGAGCGTTGCTCTGGAATCGGACGAAAACGGCACCTGCTTCACGGTGACGCTGCCCTACGAAAACCCAGGCGACTACGAGCACCACGGCTTCATCAAGGTCAAATAAAGGTTTTCCGCCGGAAGGGGCGCGCCTGCGCGGCTCTGCGCTAAGGCTGTGTGTAGAGCGGAACAGCCCCGAGGGCGGGCCGCTTTTGCGCCGCCGCGCGCCAACGCGACATTTAGACCGCCAAACGAGGGCATACGGAGCGCATGCGTTTCATTTTGACTGAAAAGATGGTATCCTGCAGCCAGAAACGGAGGTAGTGCCATGGAACTCACATTCGCGCAATTTGTTCAGGGCTTCACGCTGCCGGTGGTCATCTGCCTGCTGGCAGGAATCGGGCTGCTGATCGTCGAGATGTTCACCCCCGGCTTTGGCGTGGCGGGTTTTCTCGGAATTGCGGTGCTCATCGCGGCCATCGTGCTGCGGGCGGACTCCTTTGCCTCCGCGCTGTGGACACTGATTCTGGTGCTGGTGATCATCGGCCTCATACTGCTGATCTTTCTTAGAAGCGCGGCGAAGGGCGCCATATCCCGCTCGCCGCTGATCCTGAAGGATTCCATCGATGAGGTGGGCTATCTGTCCAGCCAGGACATGGAGTATTTCGTCGGCAGGGAGGGCGTCACCGAAACGGTGCTCCGCCCCGCGGGAAAGGCAAATTTCGACGGCGTCAAGCTGGACGTCGTCTCCGAGGGGGAATTCATCCCCGGCAACGTCAAGGTCAGGGTCCTCCGGGTGGAAGGCCGCAGAATCCTTGTCAAGGCCGTGGAAAAAGAAACCGCAGCGCAGCATCCTGCGGAAGCGCAACATAACGGTGTATCGCTCTGAAGCGCGCCCGCGGACGCGGGCTGATATCAACATCATCAAGAACCGCTGATTCAGAAAGGAGCATCCCATGTCTGGAGCTTTGCCCGCCATTCTCATCATCGTCGGCATCGTCGTCGTGCTGTCCATCTTTTTGAGTTTCTTCCCCCTCTCGCTGTGGATCTCCGCCCTCGCCAGCGGCGTACGCATCGGCATCTTCCAGCTGGTGGGCATGCGCATCCGCAAGGTGCGGCCAGCCCGCATCGTCAACCCGCTGATCAAGGCCACGAAAGCCGGCCTTTCCGTGCCCATCAACAAGCTGGAAGCCCATTACCTTGCCGGCGGCAACGTGGACAGGGTCATCAACGCCCTCATCGCCGCCCAGCGCGCGGGCATCCCGCTGGACTTTGAAAAGGCCTGCGCCATCGACCTGGCCGGGCGCGACGTGCTGAACGCCGTGCAGATGAGCGTCAACCCCAAGGTCATCGAGACCCCCATCGTCGCCGCCATCGCCAAGGACGGCATTGAGCTGCGCGCCAAAGCGCGGGTGACGGTGCGCGCCAACATCGACCGCCTGGTGGGCGGCGCCGGCGAAGAAACGGTCATTGCCCGCGTGGGCGAGGGCATCGTCACCACCGTCGGCTCCTCCAACACCCACAAGGAAGTGCTGGAAAACCCCGACCTGATCTCCCGCACGGTGCTGGGCAAGGGCTTGGACGCCGGCACGGCGTTTGAGATTCTTTCCATCGACATCGCGGACGTGGACGTGGGCCGCAACGTGGGCGCCCAGCTGCAGATCGACCAGGCGGAGGCGGACAAGCGCATCGCCCAGGCCAAGGCCGAGGAGCGCCGCGCCATGGCCGTCGCCCAGGAGCAGGAAAACAAGGCCGCCGTCGCCGGCATGCGCGCCAAGGTCATCGAGGCCGAGGCCCAGATCCCGCTCGCCATGGCGGAGGCCCTGCGCACCGGCAAGCTGGGCGTGATGGACTATTACAACATGATGAACGTCCAGTCCGACACCCACATGCGGGACGCCATCGCCGCCGGCGCCAGCGCGCCCGCCGACAAGGAGCAGGGCTGACGGCGCAGCGCCCGCTGAAAGGAGGTGCCCCGCTTGAATCCACTGCCGCTGATCCTCTTCATCCTGTTTGTGGTGATCAAACTCAGTTCTAAAAAGCAGAAAAGCGCCGCTGCGGCCCAAAAGAGGCGCCCCGAGGGCGAAAACGCCGCCCGTGCGGACGACGCGCAGAACATGGCGGCGCCGGAAAGCGAGGGCAGAGAGGCTTATGCGCCGTACGCCGCGTACTATGGCGAAGGCAGCTGGGGCGAAGGCGTCATCGGGCCGGAAGCCGCCGGAACGGAAGGCTCCATCAGCGCGGAGGGAGCGGGCGGAGCCCGCTCCCAAAGGCGCAGGCCCATCCCCGCGCGCGACGCTGCAGCAGAAGATGTGCCGGAAGAGGAAGGCGTCGGCGGGGGCAGCATCCGGGGATACACCCTGATCGAGGAGGAGTACCGCAAAAAGGCTGTCGCAGGTGCGGCGCCTGCGGAGCTTTCCAGGCTGACGCACCGCCTGGGCGAAGCCTACGAATCCTCGTTCGCCGCGACTGCCGGCGGCGCGCAGCCGGCGAAAAAGGCCGCCCCCAGGTCCTCGCTGGTGTTTTCTGAGGATCCCGTGGTCAACGGCATCATCTGGAGCGAAATCCTCAAGCGCCCCAGCGCGCGGCGCAGATAACGACAGGCGGGCCTTTTGCGCCCGCCTTTTGCAAAGGAGCGTGTCACATGCTGAACGTATTGATAGCCGACGACAACGAAGGCATGCGCCTGGTGCTGCGGAAGGCCGTGGAAAAGGCCGGCCACAGGGTGATCGCCGAGGCGTCCGCCGGAGAGGATGCCGTGCAGAAGGTGGAGGCGTACCGGCCGGACGTCATCTTCATGGACATCGAAATGCCGGGCATGGACGGGGTGGAGGCCGCGCGGCGCATTCAGGACATCGACCCCCGCATCTTCCTCATCTTCGCCACCGCCTACGAGGAGTACCGCAAGGAGGCCTTCGAGGTATACGCCTTTGACTACCTCGTCAAGCCCTTTGAGGTCAAGCGCGTCACCGAGACGCTGGAGCGCATCGAGAGTTTGCGCTCCGGCAGGATGGAAGCGGCGATTCCCGCGCCGGCAGAGCCGCAGCGCAGCTCCAAGCTGCTCCTTCGCCACAAGGACGGCATCTCGCTGGTGGACGCCGCGGACATCATCCTCATTCAGCGGGAAAACCGCTCCACCGTCATCTACACCCCCACCGAGAAGCACGTCACCAGCGAGACGCTGTCCGAGCTGGAGCAGCGGCTGCCGTCGGACAAGTTCTTCCGCTGCCACAAGTCGTACATCGTCAACATCGAGCGCATCACCCGCATTTACCCCTACGGCAGGTGGACGTACATCGTCAAGCTGAAGGGCACCGATCTGGACGCCCTGATGACCCAGGAGCGCTACGCCACCCTGCAGGAGTACTTCCAGTAGCGCCTTGACCGTCCGTTTTTTCGGACTGAAAGCCCGCCCCCTCCAGCTGGGCGGGCTTCCTGTTTGCTTGGCACTGCGCTTTTTGGGCAAAATTCGCGCTTTGCCAGCAAATACGGCACAGGAGTGCGGTCACAAACTGCGAAAAAGTGCGAATTTGCTGTATAATTTTATTGACCCACTACGCACATGTTTGGAGATTCAAATGACCCAGGACGATAGACAGGCTTACCTTGACTGGCTGGAAATGATCAGAAGCAGGGCATATGCGTGCGCGCATCCTTCCATGCCTCCCTGCCCCCGCGGCATGCGGCAGGAGCGGTACGAGGCCATCAGGCGGAGGATCGACCGGCTGTATGCCCCGCTCTTTTCGTCGTATTTGCGGTTTGTGCCCTTGTACCAGCGCTGTGCCGACGAGATCGGAAACACCTTTGAAACGGGGGACAGGGCCCACCGCGCGAAGCTGATGATGGAGCTGAGCGGCGCGATGGAAAAGTGGATCCTGGAGCCATACGCGCAGGTGGAGCGGGAGGAGCAAAAGCTTCTGGACCCGATTCTGAGCAAATCCCTGCGGGAGGAGATCAAAAAGCTCGAAAAGCGGCTGGGCAGGGAGCGCATCGAAAGCATCCTGAGCGACGCCATCGCCCCCCATGAGGACGAATACCTGGTGGTCTTCGCCAACGGCACCGCCGTGGGCGTATCCGAGCAGGAGGCTGGCAGCCCCTTCAGCTTCGAGAAGGCGATGGAGAGCGCCATCGCGCGGATGGACAGCTCCTGCGTCTGGCAGAGTTTCCCCAAGGACGGCATCATGGAAGTGCGCCCGGGGGAGGCGAAGGCCTTTTACACCCTGAACGATCCGGAAAACGTGGCGAGCTACTGGGCTGTGGTGGACGGCGCGCTCTTCGCCTGGCTGCAGGAAAACGGCAGGACGGTGGAGGAGGTCTGCGAGGCCTTCCACGCGAAGGACGTGCGGGAAAAGCGGATCTGGAAGGTGCTCACGCCCCAGGGGGCGGCGAGTTTCCACCCCGCCGCGTCGGACGCTTAGGCAAAAGCTTTCCTGCGCGCATCCGCCGCCCTGCCTGGAAAGCGTGCGGCACCTGAAACCTGCCAAACAGAAAATAAGAAACCCCGCCGAAACCGGCGGGGCTTTTGGCTGTGTGAAGACGCTTTTCGTCACTTGAGGTTCCGGCTTGGCTTGCTGCGGCTGGCGGCAGCGGCGGCTTTGGCCTTGCTGCCGAAGAAGGGGTTCTCGGTGCCGTTGAGCAGCCTTTTGATGTTATCCCTGTGGGTGAAGAACACCAGCAGCATCAGCACGAGAAACAGCAGCGCGACAGCCAGCCTTCCCATGAACAGACTTGCGACGAAGAACGCGGCGACGCCGAACAGCGAGGCGACGGACACAAACCTGGTGATCAGGGCGATGATCAGGCACACGGCGAAGGTGATGACGGCCACCAGGGGGTTGATGGCGAGCATGACGCCGAAGGTGGAAGCGACGCCCTTGCCGCCCCGAAAGCCGTACTGGATGGGCCACACGTGGCCGAGGACGCAGAAGATGCCGCCGACGAACATGCACCAGTCCCCGCCGATCCAGCCGCAGATCACGGTGGTCAGCGCGCCCTTCACCAGATCGCCGATGAAGGTGAGGGCGCCCAGCCCCCAGCCGAAGGTGCGGACCATGTTGGTGGTGCCGGCGTTTCCGGAACCGAAATTGCGGATGTCCTGCTTGGGGATGGCGTTGCTCAGGATGATGGCCGTTTGAACGGTGCCCAGAAAGTAGGCCAGCACGGCGCAGACGATGATCTTAAAAGCCATTTCGGACCTCCTGTGCCTCTCTTTCTTCTATTTGTCCGACTTCTCCGATTCCTTTTTTCTAACTATAATCCGTATGGGCGTACCCGTCAATCCAAAGCTTTTCCTCAGATAGTTCTCGATATACCGCTTGTAGGAAAAATGCAGAATGTCCGGGTCGTTGACGAACAGCACGAAGGTGGGCGGCTGGACGGAGACCTGGGTGGCGTAGTAGATCTTCAGCCTGCGGCCCTTGTCGCTCGGGGGCTCGGTGACGGTGACGGCCTCGTTGATGACGTCGTTCAGCCGGCCGGTGGGCACGCGCATCATGGACTGGGCGTACACCGCGTCCACCAAATCCAGGATTTTGTGCAGCCGCTGGCCGGTTTTGGCGGAGATGTACAGCTGCGGCACGTAGCTCATGAACGCCAGGTCCTTCGCGATCTTCTTCTTGAAGGACTCCATGGTGTAGGTGTCCTTCTCGATGAGGTCCCACTTGTTGACCAGCAGGATGCTCGCCTTGCCCTCCTCGTGGCAGTAGCCGGCGATTTTCACCGCCTGCTCGGTCATGCCTTCGGCGGCGTCGATGACGATGAGGCAGACGTCGCTCCTTCTGACCGCCGCCAGCGCGCGGATGACGCTGTACCGCTCGATGGACTCGTCCTCCACCGCGCGCTTTCTGCGGATGCCCGCGGTGTCAATGAGCCGGTACGTCCTTCCCTCATAGGTCAGGATGGAGTCGATGGAGTCCCGGGTGGTGCCCGCGATGTCCGAAACGATGGAGCGCTCCTCGCCCAGCAGCCTGTTCACCAGCGAGCTCTTGCCCACGTTGGGCTTGCCGAGCACCGCGATGGAGATGACGTGCTCCTCCTCATCGGCGGGCGGGGCGTCTTCGGGGAAGTGGGCGACCACGGCGTCCAGCAGGTCGCCAATCCCCAGGCCCTGGCCCGCGGAGACGGCGATGGGATCGCCCATGCCCAGGGCGTAAAAGTCGTACAGGTGATCCATGTACTTGACATGGTCGATTTTGTTGACGGCGAGGATGACGGGCTTTTTCGTCTGGCGGAGCATCTGGGCGACGTCGTGGTCCGCAGGGGTGACGCCCTCCTTCGCGTCGCACACGAAGACGATCACGTCCGCCGTTTCCATGGCGAGTTCCGCCTGGCGGCGCATTTGGGAAAGGATGATGTCCTCGCTGTAAGGTTCGATGCCGCCGGTGTCCACCATGGTGAAGGTGCGGTTCAGCCATTCGCCGTCGGCATAGATCCGGTCCCGGGTGACGCCGGGGGTGTCCTCCACGATGGCGATGCGCCTGCCCGCGATTTTGTTGAACAGCGTGGATTTGCCCACGTTGGGGCGGCCGACAATGGCCACGATGGGTTTGCTCATAAACGCTCTCCTTTAAACTTGGTGCCGGATGGATGCCGGTTGAATCGAATCCTGGGGCGGCGCGGCGGGGATTGCCGCTTGCGAGTAACTATTATACCTATTTTTCCCCATAATTGCAAAAATAAACGGCGGCATGCCGGAATATGATGGCGGATTCTGAAGGGCGCTGGAACATTCTGCCGGCGCGGGTCGTATTGCAGTTGACCGGGTTTTGCCAATCTGTGAACGCTTGGTAAATAGTTATTTGATTGTTGAGAATTGCCAT
>ENA-OWOZ01000477-OWOZ01000477.1-bioreactor-metagenome-genome-assembly--contig:-NODE-477-length-50596-cov-4.577288_pt1 | contig 50596 bp, 39 predicted proteins | sample MGYA00238140_ERZ651804 | MGnify/ENA primary metagenome ERZ651804 (study PRJEB26910, sample SAMN07631232) | bioreactor metagenome | isolation source: Switchgrass digestor | place: USA: Dartmouth...
ATCTGGCACAGTAAAATTAAACTTTCTTGTCAGAAAGGAAGTAATAATCTCAATACACAAAATTCTTTACTCTACCGATAAAAAAAGAGGGTAACTTTTGTTCAGTTAAACCCTCTTTATATTATTATGGAAGTTCTATAACTTTATTTTCTTTCGATTCTTTGTACAGAACGAACTTATTCCCTATTACCTGTACAACATCAGCCCTTGTCATTTCAGCAACCTGATGGCATATATCGGATGTGTCGGCCATAGCATTTTTTAATACGGTTACTTTTATTAACTCACGGGCTTCAAGAGCGTCATTGAACTGCTTTATCATGTTCTCGTTAATGCCGCCTTTACCTATCTGAAATATAGGTTCAATTTCATTTGCCAGCCTTCTTAAATAGCTTCTCTGCTTGCTTGTAATCATATTACATCTCCTTTATAAAACAAACTCTATTTTATATATTCAAACTCTATATCATATATCCTTACAGTGTCTCCTTCGTTAATACCCATTTTCTCCAGTTCTTCAATAACTCCCTTGTTTTTAATGGCTCTTTGGAAATACTGCAGGGACTCATAATTTTCAATGTTGACTGAGCCTACGATTTTTCTTATCCATTTGCCTTCTACAATAAACACATCATTTTCCTTGCGTACTGTAAAGGGTTTTTCTTCTTCAACTGTGTAGACCACTTCTTTCTCATTTTTTTCTGCAAGCTGCACAGAAGGTAAAGTATCAAGCATATTTGAGACATAATATATTAGCTCTTTGAGACCTCTTCCTGTGGCAGCGGATATTGGGAAAACTTTATACCCTTTTGACTCAAGGGTTTCCTTAAATTCCTTCATATTTTCTTCCGCACCGGTTATATCGGTTTTGTTTGCCGCAATTACCTGGGGCCTCTGCGCAAGAAGGGGATTATACTTCTCAAGTTCTTCATTTATCTTGTAAAAGTCGTCTAACGGGTCCCTACCTTCAGAACCTGATACATCAACTACATGAATGAGCATTTTAGTCCGTTCCACATGCCTCAGAAATTCATGTCCAAGACCTATACCCTCATGGGCGCCTTCAATCAGTCCGGGTATATCTGCCAGGACGAAGCTTTTTTCCTCATCAACCCTTACAACCCCCAGGTTCGGTTCTATAGTTGTAAAATGATAGTTTGCTATCTTAGGCTTAGCAGCCGTAACCATAGAAAGTATTGTAGATTTGCCTACATTCGGATATCCTATCAGGCCCACGTCCGCAAGCAGCTTCAATTCAAGCACTATCTGATATTCTTCTCCGGGCTCTCCGCTTTTTGCAAACATAGGAACCTGCCTTGTAGGAGTAGCAAAATGGTAATTGCCTTTTCCTCCTCTGCCTCCGCGCGCAATCACTTCCTTTTGCCCTGGTGTCGTCATATCCGCAAGCACTCTTCCCGTAGATTCTTCTTTTATAATAGTGCCTACAGGAACTTTTATAATAAGGTCCTCACCGTCACGTCCTGTACATTTTGACGGGCCTCCGTCTTTCCCTGACTCAGCCTTGTAATGCCTTTTATATCTGAAATCGGCAAGAGTACGTATGCCTTCATCTGCGATGAAAATTATATCTCCTCCGCGCCCTCCGTCTCCACCATCCGGGCCCCCTGCCGCGACATATTTCTCTCTGTGAAAGGATACCAGGCCGTTTCCTCCATTGCCTGCTTTAACAGTTATACTTGCACTGTCTATAAACATATGGTTATTCCCCTTATTTTACACCTTTAATAAATAACTTAATATTAGTATTACCTGCGTTATGTATGGTATAACACCGTAAAAAATAAATCCCGGTTTAACCGGGATTTCATATATCTCAATTATAATGCTATTACGCTTACCTGTTTCTTGTTTTTACCCAATCTTTCGAACTTCACCTTTCCATCAATCTTGGCAAAAAGGGTATCATCTCCGCCAATGCCAACGTTCTTACCCGGGTATATCTTTGTTCCTCTCTGTCTTACAAGTATGTTGCCAGCCAATACGAACTGACCGTCTCCTCTTTTTACACCGAGTCTTTTTGATTCGCTGTCACGTCCGTTTCTTGTGCTACCTACACCTTTTTTATGAGCAAATAATTGAAGATTAATCCTAACCATAGGTTACACCTCCTTATCAAAAACCCTTACATAACTTCCATATGAATATTCTATTTGCTTAAAACCTATAACTGTAGTTTCCATTATTATTTTTACTGTTTGCTTTACTTCTTCAGGCATTTCTTCAGGTATATTGCATGACATATATCCGTCCTTCTCCGTATATATGCCTTTCAAGCCTGCAAGATTCTCAAGGGCGCCTACTGCAGTATAAGCAGTGACAGACACCGCTGCGCATACAATATCGCTTCCGCATTCAGCATATCCTGCATGCCCTTCCGCAGTAAATCCAGTTATAAAGCCATCTCTGTTTCTGGCTATTTTAATGCGTATCATTTATTCACCTTATTCATGGATTACTAAATACCGTATTTACGCATTTATTTTTTCAATTCTTACTTTAGTATGCGGTTGTCTGTGGCCCTGTTTTCTCCTATAACCCTTTTTAGGCTTATATTTGAAAACAATTATCTTTTTGTCCTTGCCATGGCTTAATACTTTAGCAGTTACACTGGCACCGCTTACCAAAGGAGTACCAAAGTTAACGGAATCACCGTCTGCTACAGCAAGTATTTTATCAAAAGTAACTTCTGCGCCTTCTTCAACATTAAGCCTTTCAATAAACAATACATCGCCTTCATGTACCTTATACTGTTTTCCGCCAGTTTCCATTATAGCGTACATATCTACACCTCCTCTTCCCTGTCTCGCTGATAAAGGCAGCATAGCACTCTTTTGGAATGCTTTAGCATTTTAAAGCCTTAATCATGCGGCTACCCGATATATTCTAACACAGCAAATGAGCATTGTCAATCAACTTTAACATTATCGCAGTTTATAATGCTAAAATTGCCCTGCCGTATATTTTCATCTTCAATAATTTTCACTTTAATATTATACGTTGCTTCCAGCTTTTTCAGCATTGCAGAATTATCCTGCTTTAATATGTTGTTTAGTTCAGGATGTACAGTCACTTCATATTCACAGCACCCTTTTTTTCTCAAGCGTTCCAGCAGAGTTTTCTCCAGCTTGCCCACTGATATCCATGGAGATTCTGCTTTGCCTGTGCCCCTGCATTTATAACAGGGAACCTTCATAACCGACTCAAGGCCTTCATGGACTTTTTTCCTGGTCATTTCAACAAGTCCAAGCCCTGTAATCCCAACAACTGTAGTTTTTGTGCGATCAAGTTTCAATGCTTCCTTTAATTTGTTCATTACCATATTTTTATTTTCGGGATTCCTCATATCAATAAAATCGATTATAATTATGCCTCCTATATCCCGTAACCTTAATTGACGAGCAATTTCGACTGCAGCTTCCATATTTGTTCTAACTACAGTATCCTCAAGGTTTTGCTTTCCTGTAAACTTCCCCGTATTTACGTCAATTACTGTAAGAGCTTCAGTATGATCAAAAACAATATAACCTCCGCTTTTCAGCCAAATTTTTCGGGAAAGAGCCCGGGCTATCGAAGACTCTATGTTATAAAATTCAAATATATCATATTCCTTGTTATACTGCTGTACTTTAAATTTTATAGGAGCAGGAAACATTTCTGCAAATTTTAAAGCTTCATTATACACTTCCTCATTATTAATTACAAATCTTTTAACATCTTCAGTCAGAAGATCCCTCATCATCCTGAAAACAAGGCCGAAATCCTTGTGCAAAATTCTAGGCACAGAACCTTTTTTTTCTCTGGATTTTATGTTTTCCCACAGCTTGTAAAGAAAATCTACCTCTTTTTTGAAATCCTCCTCCCTTTTTCCTTCGGAATTGGTTCTCATAATAATACCCATACCAGGAGGTTTTATTCGGTCCAGTATACTGCCGAGTCTGGCCCTTTCCTGACCGTCTTCTATCTTTCTGGAAACGCCTTTATATTCACTGTTAGGAAGCAATACGATATATCTGCCGGGAAGAGTTATATTCATGGTTACTCTGGCTCCTTTGGTTCCCATAGGTTCTTTTACTACCTGCACAGTTATCTCCTGGCCTGCTTTTAGCAAATTCTCTATTCCTGTCTTGATTTTAGTGTTATCGGAGCCTTCTGACCCGTTTGGCTTTAATCTTGTATCAATGACATCATCAGCATATAAAAAGGCATTTTTTTCAGATCCTATGTCTACAAATGCAGCCTGCATTCCGGGAAGAATATTCATTACTTTTCCTCTGTAAATATTGCCTGCCATACTTTCCGGATAAGGCCTTTCTATCAGAAGTTCAGCTAATTCTCCGTCTTCCAGCAGTGCAGCTCTTGTTTCCCATATACCGGCATCAATTATTATTTCCCTTTCCATAGCTCCCCTCGATTTTTCATAAGTGTTATAACATTCGCAGTATTATTATATATGTTTTACTAAAACTATTTTATATATCAGCAATTTATACTATATATTTGAGCATATATATAATATTAAACACCAATAACAATTATTCAAAGCAAAGCGTTCTCATTCATTGGATCAAGTACACTGCCATCAGAATTTACATAAAGCGCTGTTCTGTGTACCTTTTCCACATTTATATCCATCCCCGACAAATCATTAAGGCTTGATATTACCAACTCCGGTTTAAGGTTCGAATCAATTCCTGCATCTACCGTCATTAAAATACATGCACTGTCTTCCTTATATTCAGATATACCTATATCAGAGAAGGTTTTAACTTCCAGATCATAAACCATCGGTCGGATATTTACTTCCTTCATTCCTTTTTTACCTTTTTTCTGAACCAGTACTTCTCCCTGTCCGAAGAAAGCTCTCACAGCAGCTTTAACTCCGTCAATACCGCCTTCGCCCATCCATGAAATTATCACAGTATATGATGCTCTTGTAATAGATTTCATAATATTGGATTTGGCATTTAGATGCTTGGCTGAAATCACCCTTAAACCAGATGGGAGCTGCCTGTTTAACTTATCCATAAAATCTTCTGGAGTGACAGGCTCTGTCAATTCAAAATCCGCATATTCAGCATCGCTTGTAACGCCTACGGATAAAGGCAGCCCGAATATAATCTGAGGATGGGGATTAAAACCTTGTGAATATGCAATTGGTATTTTTGCTCGCCTCACGGCTCTTTCAAAAACTTTGAGCATATCCAGATGTGAAATATATTTTACTTCTTCTCCGCGCATGAATTTTATACGAAGTCTATTCAAAACAAATTCCTCCCCCAAAGGAAGCTGCTCCGCATCCGGAACATCCTTCTAAACAATTTACCGTTAGCTCGCCTCTTAATGCCTTTTCCTTTTCTTTTATAAAGAATTCCCTGGTAACTCCAATATCTATATGATCCCACGGTAAAACTTCATCAACGCTTCGTACCCTGTTGGCATAAAAATGAGGATCTATACCACATTCATCAAATGCTTCCATCCATTTATCAAATTTAAAATGTTCACCCCAGCTGTCAAAGTGACAACCTTTCTCCCATGCCTTTATCAGCACTTTCCCGGTTTTTCTGTCTCCCCTTGCAAATATTGCTTCAAGAAAGCTCAGTTCAGGGTCATGCCAGTTATATTTTATTTGTTTGCTGGTTATACAGCTTTTAAGGAATTTCTGCTTCTCTCTCAGTGTTTCGATACTGTCCTGAGGTTCCCACTGAAATGGGGTAAATGGCTTTGGAACAAAAGATGATGTGCTTATGGTTACATTAAGGCCGCGGCCTCTTTTTTCCTTTGGCACTTTATAATAAGCATCAACAACTTTATTCCCCAAATCAGCAATACCCTTTATGTCCTCTTCAGTTTCAGTGGGCAGGCCGATCATAAAATACAGTTTTACTCCGTTCCATCCGCCGCTAAAGGCAAGTGTAACTGAATTGATGAGATCTTCCTCCGTAACACCTTTATTTATAACATTTCTCAGCCTTTGCGTACCTCCTTCAGGTGCAAATGTAAGACCGCTTTTCCTTACCTTCTGGGCTTTTTCCATAAGGTCCAGAGAGAAGGAATCTATTCTTAGGGAAGGCAATGATAAATTTACTTTCCTCGGCTCCATTTCCTCAATAATCTTACCTGTAAATTCTTTAAGTCCTGAGTAATCACTTGTGCTAAGTGAAGTTAAAGAAATCTCCTCATACCCAGTGTTATCCACTAGCTTTTCTGCAAGTTCCAAAAGCCTTTCAGGTTTCTTCTCCCTTACCGGCCTATAAACAAAGCCTGCCTGGCAGAAACGGCATCCTCTTGAACATCCTCTGAAAATTTCAAGCATTATCCTGTCATGCACAATACCTGTATAAGGTACAATTATCCTGTCAGGATAATATACCTTATTCATATCTTTTATAATCCTCTTTCTTATTTTTGCAGGGATACCTTCAATATTAGGCTTTATATCAGCTATAGTACCATCCTGTTTATAAGAAACATCATAAAACTCCGGTACATATACCCCCTGAATTTTTGATATCTCCAGTAGGAAATCCCTGCGGGAACCGCCGTTCTTTTTCCATGCCGCATATACATTCATTACCTCGTTTATTACTTCTTCACCTTCACCCATCATAAAGAAGTCTATTATATCAGCCAGTGGTTCAGGATTATATGCACAAGGCCCTCCGGCACATACAAAGGGATGTACCTCTTCCCTGTCACTGCTTAGAAGAGGAATACCCGCAAGATCAAGCATATTAATAACATTTGTATAGCTCATTTCATATTGCAGAGTAAATCCTACAATATCAAAATTCCTTACAGGCTCATGTGTCTCAAGGGTAAAAAGCGGAATATCATTCTTTCTCATCTCTTCTTCCATATCAGTCCATGGAGCAAAAACCCTTTCACAGTAAGTATCCGACCTTTCATTTAACAGATGATAAAGGATCTTCATTCCCAGATGGGACATACCTATCTCATAGGTATCAGGAAAGCAAAAAGCGAATCTGATATCCACCGTCTTTGGGTCTTTTCGCACCATATTCCATTCATTGCCTGTATATCGAGAAGGCTTCTCAACCTTTTTCAGTATATTGTCTCTTATTTTCATATCAAATGGTCACCTTTATTATTTATTTTTCCTATAATTCAGGATTAATAAAAAGTCAGCATATATTAACCCTAAACCATATAAATATGATAACCCACCGGAACAACAATTAGCAATAAATTTTTAGCACTCTGCTGATAATAGCTTCTTTGCTATAATAAAGATACTTTTTGTGACTACGGTAACAGTCAAAAAAATAATGACAATATAAATAGAAATCCCATAAGGATAATAAGGTACCCTTAAAGGATTTCTATGCATGTATGGCTAAAATACTCGGGAATATTTGCAATCAAAGCTCTAATATCATTAATTATTATTTGCCTGAAGATTATTGTTTTCCTGAACCAAATCATTAATGCTTGCTGTACGGGTATTGGCATCCCACTCAACATTTTTATTTAACATTTCTGCTATGGCTCTTAACGGCACATAAGTCGTATCATTGTATAAAATATTATCTGCTTTCACCTCATACCCGTTAACTGTAATATTTATGCTATTTAACACAACATTTATTGATCTTGTCAATTCAACCAGGGGTATACCATAATATTCAAGTATCCCTTCCGCAATTGCCCTGCCCAATTTTTCAGGATCGTACAGTGCAACATCTTCCTCGTTATCAATAAAGAAGGGCTCAAAAAGCAAACATGTCATTTTAGTATAATTTGTAACATATAAATCCGGTCTTTTTACACCTCGGTTTATAAAACCCAGGCTGCATATTTTTTCCAAAACCGGTTTGGCGATTTTTTCTCCCGCATCACTAGCTACTTCTATTTCCGCACCATGAGCCTTACCGTTGAAACAATTGGCGTGAAAACACAGGTGCAGATTACTGCCGCTTTCATTAGCTTTTTTAACCCGATACTCCAGTGAGCCCATCAGGGTCATTTTCCCATCAGGAGGAGTACAGTTTATACATTTAATTCCTGCCGCTTCAAGATACTTAATACATACCTCACCATATTCCCGTACTACCTGATATTCATATAATATCCCTTTAGCAGAACCATCGCTTCCGCCTTCCATATGACCATAATCATAACTGATTATCGGCTTTACATTTGATTGTTTGCCTGAGTCTTCATTTATACTGTGAGTTGATGTATCTTTCACGCTTTCAGCATTTCCGCTATTTTGCTGTACATCTTTAGTACTCGGTATATTATTGCTATTATCAACATTTTCAGTAACTTCTTTATCATTAATGCTTGCAGTCCTGGTGGCAGCATCCCATCCGACATCCTTATCGAGCATTTCTGCTATCGCTCTTAGTGGAACATATGTAGTATCATTATATAAAATATTATCTGCCTGCACAGGGCTACCATTTACTTTAAGATTAATACTGTTAAACTTTACGTTAATATTTGCTCTAGTCCCTGCTGCCATACCCGGAATGCAATTCATAATCAGAAACGCTGTTATTAGTATAATTATTGTTAATATTCTTGTTTGTTTTTTCATTTGTATATTACCCTTTAACTTATCAAATATGGATTTAATAATGCATTATCTTCTTTGTATTTCATAATAGCATATAAAAATATAAATATGATTTACGAAATCATAACATCAGTTTACATCGAAGAAGTGCATCTAATTTCAGTTTGATTTATATAATCTATAATGATTATACGCATCTTATTTTACATAAATTTACATAAAATATCAAGACTTATTTTATATTTATTTTCATCTAAATTGCAAAAGGTGAACGTATGCGGAGTACATTCAGCTATAAAATGTATTAATTATAAATTACAGGTATTATGTCGAAAATAGTTGAACATTGACATAAATTATCAATTTATGAGATAATATAATAATAAAGGTAGAATATTATGGCATTATTTCCGTTTCTGTTTTCTTATATTCGCAATGCATCTTAATATTATCCGTTCATCCAATAAGATGAGACGATTCATTTATGAACGTTTTTCTTATGCTGCTCGGTTTATATAACACTATGCTTTACTAACTTGTTTACAACTTACCTATTTGTGGTACATATGATTTAGAATTTCCATTAATTTCAGCCGAAAGCTATTAATGGATAAAGAAAGAAGGTTTTACAATGTCTATTAATATTTTAATTATCAGCGACATTACATCAGATAAAAATATTATAGATGCCATATCAAATGAGTATTGTGTACTAACTGCAAATAACGAAGCAGATGCCATCCGTATCCTTAACGATCATGATAAGGTACACTTGCTTCTACTTGATCTAAATATGCCTAATATGAACGGACTGGAGTTTCTTGAATCAATAAAAAAGAATGAGCAGTTCAGAAATTTGCGTACTATAATATTAACAAGTCATGATGAGTCAGAGAATGAAATCAGAGGTTTAAAGCTTGGCTCCATAGATTATATCCGAAAACCGGTTTATAAAGACTCTTTGAAGGCCAGAATAGATATTCATGCTGCTCTTATACATGCTGAAGCGGCAGAAGAGCATCAACTGTCCAAGCATGCACTTACTATTGAAACAATTTTCAACCAGGCTCCAATCGGTATTGCTATCTCACATAACTGTGACCCGGATGACTCAGACAGGGGTTTTGTTGAGGTTAATCCGGTGTTTGAACAAATTACAGGTAAAACAAAAGAAGAACTGACGCGCTTGGGCTGGGCAAAGATAACTCATCCGGATGACCTGGAAAAAGATATGGAAAATTTTAAGAAACTTATATCAGGTGAAATCAGTAGTTACTCAATGGACAAGCGATACATCAAACCTGACGGTTCTGTTGTCTGGGTACATATGATTGCTTCTCTGCTTGATATTTCAAAAGATCAGCAATACAATTATGTCTGTTTGGTTCAGGATATTACCGAACGTAAAACTATAGAAAAAGCATTGGAAGAAAGCGAGCGAAGCAAGTCCGTTCTTCTTCACCACCTCCCGGGACTGGCATACAGATGCAATAATGATAAGGACTGGACAATGCAGTATGTTTCAAAAGGCTGCCTTAACCTCACGGGCTATCCTCCTGAAAGCCTGCTCCACAACAGAGATATCTCATTTAATGACATAATTTCCCCCGAATACCGCGAATCTCTAAGGAATGAATGGGATCGGGTTCTTGCTGAAAAACTTCCATTTAAATATGAATATGAGATTATCACTGCCACAGGCGAGAAAAAGTGGGTTCTTGAAATGGGCCAGGGTATATTTAACGATGAGGGTGAAGTTGAAGCACTGGAAGGAATTATTCTTGATATATCGGATCGGAAGGCAATTGAAGATACTTTAAAGTATAATAATGAGCACGACAAATGGACAGGACTGTACAATCGCGAATATTTGGTATCTTTATTGGAGAAGGATTTCAGAAAAAAGAAAAATATTAAAAAGGCGCTAATTGGCATTAACTTAAGCATGGTCCAATTGCTGGTGGCCAATTATGGATTTCAGTATTTGCAAAATCTGATAAAAAAAGCTGCAGAGGCACTAAGCCAGTATTGCACTGATAATCGTATTCTATTTCAAACACGTGAAAGCCGATTTGTTTTCTATATTCTTGATTATAAAGACAAAAATGAACTTTTTGATTTTGGCAATCTTATTGCAAATACTTTGGAATCCTTATTTGTAACCGAAAGAATAGGAGGCGGGATCGGTATTATCGAAATTGATCAGAACCAAAATGAAGCAGATATCGAATCACTTTTAAGAAGGCTTGTTCTTGCATCGGACAAGTGTGTCTGCCCATCCGAAAAAAACTTTGATATTTGTTTTTACGATGAGAAACTGGAATCATTGGTTAACCGCGAAAGAGATATAATAGAAGCTCTCAATGACATTGCGATGAATCAAAGTACCAATAATATTTTATACTTACAATATCAACCGATTCTTGATTTGAAAACAGGCTTAATCTGCGGTTTTGAAGCATTATCAAGGCTGAAAACAGAAAAACTCGGGGGTGTGTCACCTTTAGAATTCATACCAATAGCAGAGAAAACAAAGCTAATCCTTCCAATAGGAGAAAAGGTTATAATCAATGCCTTTCGTTTTTTAAAAAGACTTAATGAACATGGATATGATGATATCTATGTTTCAATTAATATTTCTATAATTGAGCTGTTAAAACCTGATTTTGCAAGCAGGCTGTTTGAATTAATCGACGAGATGCAGGTCAACCCTAAGAATATAGGTATTGAGATTACGGAATCAATCTTTGCTTCCGATTATAATAAAATCAATAATATATTAAAACAACTGAGAGATGTTGGTATCCACATAGCTATTGATGATTTTGGAACGGGCTATTCCTCCCTTGCCAGAGAAAAGGAATTAAAAGTTGATTATTTAAAAATTGACAAATATTTTGCAGATAAACTATTGCATCCGGACAAAAGCAAAGCTATTATATGCGATATCATCTCAATGTCCCATAGGCTTGGGCACCATGCAATAACCGAAGGCGTGGAACACGAAATCCAGTTGGAGTATTTAAAAAAGCACAACTGTGATAAAATTCAAGGATATCTGATCAGCAAGCCTCTTGATGAAGAAGATGCGATTAAATTTTTAGAAAAACAAGGTCAAAAATAACTGCCTGTTAATTGTATGTATTAGATTTAACTTGTTGTGCTAGTTGGTTTTATTCCAGGAAACCGAGTTACGATGCCAAGACCCTGTAAATTCAGCTGCTACGAATTCAAACTTGCAGAATAATTTTGAATTTATATTTGTGCTCCGTAATAGAATTTGTTTATAGAAGCGGAGTACAAATATTAAGGAAGTGCATTTTTAACATATATGAAAATCTGGAGATTAGTTATGTTAAAAAGCACCATGTAATTATTCTGTTCAAACACTGAATTCGTTTAGCTTAGGCTCGGATTAACAGGCTCTAAAGCCTCTTCACAAGGTTTCTTCCATAAAACAACTAGCACAATGAATTAATTTAGCAGTTTATAAAGTAAAAATAATACATATTTCACCTGAAAATAGAGGAAGGCAGTATTTTTGAATTCATTAATTTTAAGGATTGTTTCAAGTTTATAGGCATGCAAAAACCCGCTAAAATGCGGGTTTTTTTATACTTTTATTTATTAATAGTGGTCGGAGTGAGAGGATTCGAACCTCCGGCCTCAACGTCCCGAACGTCGCGCTCTACCAACTGAGCCACACCCCGATCAGCAAACACGAATATTATACAACTATATTTAAATATAAGCAATAGAAAATTTTAAAATATTTTTATTACAAAAATATTACAAAATTATAATTCTGCGAACTTTCATAAAATAATCCAGTCTAACATAACAAAAGCACAAATAAAAAACAAAACAGTAAGGGAGATGATGATTTTGAACAATAAAAAGATGAAAAAATTCGTAACACCTTTAATTATCAGCGCATTATTGCTTACTCCAACCACCTCTTTTGCAAAATCTGACTTTAAAGTGCAGATTAACGGTGAAACCATTAATTTCAATAATCAATTATTAAATGAAAATGACAGGTTATTAATACCTCTTGAGGAAGCCATTGATGATTTAAACGCCACCGCCAATTATGACGCAAAAAATAATAAGATAACTATCGATGAAAAGTACACAAGCATTGAATTCACTATTGGAAGCAAAACTGCATGTGTTATGAGAAAATATGATTTCAGCGGTATACCTGAAAAAGTAGAATTGGATGTTGCTCCTGTAGTAAAGAATGAAACTGTGTATATACCCCTTCGCTTTACTGCCGAAACTTTAGGATGCACCATTGAGTGGGATCCGAAAATGCGCACTGCAATCATCAATAAGAACAATAAGAATGAAGAAGTGAATTATAAGATAATTGAATCTGAAGATATAAAAGATGAAGAATTGAAAAATTGGTATGAGAGCAATTATACTGAACAAGGCATACATTTTTACAATACAAAAAACAATTCAACATATGTTATAGCTAGTGCGGGTCAGAAACCTACCGCAGGTTATCAGACAATACTTAATCAAGTAACAGAAGTTTCACCTGGCATTATAAACATTTCAATAACAGTGCTTAAGCCTGCTCCTGATATGATGGTTGCTAATGTAATTACTTATCCTCATATATTAATAGAAATAAAAGAAAAGGATATTAAAAATGTAACAGGCACAATTGATATATATAATTCCGATATGTCTGAAAAAGATTTATCCTATGAAATTATCTCAATAAATGATGTAAAAGATAATTCCCCGTTGCTTGACTGGGTTGAAAAAAATTATAAAACATCCGGCATACATTATATGCGTGATGATGAAAACGTATTATATGCCCTTGTATGCGCAGGAGAGAGAAATACCGGTGGATATTCCGTATCAATAGGTAATATTGTTTCAAAGAAGCCTGATGAAGCATTTATATACGCATATGTTAATTCCCCGGATCCTGACGCGATGGTTACTCAGGCTATTACTTATCCATATGCCATGGTTAAAATAAACGATGCCAACATAAAACATGTAAGTGGCGAGATTAAAGATGGCAGCGGCGCTATTGCTGTTCCTCCTCTGGATACTGACAAAACTATAAAGAAAATCGGAGCAGACATTTTATATCAGGATGTGAAATCAGCCGAATTGTACAGCCTGATGGGAGAAAAGCTGAAAGATTTTGACGCACAGGAAATAAAAAATATATGTGAGGCATATAATGACGCCATAATTGATGATAACCCTTATATTGAAAGGCTGGCTGGAAATTCAATATCGATGTATTTTAAAAACGGAGATAAAATAACATTTACCAGTTATGGCTCAAAAACTAATGTAATCGCTACTATATCAAAAGATGATGTATACAGCTCATATCATATAGTATGCCCTGAAATTGCCGACATACTTATGAGTGGCTATGAAGACTTTGAAGAAGTAAAAACCATCAATAGCATAGGCGCTTCCATATCATCTAAAGATGTAAAATCCGCTGAGCTATATAATCTTGAAAATGAAAAGCTGCGCGATTTGGCCAAAGATGAACTGGAAAATGTAATTGAATCATTCAATAACAGCATTATCAGTAATGACCCTTATATATTAATGCTTGCCGGCAATACTTTAAGCATAAGCCTGAATGACGGAAGCAAAATATCATTTACAAGCTACGGTTCTAAAACTAATGTAATAGCTACTATTATTAAAAATGATATAAATAATTCATATCATATTGTATGCCCTGAAATTGCTGCTATACTACTAAGCGGTTATGAAAATGCCGCAGACGGTTGTGAAGAAGCTAAAAACATCAGCAGCATAGGTGCTTCCATATCATTGGAAAATGTAAAATCCGGCGAATTATACAGTCTTGAAAATGTAAAGTTACGTGATTTAACCAAAGAAGAACTGAAAAAAGTAATTGAATCATTCAATAACAGTCCTATCAGCGATGAATTTTATATCATGATGCTGACAGGTAATACCTTAATCATAAATCTTAACGGCGGAGGCAAAATATCATTTACAAGCTACGGTTCAGAAACTAATGTGATTGCAAATGTTGCCACTAAAGAAAAAACCGCCTCGTACCATCTGGTATGTCCTGAAATCGCAAAAATCCTTTTAAGCAAATAGATCCCCATATTAATGCAATCAGTGACGTAAGAAATAATTCTCATATTATTTCTTACGTCACTGTCTTTTATACAGCTTATTTTCAAGTATTTCAATCTGTTCTTTCAAAGCTTTTAGCTGGCACTTGATTTCCTCCTTGTCTTTTTCGGCAGCTTCTATAAGCGTTACCTGACCGGCACTCACTATAATAGTCTGTCCTATTGCCTGCAAAAAATTTCCAAGTGCATTCTGTTCATCCGGATCCAGATTATCAGCAAGTATGATGCCTATAAGAGTTGCCAATATAGCCGCTTGTTGGGGTGAAAGAGAAGCAAGAAAGGACATTTCATACCTCCTAATAATCTTATACTATATAATATACTTCCCCGATTAAAAATAAGTTACATTTTGCAGTCAATTCATAATTCGCCGCAAGTATTTCTGATAATCAAAAAAGTTAATATTATGTTAACTACATACCAATAAAAATCTGTCATTTAAACTACATTGGCTGTTTGAATAAAAAACACAAATAATCGTATGATAATGAAATAAAATAAAAATTCAGAGAGGTGCTGTATGAAAGATCTTAAAGACTTTACTTATGTAGGGCTGAGAAATAGATGCACAGGAAAAATAGACGCCGTTTATCCCCATCAGATAACAGGTCCTGCAGATGAAGTAGAAGATAAAGTTAAATATTGGTATTACCAGCAGGGTTGTTCTGCGGAATCTGAATTAGGCAATCTTTATGTTGATGTTTTATATGAACATGAAGTTGAAGAATATAAACGTATGCAGGATAATAAGTGAAATGTAAAGAAAGCTTGTTACTTTTCTTTTAACAAATATAACAAATATGAATTCCCGTTATATTAGAATATCCCCCTTTTTTAAGGGGGATAAAGGAGGTGTGATAAATCTTTTATAAATTATTAAAACTTTATATTAATCAATGGTCATCCTGAAGGATAAATTTTCGTATCACATGTGCAACTCCATTATCATCATTTGACAAGGTAACATAATCAGCCTTATCCTTAATATCTTTTCTGGCGTTTTCCATGGCAATACCAAGTCCTGCATACTCTATCATCGAGATGTCATTTGAACTGTCACCTATAGCAATCATCTCGGAACGATCTATACCGTAATATTCGCCCAATTTATGCATTGCTATTGCTTTTGAAGCATCTTTATCCACGAATTCCAAAAACATAGGACGGGATATATGCACATTTATACTTCCTCTAAATATTTCATTTATTTCTTTTTCATATTTGCTTATCAAAGGGATATCATCATACCACAATATCTTGGTAGCTCCCGTATCAACCGTTTTATCCAAATGTTCTGATAATATTGGTTTTGTTCTTGTTAATTTCCCGTATTCAATTGTTTTTGAATTGATTTTATCGCAATACAGCTTATTATCATTCCATACAACAATATTTGTTCCGCGTTCTTTTCCCAATTCTAAAACCTTTATACAATTGTCACGGGATAATTTTTTTTCATAAATAACATTTTGCGATTTCCCCATAATCAGCATCGCACCGTTATATGTTATAAGGGGGAGGTCAAACCCTATTTCATCAACTACAGGTTTCAGCCCTTGTAAAGGCCGCCCTGTCGATATGGCAAATACAACTCCCTTGTCTACTGCCTGCCTTATTGCTTGCTTTGTTTCCTCTGTAAGCCTGCCTTTGCTGTTTAACAAGGTCCCGTCAATATCCGCAGCTATTAGTTTATATCTCATCTCAAATCTCCTCTTTCTCCATATCAATCCCGGCCATTTTCATAAGATAGATCGCATTTCTTGTAGTTGAAATACCGGGTCGCAGAATATAATCAAAGAATATTTCATTATCTTTGTAATATTCACTGAAATGATAATTTACAACCGCTCCGTTTGTGGTTTTCTCAAGATCTCCCAATTCAAGGTCATGGGTTGATACCATTCCCGGAATTCCTGCTTTGCTTAACTTCCTGATCAATACCCGTGCACCTGTATGCCTGTCTTTGGAATTGGTACCTTTAAATATTTCGTCAAGCAGGAAAAACACGGGTTTTCCTTTTTTCACTTCGCTGATTATGTTTTTTATTCTTAACAGTTCAGCGTAAAATGAAGAAATATTCTGTTCAAGATCATCACTTACCCTCATACATGTATGAATGTCCATAATCCTGCAGATGAATTCATCCGCGCAAACAGGGGCACCTGCATAAGCCAGAACCAGATTGATACCTGCGGTCCTTAAAAGAGTGCTTTTGCCCGACATATTTGAACCTGTTATCAGAAGTATCCCTGACGAACTTTCTATATTCAAATCATTGCATACTCTGTCATTACCCAAAAGCGGATGCCCAAGCTTTTTTGCCGTTAAAGGCTGTCCGTCCTCCGTAATTGTCGGCATAACCCATTCAGGATTGTCATATTTCAGCACAGCTATGCTGCTTAGTGCTTCAATTTCACCTATGGCTTCCAGCCATTTTCTAATCCGGCTTCCGGAAGCAGTTTTCCACTTTTCATAAGATATCATACATTGAAAATCCCATAGGAAAATTATATTAATAAAAAAGTAAAAGAAATTATAACGGTTTGTCATGGACTCCACAATACCGGAAAGTTTTTTTAGCTGTCCTGCAACACTTTTCCCTTCTGAATCAAGCATGCTTTCTTGAATCTGAACGAGGTAAGATGATTTAAATTTGCACCTTTCCATCCTTAAAAGCATTCTTTTATAAACATCCAGATCTCTTTTATATTTTTCTGCCATTTCAAAAGCAGCATGCATTTCTTTGTTTTTCATTTTTAAAAACAAATAATTTACTACTAAGATGGCTATGGGGATAAGATAAGATATAAGCGAAAATGCTGCCAATATTATGGACAAAACAGCCAGCAGAGGCATTAGCCTTATTATTGCCTTTATGCTGTTCCTGCCGAACAGCTCACTTTTTTGCTCCGCCCATTCAAATAAACTTTGGGGGTCGTTTATCTCCCCTTTTATAAACATACCGTCAGCCATAAACATTTGCCTGAAGGTAAGATTATCAGAAAGTTCTGTTACAGCTTCCTGACGCGCATATATCTCATCAGCGCTGTCAGGATGATTCTCCAACAAATCCTTCAGCTTTTGCCTTCCCAGATATGTGCTCGGGGTACATATCATCTGATAAAGGGATTTTTCTCCAAATATATCCAAATCATATGAATATGCATGATCTTTATTTACAAAATCATCACCGGTGTCTTCAAAGTCTTTCCACCTGCCTTCACGCCTTGCCTTGCTCTTTTCATTTATATTTTTCAGCGCCTCTGAGTATTTTCGGTTTAGAATTATCTCATTATGTATTACTGCGAGATAGATAAAGGTAATAGCTGTAGCAGCCAAAACAGCAGCGGCAATTATATAATATTTGGCTATAAATATAAAATATATACTTGCAGCTACCCCGGCAATAAATACTATAAGCCTGAGATTGCTTAAAAAATTTATAGTCTTTGTCTGCTTTGCAATAAGCTTTTCGAATCTATTCCTACGCTTTTCATATATTACTGATGCATCATATTTCAAATCCAAATTCCTCCTGTCAGTCACCATATCTTAACTTTATCATTTGTATTACCAATATTATCATTATACATTAAGTCAGGTTATATTTTTAAGTTAAAATATTCTGTATAATATATTAAATTTATAATATTAACAATTAGCTGGTATTTTCTCAGGAAATTAGTACAAGATAATATAGAATTATTAACTTTTTCGGGTGTTTTAGTAAATAAGCCTTATTTAAGCGGCATAATTACACTGCCGAATTAAATCTGCCAATTTAAATTGATTTAATATGTAATTCGTTTTAAAATTATAATGTTAAATATAATAAGTTATATTAGCAATTGTGATAAAGATTTCTTATTCTCTGATATAACCCTGATTCCTTTTATATAAAGCGGATTTTCACAAATTTACTTTATAAGCTGCTTTTATGAGGAAAAGGCGATACAGAGATGAACGATTAATCTAATGTAAATACTGATATTAAAGTTGGGAGTTGAAGAAATGAAACAAATGAATAAATTCAGGGGCGACATGCTTGATATGGATGTGGTATCGGACAATATCATATGGCGCGCCTGTAAACCTGTATCCGCCGTGGAAAGGGACGGCGCCGTGATTCTGGAAGTACCATTTCAGGCTCAGACAGATCCAAAATTCGGTTCTGATACAAGTATACCCAGGGAAAATCATACCCTTGTTATACGTGCTTATGGGAATGCGATAATTCGTGCTTCAATAGCCTTTGACGGCAAAATCCCCGGAGATGACGGCATACTTTTGGAATGGCATCCGTCTCTTAAACCTGAACCTCTGAAAGTCATAAAAACAGATACCGGCTGGGATATTCTTGATTCTGCGCAAACCTTGCGTATGAGAATTAATACAGCCGATCAGCCAATCAAATTCTGGAGCGACCAGATACCTGCACCGGCTGAATCATTTGAAGGCTCCGTATTCCCGGACGGCAAGGTTGAAGTTCCTTTCATGGCCTGGGATACCTTTACTCCTACGCACCTGGAATCTATAAGCCTCGGATATGTTACAGAAAAAGGTCAGCCTTACAAGAGCCTTTTTTCTTTCCACGCTGCTCATGACGAGAAGTTTGCAGGTACAGGTGAGCGTTTCAGTAAAATGGACCTTTCCGGTAAAACCTTTATATTAGAGAACGAAGACGCTTCAGGAGTTAACAGCAGAAGAGCATACAAGAACGTACCGTTTTATATTTCAAGCAGGCCTTATGGCGTTTTCATGAATACATCAGCCCACATCAGGCTTTCTCTCGCGGATATATCAACGCGTGCAGCCCAGGGTATGATAGAAGACAATGTTATGGATTTATTCATAATAGGCGGAGGCAGCATAGAAAGAATACTTTATAACTATCGCAGGATTACAGGGTTTCCGCGGAATGTGCCTTTGTGGTCTTATGGTACATGGATGAGCAGAATGACATATTTCTCAGCTGATGAAACTTTAAAAATAGCCAAAAGGCTTCGTGACGAAGATTATCCTTGTGATGTGATTCATCTTGATACAGGTTGGTTCAGGACTGACTGGAAATGCGAATGGGAATTCAGCCCTGAGAGATTTCCTGATCCTGTAGGATATATGAAAAAAATGAGGGAGATGGGTTACCGCATATCATTATGGCAGCTTCCGACAATCAGCAAAGATACGCTTCATTATGAAACTGCCACAAAAAACAGGTACCTGGCTCCTAAGCTCACTTCCGAAGGGGATGCGTCAAATTTCGGTAAAGTGGAATACGGCGGAACTATAGATTTCAGCAATCCGGAAGCGGTAAAGTGGTATCAGGGGCTGCTTGAAAACCTTTTGAACATGGGTGCTGCCGCAATTAAAACCGATTTCGGCGAAAAAATAGGTGCTGACAACAATTATTACGGAATGCCGTATAAAACCCTTCACAACCTTTACGCATTGCTTTATCAGAAAGCTGCATTTGAAGCTACCGAAAAGGTATATGGAAAAGGCCAGAGCGTTATATGGGCACGTGCAGGCTGGGCAGGATGCCAGCGCTACCCTGTGCATTGGGGCGGTGACTGTGCATGCACCTGGGACGGCCTTGCAGGAAGCCTTCGCGGAGGTCTTCATATCGGTTTGTCAGGTTTTGCTTTCTGGAGTCATGATATTCCTGGTTTCCACGGTTTGCCCAATTTTATGAACAGTTGGCCTGCCAATGACCTATACGTCCGCTGGACACAGTTCGGTGTATTTACTTCACATATGCGTTATCACGGCACTTCACCAAGGGAACCCTATGAATATCCTGAAGTTGCTCCTATCGTACGAAAATGGCTTAAACTTCGTTATGCGCTCATTCCATATATTTATGATGAAGGTATTAAAGCTACGGAAAGCGGTTATCCTGTTCTTCGCGCTCTTGTATTCCATCATGATGACGACCCTGTATGCTGGAATATAGATGACCAGTTTTATTTTGGCGAAAATCTACTGGTAGCTCCGGTTATCAACTCCGAAGGAATCAGGGATGTTTATCTTCCAGAGGGACAGTGGACTGATTTATGGACAGGTGAAATTATAAATGGTCCGGTCATGCTTAAGAACGTCGTTTCGCCACTTGAAAGAATACCTGTGTACGCTAAAACCGGTTCGAAGATAAGAGTATATCCATATAAAGTTCAGTATACTGATGAAATGGATTTATCAAAATCAGTAGACCTTGTGTTTGACAGTACGTTTAAAGGATTGTCCTCATCAGTGTTAGGCGAAGTGACAGGACTGTAAGGTAAATATCGAGAATCAAATACAGGCTATGCCGAATTCGGCATAGCCTGTATTTGATTCTAATAATTACTTCTTTCACTGCCAATCTCCCTTTGTCACTTCAGCAGCTCCAGCATACGCTCATGCACATGCCCGTTGCTGGCCAACACGCTGCCCGGGCGCGACAGGCTAAGTTCTTCCCCTCTCCAGCCGGTGACCTTGCCACCCGCTTCCGATACAAGTAAAATCCCTGCTGCATAATCCCACGGCTGCAAGCATAACTCATAAAATGCGTCCACCCTGCCGGCTGCAACATAAGCCAGGTCAAGGGAAGCAGCCCCTGATCTTCTAACTTCCCTGGAGGACATAAATACCTTCTCAGTTATTTCAAAAGTTCTATGGGCCTCTTTCCTGTCATAGGGTGTTGTTCCGAAAGCCACGAGACAATTTTCAAGAGATGTGCTGTCTGTCACCATCATTTTATCTCCGTTAAGAAACGCCCCTTTTCCTTTTATCGCAGTAAACATCTCATTCATGAAAGGGTTATAGACATATGCCAACTCGAGTACGCCTTTGTTTACAAATGCAAGTGAAATTGCGGAATGATTATATCCATGCATGAAATTAGTAGTACCATCCACAGGGTCAAGAATCCATGTAGGCTCGTCAAATGTATAATTGTTATTATCGCTTTCTTCTGTTATTATATTGCAGTCCGGCAATATGCCCTTTAATTTTTTCGTAATGAACTCCTGAACCTTATAGTCCACTTCGGTTACATAATTTGCCCTGCCTTTTTTTATAATTCCGGAGTCTCCCAGCTTTATATTAAAAAACTCTCCCGCTTCCCTAATTATATTTGTTACATTATTAACAAACTGTTCCACAATAAACTTAGCCTCTTTTCTATATAATTTCCAACATTAATTAGATTACTACATAAGCCGCAAAAAATCCATTGCATTTTACAGATGCGGTGTTTTATATAAATTACGATTTAATATTATATAAAATTAATCTAATTCTTAATTAATTATAACTTATAGCGTTCAATAATTTTTCTTGTATCCAATATACTTTATTTATTATAAACTTTATATTATAATTAAATTTGGGAAATATTTTTATATTATATACACAGCATTAATGATAATCCATAGGAGGATAGTAATGTCACATAGAAGAAATTATCGCAAAGAGTTACAAAAGGTTCCGGTTGGCCCTCTGGGCATTATTTCTATGGCCGGAAGCAAAGAAATGGGACGACTTGTAAATGACCATATAGTTAAATGGCGCAAGGAGTTTACAGAAAATGGCTCAAATTATGTAGCTTTTCCCGGTTACATAAGAGAGTCTTTTTTAATTTCAGCCGAATGTCACAGATTTAGTTCAGGAGAAGCAAAATGTGTCCTGAATGAAACGGTCAGAGGACATGACCTTTTTATTATAGCTGATGTATTTAACTACAGCTGCACATATAAAATGTTTGGTATGGAATGCCACATGAGTCCTGATGACCATTTTCAAGACATAAAGAGAGTTATATCCGCCATAGGCGGCAAGGCAAGACGTATAAATGTCATAATGCCAATGCTGTATGAAGGCAGGCAGCATAAAAGAATCGGCCGTGAATCACTTGACTGCGCGATGTCTCTTCAAGAACTGGAAAGACTTGGGGTAGACAACATAATAACTTTTGATGCTCATGATCCTCGTATACAAAATGCTATACCTTTGAAAGGATTTGAAAACATACAACCCACATATCAAATAATCAAAGCCTTGCTTCATTCAGAGAAAGACCTTGTTATAGATAAATCGAAAATGATGGTAATCAGCCCTGACGAAGGGGGTATCAGCCGGAATATTTATTATGCCAGCATGTTGGGACTGGACCTTGGACTGTTCTATAAAAGAAGGGATTACTCAAGAATTGTAAACGGCAGAAATCCGATTATTAAGCATGAATTCCTCGGAGATTCGGTTGAAGGAAAAGATATTCTAATAGTTGATGACCTGCTTTCCTCAGGAGATTCATTGCTGGATATAGCAAATGAACTAAAACGCAGAAAAGCAAACCGCATATATATGGCTGTTTCCTTTGCACTGTTTACTGACGGACTTGATAAATTTCATGAGCTATATGAAAAAGGTATTTTAACCAAATTATTTGCGACGAATCTTACTTACAGAAAAGAAGAACTTCTGAAAGCACCATGGTACGTTGATGTAGACATGTCAAAATTCATAGCTTATCTCATTGATACATTGAATCATGATGAATCTATAAGCTCTTTGCTCGATCCTTCCGATAAAATAAGAAAGCTGCTTAAAGATTATAACATACAACAGCCTATTTCAAATGATGATTAAAGGAGTATAAAATATGAATGTGATTTCCTTTTTGTCATTATTCGCATTCATAATATATATATATATGTCCTGGCTTGCAATAAGAGCAGATTCAAAATCTGCTCTTAACAGGGTTTTTTTTATGCTTTGCATCAGCATATCTATAAGCAGTTTTTCCTACTCCTTTGCTTATTCAACTACTGGTTTTAATACATTCTGGTTTTGGCAGAGAATAATATTCTTCGGACTCATCACATGCACTACATCGTTCATTCATTTTATCAGTATTTTGACAGGTTTCCGTCCTTTTTTTAAAAAATATCGTTTATATTATTTAATATACGCATTATGCCTATACTTTATTTATCATTTTACAGTTCGAAATGTACACCCATATGAAGTAGCTCTTAACAAATGGGTTTATATAGAATATTTCAATATGAACAGCTATATTAGCTGGTTGTTACTCATATACATATTTATAATAATTGCATGTAGCTTCATTTTTACATGGAAATGGGGCAAATCCACAAAAAACAGACTAAAAAAAAGACAAGCTGTTACTATATTGTTAATGGGAAGTGTAGCTCTGTTTGTCAGTGTTTTGTCGAGTACCTTGCTGTACATATATAATAGAAGATACTTGCCGGTAATTTTCCCCATTGTTTCTCTGATATGGATTTCAGGAATATGGTTGTCGGTTAAATATTACGGTATGATGTCAATTAATCAGCAATATAATTTTGAAAAAATCTTCGATTATATGAAAGATATGATTATCATAACCGACATGAATCTTAATATACTAAAAGTAAATTTGAGGATTGAAATGCTTACAAAATTCAACAGGCATGAACTGACAGGTAAAAATTTCGATGTATTGGTAAGCTCAAAATCAAATTATAATAAAAAGGATTTTTTAGATGCGATCAAAAACGGAGGCTCGTATGAGCTAAGTTTTAAAACCATATATAATATTGACATTCCCGTGAATATAACAGCTTCTGTAATTAATGATAAAGATAATTATAATCCCATATATACAATAATAGCACAGGATTTAAGGCTGACCAGATTGATTGAGCATGAAATACTTGAAAGGACCCAACTTCAAAATAAACTTATGAGACAAAAAATAAATTTTCAGCAACTTTTTCTTAACTCTCCTTTTGCCATCGCGGTTTTAGACAATGAGGACAGGATTGTTAATATCAACGAAAGCTTCACCAAATTATTCGGTTATAACTTTGATGAGGTGAAAGGCAGAAACATCACAAACTTGTTAGCTCCTTCCGACAAAATTCAGGAATCGGTTGACCTTTTAAAGGTTATTAATGACGGGGGGATTGTAAGAACTGAAACTATTAGAATGCGTAAGAACGGTACGATGGTTGACGTGTCATTAACTGCTTATCCGGTTAATATTGATAATGCCCTGGAAGGTAAATATTGCATATATAGCGATATTTCACACAGAAAAGCAGCGGAAAACAAACTTAAATATTTAAGCACACATGACTCTCTTACAGGATTGCTTAACCGTACATACTTCGAGCAAATAATGAATAAATATAAAAACAGTACAAATATGCAAATGTCTATTATCATCTGCGATGTAGACGGTTTGAAACTTGTAAACGATACATTTGGCCATAATATAGGAGATGCACTGCTTGTGGTAGCTGCATACATCATAAAGGATAGTTTTGAAGAAGACTGTATTATAGCGCGTATCGGCGGTGATGAATTTGTAGTAATAGTGTACTCCAATGACAGAAACCTGATAGAAACATACTGCAGCAGAATCCGCAAAGCAATAGAAAACTACAATATAGAAAACAGTGATATTATGCTCAGTATCTCAATCGGATATGCAATTAATGAAAATTTTTCTATGAATCCCGCAGAATTATTTAAAGAGGCCGATAACAACATGTATCAGCAAAAGCTTAGCCATAGCTTAAGCACTCGAAGCGCTATTGTAAAAACTCTGATGAAGACATTGGAAGCCAGAGATTATATTACCGAAGGTCATGCAGACCGGCTTCAGGATTTAGTAACCAAGATAGCCGTTCAAATGAAATTAAGTGAACGGGAAATAAACGACTTAAGGCTGCTTGCAAGATTCCATGATATCGGTAAGGTTGGCATACCCGACAGCATACTTTTTAAGGAAGGCCCCCTAACCCCTGAGGAAACTTTGGAAATGCAAAGACACTGCGATATAGGTTACAGAATTGCTCAATCCTCACCTGATCTTTCACGTATAGCAGAAGGCATTTTAAAACACCATGAATGGTGGAACGGACAAGGATATCCCTTTGGGCTTAAAGGAGGAGAAATACCTCTGGAATGCCGCATACTCCGTATTGCTGATACATATGACGCATTGACCAACGACCGTCCATACAGAAAAGCCCTTACCCATGAGCAGGCAATTGAAGAAATCAAAAGAAACGCTGGTATACAATTTGACCCCTATATTACGGAGATATTCATAAATATGATGAATAAATAAATTTCACTTAACGTCCAAATAATATTATAATATTATTTGGATTTTTTATAGTATAACTTTATCAGAAAGGATGACTTAATAAATGAATAAATGTTTTTACCCTTACAATGAAAAAAAAGGGTACAGTGAAATTATCGGCGAGGATTCAGATTTGGAACTCCTGCGCCTTGGACTTATAAGACTGGAAAAAGGAGAAACCGTCAGCCTTCAATCAGATGATTACGAAATAGGGATTGTCATATTGTCGGGCAAGTGCGATATAACCTGTGATAATCTGCCCTTCCCCGGGCTGGGTTCAAGAAAAGATGTTTTTTCAGGAAAACCTACTTCAATTTACATACCCATTCACAGCAGCTATACTGTTACAGCAGTTGGGGACGGAATTTTTGAAGCAGCGGTATGCAAGGTTAAGGCTGAAGTAAAATATGAGCCGTTTGTAATTACACCTGAAGAAGTAATAACAGTTCACAGGGGCAAATTAAACTGGCAGAGGGATGTCAACGATATAATAACTTCAAGATATGAGGGTATGGTCGATAAAATTGTTCTGGGTGAAACCTACGGTTACCCGGGACAATGGTCCAGTTATCCTTCTCATAAGCATGATACGGATAATATGCCTTATGAAATAAATATGGAAGAAATATATCATTTCAAAGTAAACCCGAAACAGGGTTTTGGTGTCCAGGTAATGTACAGCGACGATATGTCACTGAATGAAAGTTATATAGTTCGCGACGGTGACAGTGTTGCGATAAAGAAAGGGTATCATCCCGTAGCATCGGCTCCGGGCTATCAGGTATATTATCTTTGGGTTATGGCAGGAAAATCAGGCAGGAATTTGACTCCATTTGATGATCCCAAACATTCATGGATTAGAGCTGTTGAAAATATGGTATAAAAATACGGTGTAGAAGTATCTAAGTACAAATAAGCGGAAGCTGCACTTCCGCTTATTTGTGTTTTCCTGCGTTTACTATTAATTTCTTTTAATGCATCATTCTTATTTATTAATCAGTCTTATCAGGAACCTGTCAAGTATAGGATTCTTTCCTATAAAACCTTCTATATTAAGGCTGGAGAAGACCACCCTTCCTTTTCCATATGGTAAATATCCTACTATGGGCACCTTTGTTTTTATATCACTCTGTTTTTCATATGAACGCGGCTTTTTGTAAGTGAACAAAAGAGGCTTAAGACTTTCGCATACCATTGACTTGTCTGCAATAAAGTCAATATAACCGCTGTTTTCATTATACCACATATAGAAATCCCTGGTTTTAAACTCAGAAGTTACAGGTTCTTCAGGGTTTCTTGCCACATAAGTAAGCCCTCCTGTATATAAATCCACAGCACCTTTGAAAGTTATTTCCACATCGTCCCACTTGATGCTTTCTTTGTTGTTGCCTGTCATGATTACAATATTTACACCCTTTTGAGCCATTTCCTTAAATTTTTCTATATATGCATCAAGATTGCAGCTTTCATCTGCTATAACAGCTTCAGCTTCTTCCATATTATCGGTTAATTCCGCACCTAAAATATTAAGATATTTATTTGCTTTTTCCCCCAAAGCCAACACTTTTACTCCTTTATCCGGCTGTACCCTTTCGAATGCTTCCAGTGTCAGCCTTTCCTGATTTAGAATATTGTTGTCGCCATCAACTAAGGCAGCATCTATATAGAACAACTCCCTGCCATTTACATCCGGAGCTTTAAACTTAGTAATTCCTTCGCATACGGCAGTTGCAGGCTTTACAGAAGCATCAATTTCAAAGGATTGAATATCTTCCTTATCTGTTCTTACAGTAGCAATTATCCTGCAATTATCATATTTTTCTGAAGTATCGTTTAATATCCATGCTTCTGCTTCAGTTTCTTCCCCGGCATACATAGTAAATCTGTCAGTCCTTAAATTTATCCTTACAGGCTCCAGTGACTTCTTGTAACTGAAAAACGCACGCTTGGGCTTTCTTCTGTAATCAACCAGCGTCTTCATCCATCCTGCCGGCCACGCGTCAATAAGTAGATGAATAGCTGTTGACGTTATATAGTCCGCCCTTCGCCTGTATGCGTCAGTCATAAACGCTGTCGCTTCCGCCTGGTATTCCTGGCTTGCCTTTATCCAGTCCCGCATATTATACTGCTCTTCATACCAATCTCCGTGCATTTGGAATGTCTGAGCCTTTACTATTTTCCTGGGGCTCCACAGTTCATTGTCAGGATCATTGGCTACCCATTCTTTAGGATAGTCCTCCATCATTATCTCGACAGGATCAAGGCCTTCGGCGCCATATTCACCGCAACCAGTCTTCCAGCCCTTTTTTAAAGGCGGAAGATAACCTTTATGCAGTTTTCCGATAGGCATACCGTTATTGGTATACCACATGCAATAACAGTGAAAATCGGAAAGCCCCGTACGGGTTGGAGGGTCATAATCTCCGTCCACGTTTTTTATAACTCTGTCAGGATTGTGCATCAGCACAACTTTTGTAGCGCATTCGAAAAAGTCTTCCAGCTCGCTTCTAATCAGGTCTCTATGGCTTCTCTTTTTGTTTGACGGCTTATTCATATTTGAAGGCTCATTAATATATGAAATCATTATCGCTGATGGATGGCTTCTGATAAGCTTTTCCATCTCTCCTGCCTGTTTCACCGCCTCTGTAAATTGATTCCTTCTTAGAAATCCAAACAGCGGCATATCGGTCTGATTCATCATTCCAAGCATATCGCAATACTCATAAATTTCTCTTTGAACAGGCCTTTGAGTAAATCTGTAGAAATTCATATTTGCTATTTTTGCAATCAGGATATCATCGATAAGCTGATCATAGTCCTCCCTGATTACACAAAGCTGCAAATGCCCCATATCATTTGCACCCCTAAGTATTACAGGCTTGTTGTTCAAAAAAAGGCTGCCTTTTAATCCTCCGTTTTCACCCTTCTCATCCATATGAAATTTACGCATGCCAAAGGGCCTGTCCAGCTGGTCAATTAATTTGCCGTCAACATATATAGATACTCTCATGGTATAGAGCCATGGTTCTTCAGGTGACCACAACCTGAAATTTTCAAAGGGCAGTCCGAAACGGTAATTGTTAATACCCGGTCCTGCAGGTTCTGCTTTGCAAGGTATATCAATCATTGCTTCTCCTACGAAATTTCTCGGATATACAGAAAGCCTTACTTCCAGTTCGGTGTTCTTAAATTCGGTATTGTATATGTCTACCCATGCTTCAATATAACCCTTATCTATATCAGGTCTTGTAAAAATGTCTTCTATAAACAATTCAGACCTTTCTTCAAGGTAAACCTTGTTATATATACCTGCTCCGGGAGGGCAGTGATGCCATCCAAGCTGCGGGTCATCCCATCCTATTCCTGTCGCTGCATATATTTTGTCACCGTCAATTTTTATACCGCAATCATCTATACCTTTGGTTGTGGCATCATTTTTAATTTCCACTATAAGAATATTATTACCGCCGTAATTCAAATAATCTGTAACATCAAATTCGAAAGGCGCAAAAAATCCTTCATGGCTGCCAACAAAACGGTTATTTAAATATACATTCGCAATATAATCTACACCTTCAAAATGCAGGAATACTTTTTTACCTTCGTTAATCTTGTCCTTTATGGTAAACTCCCTGCGGTAAAATCCGGTCCATCTTCCTACAGGGCCTCTGTAGTCCGGTATTATTAGCTGTTCCCACTCGCCCTGTCCGCTGATAACATTATTAAAATCAGCTTTATCCGCTTCCGTTTCATAACGAAACTGAAATTTATCCTGATACCATCTTCTCCTGTGAATCGAACCCTCAGGAGAAAGATTCACCATGAACTTCCTGTATTTTTCCCTTAACTCCTTCAATTCTTTATTAAATTCTTCAAGATTTTCTTCATAACTGTTTATTTTTATAGGTTTAACCCTCTCCCTGCTTTCCCTGAAATATCTTTCCGGTATCACAGGAGGATCAATAGACATCATTTCCTCTCTTGAATCAGAGTAGCTCTGCTGGGCCACCTGGGCGAAAAAGTCTATATCGGCCATAACTAGTTATTACCTCCTATTTCCAAGGAATATTATTTGCCCTATGTACACTTACCTCATCTATTACCGCGTTGCCGCGATGCGTGAGCAGGAATTCCACTATATCTGCAATTTCCTCAGGCTGTATCAGCTCATCTGTATTTAAGTCAGGCCTGGTTTTACGCACCATCTCGGTTGCAACTCCGCCAGGTGATATTACATGAACTCTTATACCATATTCCTGTACTTCCTGCGCCAATACCTTTGTCATTCCCATAAGTGCATGTTTTGAAGCTGTATACGCCATTTGGTTTACATATCCTTTTGTACCTACCACAGAAGCAATATTTATAATGCTTGGCACTTCAGATTTACGCAGATAAGGTATTGCCTCCTTACATAGCAAAAAAGGTGCTCTTGCGTTTAAATTCATGTGTTTGTCCCAGTCTTCAACGGTAGTTTCGCAGAAAGATTTCCTGTCTGCTGTTCCCGCATTGTTTATAAGTATGTCAATTCCGCCAAAATCATTTATAACATCTTCAATGAGTTTTGAAGGAACATGGGATTGAGATAAATCTGCCGCATAAGTCCTAACATCTATATTATACTGTTCAGTCTCTTTTTTAACTAACTTTAAGTTGTCCTGGCTGGTAGCTGTAAGAGCAAGATTTACGCCGTTTTTAGCAAGCATAAGTGCAATGGATTTGCCGATTCCCCTCCCTGCACCTGTTACAAGTGCTATTCTTCCTTTTAAATTCACCATACATGTACTGCTCCTTTGTTTTATAACTTATAGAATTTTATATAATGCAATTTCTTTAAGTTTTTAAATGTAAAAACTCAGGCTGTAACTTTGTCTTCACTTTCACTTTTGTTATCATCCAGTATAAAATCGGCCATCATTCCTTCATAGACTTTTTCCAATCCTATAATACCGCAAAAGTCCATAGGAGTGACCAGCATAACATTCTTGTCAAAAGTAAGTATATCGCTCTTTTCAAGTATGTACGCAACAAAATGAGAACAAGTATATCGTTTGCCCATTTTTAACGGTTTATTAATTAATATGCCAATAAGACCTGCAAAATTGTATTTATAATATTTGCTGTTATTAATAAACTCCTGCAGATTTTGTTCAAGTTTCAGGTATTTGTATTCTGCAACAGGGAGCTTGTAAATTAAACATTTGGTTCTTTTGAAAATCTGGTAAATCCCATGGTTCATCCTCTCTGTTACAAATCCTCCTATCAGAGGAAACCAAATCTTTCTGCGGCCAAAGCTGTAAAATGTATCTAAATTATCTTCAAGACACAACGAAATATGGTTATATTCCGCGCCGGAAAAGAGCTTCAGTAATTTTGATATTTTCGAACCTGTATCAGTAAGAATAATATAAATATTTTTCATACTTTATACATTTTCTCCATGGTTTATTATAAAAAATTCCTTTATCCTCTGGTTCCTGTCAATATAAAGGTCCTCCAACCAATGCTGTAACATTATAACATAACAGCATTATATAGTCCAACTTTGATTGGAGAAAACTGTTAAACTGACTGTCCAAATGCTATATTACTTCTGTATGATTTTTTATATCCAGTATTCTCATTAATTGCTCCACATTTATTTCAGTTGGAAATCCCCTGTCATCCCAATGGTTTCTGCATCCACAATAATCAAGAATAACACATTGTGCTGCAATTCCCATATCCTGCAGCATCCATCCCCCTGATATCAGGTTCAAAACACAGGAAACGCCTACAACTCCTGTATCAGAATCAATATTAGACAGTTTGCTTCCGCTTTGCACCAAAGATGATTCATGAGGAATAACTAATACCTCAAAACCATATTTATGGCTAAGACTCGTCAACTTACTGATATTGCATTCATTTGTACATCTTTTGCAGCTATAAGCTTTACCTCCTGCATCTGACATGCACCCAGTATTTGACCCTTGATTTATTGCTGCATATAGACGCATACATGCAGGAACAACGACAAGCTTTTTAGAACAATTCACAAAACGTTTTCTGAATGCATCATTCATTATCTGAGCACCTATCATATTAAGATGGTACTCAGTTCTTTGCCTTCCACAAAAAATTATGTCTTCTTTCCATCTATGATCAGACAGCCGGCTTTTAAAAAAAGTCTCAATATTTTGTGTATAGATGCCCAAAACTTCCTGGCTTCTTTCTCTGAACCATTGGGCATACATTATTATAGAAGCCAATATATCAGCAGCAGATTTTTTGCCGCAAGTGGACAAATATCTATACCAACCTTTAATTCTTTTCGATTCATAGAAAAATTCGCCGGATGCATCCATCCATTGTATAAGCTTCTTTAACTGACTAACCGAGCAGTCAGGAGAAATTTTATCGTCCGCATAATTTTTATGAAGAAAAAGAGTAAACATTATACCCCTCAAAAAATCTATTCCGGTTTTGATAGTACTGCTATGCCTTCTTAAGTTTGAAAGGCATTTTAGCAGTTTCCCCGGAATAACATTCATATTTAATGCAGATTTGCCATAAATATTATAAAAAGTTCCCAGGCAAAGCAATTCCAGTATATACTCATCCCTGCTCAGCAGTTTGGATTCATCTTTATTTTTTACATAAGACATATATCCCTCAATAGCTGTATCAAGTACCTTATCTGCTTCGGTTACTACTTCTTCTTTAAATTCCTTTATAACTTTATAAAAGTCACTGGAATCCGTATATCTGCTTTTTAAGGTATATGTAATAATATCCATATAAGTAATGACCCCTCTGCATTAAGGCATATTGTAGATAATGTTCATAAAATCATAGTACGACATTTTTTCTTTTGGATAAATTTTGTTTTTACCGAAAGATACAATACCGCTCTTATATAGTGATGCTATGCTTTCTTTTGCATAGGAAGATACTGAAGATGCGTCGTCCAAATCAGATAGATCCTGAGGACTTCCCCTGAATAAGCTCTTGCCGGTTGCAATCATAGTTTTTTCAAATATAACCATAGCTTCTTCTCTCGTCAGGTAGTCTTCAGGATAAAATTTATTTTGCCCTTTTCCTGCTACTATTCCGAGTTTCCTTGCAATTCCTACCGCTTCATAATAGGTCGAACTTTTTTGAACATCTTTAAAATTATCGGTAAAGTCCGCTTTCAGTTCCAACTCTTTAACCAGAATTGATACGGCTTCTCCCCTTTTCAGCTTATGGGAAACGTGCTTTTCCTTTTCCTCATAGGCCTTACGGTATGAATTAAAAACTACAATATGACCTGCTTCTGTCGGATGAGGGTCGAAAGAACCCTTCAATATATTGAACTTTGTTAAAGCTTCGTCTTCATTATATTCATTAAATGCATTGTAAACATCCGCGGTTCTGTAATTGGGACTTGGTTTATTAATAACTGTATTTATTTTTTGTATATAAGTATCAAATAAGTTATATAATACATCATCCTTTGACAACGGATTATATATATTCATAACAAAAATATCAGCTTCAGGTGCCAGGCTTCTTACTGTATTTATAATCTCAGGCCATTCATTTTCAAATCTAGAGATACCTTCATTTAAATACTTGGGGAGGTTTCCCAGTATTAACATTCCTGCAACAGCTTCCACGCTTTCAGGATTGCTGCTTAAAACGTCTTGAATTTGGCTGGCATAATCAGGAGCTGATACATCTATATTTAAAGCCTGGCCAACCGCCTGTATTATTGGCTGCAGAATGTTGTTGCCACCAATGCTTATAGTTATTATATCTGATTCTTTAACTGACTTAATCAAACGTTCATCCGTTTTAAGCTTGTTAAGAAGGCCGGTGCTGTCATCTCCGTTTACCGCTAAATTTGCATATTCCAGTGAAGAAAATCCCCTGTCTGTTTTTAAATAATTATAAAATAATTCAGTATAGGAATCTTCCTTAGCCACGCCATATCCGGTAGCAATTGAGTCCCCAAGTGCTGTATAATGTTCAGGGCTTAGGTCTTCACCCATTGCAGTCATACCGTTTCCGCAGGCAGTTAATAACAATGCAAATATTAATACAACAGCTAACTGTTTAAATATTTTTTTCATTAACTCTCACCTCTGGATGAATCTATATAAAATTTGTAAAAAATTCTTCATAACGTATATTGATATTATATATTAACGCCCAAAGAAATACCACAATAAAAAAGACTGTATTTGTACTACATTATGCAATACAAGTACAGCCTTTATTAGTTTTATTATTACATATCTATTCCAAAATAGTTTTTGGCATTATTGAAGCATATATCCTGTACCATTCTGCCGAGGAGCTTCATATCAGCCGGAGCTTCACCGTTTTCAACCCACTCTCCGATTAAATTGCAGAGTATTCTTCTGAAATATTCGTGCCTTGTATACGACAAGAAGCTTCTGGAATCTGTAAGCATACCCACAAACCTGCTTAAAAGGCCTAGATTTGCAAGGGCGGTCATTTGCTTTATCATGCCGTCCTTCTGATCGTTAAACCACCAGCCTGAACCAAACTGCATTTTACCGGGAATACCTCCGCCCTGGAAACATCCGATTATTGTTCCCAGCACTTCATTATCCCTTGGGTTGAGACAGTAAAGTATGGTCTTGGGAAGTTCATTTGTTTCATCAAGCTCATTAAGGAACTTTGCCAAAGCTTCCGCAAATGTATAATCTCCAATTGAATCAAAGCCTGTGTCAGGGCCGAGGATTTTCATCATCCTGCTGCTGTTGTTCCTGATAGTACCTATATGAAGCTGCATAACCCATCCGAGCTTCGAATATTGTTTACCGAGGAAAATCATTACCTGGGTTTTGAATTTTTTGATTTCTATGTCCTCAAGCCTTTCACCATTTAATGCTTTTTTCAATATCTTATCTGCTTCTTCATCAGTGCATTTTTCAAATACAATAGGATCCAATGCATGATCCGATACTCTGCAACCTACTCTATGGAAGAACTCAATTCTCTGTTTTAAGGCAGCTTTTAAATCCTCAAATGAATTAACTGGAATTCCTGAAACATCTCCAAGCTTCTTAATCCATTCTGCAAAGCCTTCCTTCTCTATATTAAAGCTCTTATCAGGCCTGAAGGCAGGAAGTACTTTTACATCAAATGAAGTGTCCTTTGCCAAAGCAATATGATATTCAAGGGTATCCGCAGGATCATCCGTAGTGCAAAGCGCTTTTACATTGGAGTTCTTTATCAATCCTCTGGCGGAAAACTCATCTTTGGCCAATATTTCATTGCATTTATTCCAGATTTCCTCAGCCGTTTCCGGTGATAACAGTTTATCTATACCAAAATACCTCTTTAATTCAAGGTGTGTCCAATGATAAAGAGGATTACCTATGCAATATGGAATGGTTTCAGCCCATTTCATGAACTTTTCCTTGTCGGAAGCATCTCCTGTTATGTATTTTTCGTCAACACCGTTGCTTCTCATCGCTCTCCATTTATAATGGTCGCCGCCAAGCCATACTTCGGTTATATTTCTATACCTTTTATTCTCGGCTATTTCCTTTGGGCTTAAATGACAATGATAGTCAAATATCGGCATATCCTTTGCATATTCATGATAAAGCTTTACAGCCGTTTCATTACTAAGCATAAAATTTTCATCCATAAAAGGTTTCATCACAAATCCTCCATTCGATTAATATATTAAAGGAGCCATACTATTATTCCGGCTGTATATAGTGAAATTACTTTTAGCATTACATACATCATAAAATTTATGTGTAATAAAATATTCTTCTGATTTAATTAGTCCGGAATAATACTATAACACCTACAAATAACATCCTAATAATCATAAACACGTTTGTCAAGGAAGTATTGTCCAGTTGGTTATATTCATTATTGAAAAGACGTTATTCAATTTTTTCAAATTTAAAGACTCCCAATGCATCTTTGAAAAACGTGCCCTGCTTTATTTCATAAGAACCAGAACTTATTTTATAATTATTATGTTTCATGTAACGTATCATTTTATTTTTTGCCCAATTATTCCACAGAGATAAATTATGCTCACCATTTTTTACAGCTTTATAATCCACAACTTCGTCTTGTTCTATAACAATTGATAAGGTTTTATTAACTAATCTGTGGTTATTTATATATTCCATGTGGCTGTCATAAGCTTTATAAACAATTGATATAATAATTATAACTGCCACCGGAATAATGATTATAAGCCTTTTTTTAACACTCATTTTTTTCCCCTTTATTTGCAAACCAAAAATATTCATATATCTTCTTTATACTATAGTATATTATAAAATAAAATTTACTGCTTAACTGTTATTTCATCAATATTACCGTAAAATCATTTTGCAAATAGCCCTCAACGATTTGTACAGAATCAAGCAGATTACTGAATTTATCTTCCAATATATCTTCGATTTCATCAGGATTAAAATAATAATACTGTTCTTCCTTATCAGGTGATTTGAAGTGCAAAAGGTTGAAAACCACAACTTCCCTGCTTAGCTTTAAAAATAATTCTATAGCCTTTATTAGAAAATCTTTGTTGTTGCCCATGTTGATATTAAAAATTCCTGATGAATAGGTTACATCAAATGAATTCTCTTCAAATGGATTATGTTTAAATATATCCGCACAAATCAACTCCGCACCGGGCCTTTTTTGCTTCGCAGAAACTATCATGCTTTCCAATATGTCAACACCCGTATATGAAAAATTAACACCTTTTTTTATCAGATAATCATAAAGGTTAGCCATTCCACATCCTACATCAAGCAATTTTTTGCCTTGCAGCGCTACATAGCGATGCAGAATTTCAAAACGCTTATGCTGTGCCTGCTCGCTCTCCCATCCTAAAACACGATAATCAGGAAGACCTTTTCCCATATTTGGTTCATAATATGATTTAATTATTTCTATCTTTTTCATAAACCATTCCTCTTCTTTTATCTCTGTTCTGTTTGACTAAATAATTATGTTTTTAGCAATTACAAATTAATTATACAGTTAATCTTATATTACCCTAATTTGCAATATATGGTATTACAATTAACCTTCCGAAACATTATTTGAATTATACCATTATTATTTTAAATATAACATACAAATATTGCCGCTTCTTTATTTTATATTATCTTTTATTTACATATTTGTTTCTAACTTACAATGCATTTTCTAAATAATGCTAATAATCATATATTTTTATTATCATACAGCCAAAAAAAATTCAAATTTCAGCCACATTTATGAAGGATTATTCATTTTAAAGTCGAATATATATAACGGTATATTCATAAATTTAAAAATTTCATTACCATATGTCAAATATTTCGAAAATTTGCAGGAGGATAAATTTCGTGGCAAAAAATACAAATGAAAAAATTTATAATTATATTAAATTATTAAATTCTCTTCCTGTATGTATTTTATTAACAACTTATGATATGCATAAATTCATTAATGCAAATGCTGCCTTTTTCGAATTGTTTGGGTTTTTAAACAATCAACTTGATGACAAAAATATTTATGATATCATAACCTGGTATAATCAGAATGATAAAAAATATATACAAGATTGTTTAAAAAACAATTCTTCAATCAGGAACATTGAAACCAAACTTATAGTTAAAGATAGTAAGGTAAATACTTTTTTGCTTTCTGCTGACAAAGCTATGATAGACAATAATGAATATATGATATTTACTTTGAATGACATAACAACAGTAAGAAAAGCAGCAGAGAATAAAATTTCATATCTGAATTACCATGACAAATTGACCGGTCTATATAATAGAGCTTATTTCGAAGAAAAACTAAAAAGTATGGACAATGAGAGCAATTTGCCTATTTCTTTAATAATAGGAGACGTAAACGGCCTGAAAAGCATAAATGATACTTTGGGACATGATAAGGGAGACTGGCTCCTCGTTCAGGTTTCGGAAATATTAAAGAGTATCTGTAAAAGCCAGGATATAATATCCCGCTGGGGAGAAGATGAATTTGCAATTATACTGCCAAATACCGATAATACTTCTGTAGAAAGCATCTGTAATAAAATTTCGGACAAATGCCAAATATGCGTTGATGACCTTATACAGACCAGCATTTCATTAGGATATGCCACAAAAAATGATATGCGCCAGGATATACAGCAAGTATTAAAGGAAGCTGAAAGCTGGATGTACAGTCATAAACTGCTTGACAACCGCAGTTCGCGCAGCTCCATCATTTCTTCCCTTGAAAAAACCCTTTTTGAAAAAAGCCACGAAACCAAAGAACATGCTCGCCGCATAAGATTTGTATCGCTTAAACTTGGCAAAGCTCTTGGTTTATCCAAAAAGGAAATGGATGATTTAAGCCTTTTGTCAATACTACATGATATAGGCAAAATAGCTATTTCGGACACTATACTCGATAAACCTGACAAACTCACCAACGATGAGTGGAAGCAAATGCGCAAGCATCCCGAAATAGGATATCGTATAGCAGAGTCTTCTCATGAGCTGTCTCATATATCCGAATATATCCTTTATCATCACGAAAGATGGGATGGCACAGGTTATCCAAGGGGCCTGAAAGGAGACAAAATCCCCAAATTATCAAGAATATTGTCAATAGCGGATGCCTATGATGTAATGACACACTCAAGACCTTACAAAGAAGGCATAATGAGCCATGAAGAAGCTTTAGATGAAATAATCTGCTGCTCAGGCAAACAATTTGATCCAGAGATAGCTGATGCATTTCTGAAAATACCTTTAAGATAGTAAATAACCTTTATTTCTCTTCTGATAATAGTAAAAATAACAGCAATAAAAAACGACATTTAACTATTAGTAATACTTAGCTGTTAACAACACAAAATCACTTATAAACATAATTGTTAATAATTTAACCTTTACATTCAACTAAAAAGCCATGCAAACAAGGGAGCAAGAAAAACAGTAATAAGTCCTGCCACACCTATGGCAAGGCTGCTCATGGCCCCTTCCGTTTCACCTAATTCAACCGCTTTGGTAGTACCTACTGCATGTGCTGAGGTTCCTATCGCAAGACCTATTGCTATCTTATCATTTATCCCTGTAATCCTGAATACTGCAGGAAGTATTACTGCTCCTATTATCCCGGTAATTATTATAGATGCTACTGTGATAGAAGCGTTGCCTCCTATCTGTTTGGATATCTCCATTCCTATAGGAGCAGTCACAGACTTAGGCAGCAAAGACAGACCTTGCTCTGTCGGCAATTTCAGCAGTCTTGCTAATGCATATACGCTTGTAAGCCCTGCTGCAGAACCGATAATTATGCCTGATAATATAGGCAGTATATTTGCTGTAAGCTTATCAAGCTGTTTATATAACGGTACTGCAAGCACAACAGTAGCAGGCCCGAGAAAAAGAGATATTACACTTCCTCCTATATTAAAGGTATCATAATCTATATCAAATATACTTAATACTGCAATTATTATTGCTATCGATATCAAAAGTGGATTAAAATAAGGCAGTTTTGTCTTTTTATATATAAATAATGCTATCTCGTAAGCAAGTAAACATAATATAATCCCAAACAATGGTGTATCTGTCAATTGCATTTACTCTTTCTATCCTTTCTTAGAAGCTGTACTGTATATCCTGTTGTTAATGCAACAATAACTGTTGTTACAATAATTATCACAAGCAATGCAGGCCATGTGGTTTTTATCAGCGCTTTACATGTCACCAAACCTACCCCTGCAGGTATAAAGAAAAAAGCAAGGTTATCCAGAAAAAACTTCGATACTTCAAATATCATCTCGATTTTAATTATTCCCGTACACAGACATATAAAAAGCAGAACCATACCTATAACATTACCGGGTATGGGAATCTTGAGCAGCGTATGGACAGCTTCTCCTATAAAACAAATCACTAATATTATAAGTAGTTGTTTAAGTAATTTCATATTATAAATTCTCCATTATACACAAATCTACCGTATACTTAATTTATACTTCAGTCATATCGTTCTGCTTAAAAGTATGGACAACTATGTTGGGATACTGCATTAAATACAATCAGAAGTATTTAACAATCAACCCTGATACATATACTATAATGATTGATATTACTGCAACTGTTACAAGGCCTTTTTCAAAATAAGCAAGAATCAAAGCTGTTATCATTCCTGTTACGGAAGTCACAGGATTACCCGTAGCATTTAATATACCGGGAAAGATCATGGCTCCAAGTACGGCATAAGGTATATAGTAAAGAAATGACTTTATAAAAGGAGACTTAAGCCTTCCCTTCATGAGCGCCACAGGTAGAAATCTAGGTAAATAAGTTACTGCTGCCATTAAAAATACAGCTGTCAGTATCCTTGCCATATACTCAGTCCACCTCCCCGGCAGGAAAAACCGCAGCTCCGAATATGCATGCCACAACAGTGGATATTATAATATCCCATCCTGATGAAAGGCTATTTATATAAGGAACCCACGTAAGCATGCTATTAATGGCTATTGCTACAACAGCCACTGTAAGTGCAGCTTTTGATTTCTTAGATGCAGGAACCACTAATGCAATAAGCATGGCATACAATGCTATGCCCATTGAATCCTTTAAGTCTTGGGGCAGCAAGCTGCTTGCCGATGCACCGAGCAGTGTGCCAAATGCCCATCCGAAATAAGGAAGTGTAATTATCCCCAACATATATGAAAAAGTTATGTCTTCCTTTTCCAGAGAAGCTACGCTAAAAGTTTCATCAGTAATACCAAAAGACATAACAGCTTTTTCAGCCAGAGGCATATTGGGAACTATCTTCTGGGACAATGACAATGACATTAGCATATAACGTATATTAATTACAAATGTGGTCAATGTTATCTCCGGCAATGTTCCTCCGGATATTATAAGCGATGTTCCCGCAAACTGTCCGGCCGAAGTCAGATTGGTAAGGGATATCAACACAGCAATCCACGGTGAAAGGCCGCCCTGTACCGCCATCAGGCCAAATGTAAATGAAACAGGTATATATCCCATTGCTATCGGTATTCCAAGTTTTAATCCTTTATTGAAAGAACTCATCTTTAATTTCCTCTAACCTTTATTTTTTATTTAAATATTAAAGATATAATCATTAAGCCTCTTCCATGGCTGTATTTTTGCTTTTCCTGCTTATTATAAAAACCATAAGGAAACCCGGAATAAGCGTAATAGGTATCATATACAATATGGCGTGTATGGAAAATCTAATGGAAATCATACTTCCTATCATAGGAGCCAAAGCCATACCCATATTTCCAATAAAGCCCTGTATGCCAAAAAGCAATCCCCTTCTGTCCACAGGAGTATTTTCAGTCGTTACTGATATAGTAATAGGCTCTATTCCGCCCATTATATAATAAAAAATACCATAACATAAAGTAAATATAAGAAGATTCTTTGATAATGCCAAAGGAACAGATAGTATTATGCTAACTATAAAAAGCGAAGTCAGCACCTTAGTCTTACTGTATTTGTCACCCAGCCTGCTGAGGGTCATCCCGGATAAAGCTGTCATTATCCCAGTAAAGCCATTTATCAAGCCTGTAATTCTAGAGGCACCTTCCTTAGTTGAACGCACTTCCTGTACAAAGAGAGATATATAAGGATTAAACAGTGCTCTTGTTGATCTTATTATAAACAATATGAACAGCATAGCCAGCATTGAAGCTGAAAAAATAAAGGATATTTTCATATTTCTAAAGGATTTTTTATTAAATCGCAATTTTTTTGTATTTAACTTAGAAGAGTTATCTTGTTCAGCAGAAGCAATATCTTCAATTTTGTTTTCTTTCGCGGATGAAGCCTCACTTTTATCAGATTTTGCAATCATAGCATTACCCGCATTTACCTCTTCATCATTCACTTCTTTAGCTAAGAACAAGACCAGGAAAAAATCTATTAGCATTAACAATGAGCCCAGTAAAAAACTAACACGATAACCTGCATAATCTGCAAGAATTCCTCCAATAACAGGCCCTGCCGACTGTCCTATAAATGTTGATGAAGACAGAAATCCTAAGGCATATGAAAGTTTATCGGTTGGTGTGGTTGACGCGATAATAAGTGTAGCTGCTGCAATTGTACCTGTAAATATGCCCTGAGCTATTCTTAATGCAACTATATGATATACATGGGTTGCGATACCCATGCCCGCTATAACTATACAACCGGCCATCATTGCACGCAGCAGCATAAGTTTTTTGCCCCATTTATCAGCAGCCATTCCCCATATAGGTGCCATAACAGCAGAAGCGATAGACGAAGATGTTGCTATTAAACCCACGTAAAATTTTACCTGTGCAGGATCTTCAACGCCAAGTTCTGTTATGTAATACGGAATAAAAGGTATTCCGAAGTTAAAACTCATCAAAGATAATATTTGAGAAAACCATATAGTATACAGATTAATCTTCCAACGTTCCATCGATGATATTCGTCCACGCAGTGATGCAAACGTATCTGCAATATGTTGCTTCATATATTACCACCTTATTATGTTCTTAACTTTACACATTATCCTACTGTTTGTCCGGTTATGTCAAGTATATTGTCAAAAGTATATTATAGTTACAGACATATAAAACAATGTAGCTTTTCTTTAACAAATAAAACAGGTTCTCATAAGAGAACCTGTTTTATATTTAGTGCTATTAATTTATATGCCTATTACTTAAAAGGATTTTCATCTTTGTACATCATGCCTGCCGGCTGATTGAATGACACATCCTCAACACCAAGCATCTTCATAGCTGCAAATAAAACTTTTCCGGCATGTTTGAAGCCAACACCTGCATGGTGAGGATATCTCTTTGCTATAAGTACATGTCTGTAGAATCTGCCCATTTCCTTTATAGCAAAAACTCCTATGCTTCCGAATGACTTCGGATCAACATCAATTATTTCGCCTTCAGCTACATAACTTCTGAGCTGGCAGTCTGCTGTGCTCTGTAGTCTGAACAGAGTTGTCTGTCCAGGCATTAACGCACCTTCAAGAGTTCCTCTTGTTATGTTAGGTTCTTTGTCCGGTTCAAGTAATCTGTGCATGATAAGCTGGTATTTCATTGCTCCCTGTTTCAAACAGCTTTTTGCTGTATTTCCGCAGTGGAAGCCCATAAACAGATCCTGATGTGTATATCCGGCAAATGCATTTTTGTTATTTTCATACATATCCTTAGGAACAGAGTTGTTTATGTCCAGCAGTGTAGCCGGCATTTCTGTAGCACAGGTAATGATATATTCACTGAGAGCTCCGTAAATATCTGTTTCACACGCAACAGGAATTCCTCTTGAAGCAAGCCTTGAATTCACATAACATGGAACAAATCCAAACTGAGTCTGGAATGCGGGCCAGCACTTATTTGCAAATATTGCATATTCGGACGCTCCCATGTTGTTTTCCATCCAGTCAAGCAAAGTAATCTCGTACTGTGCAAGCTTCGGAAGTATACCAGGATATCCGTTTCCTTCGCTAAGTTCTTTTTCCATGTCCTTAACTACTTCAGGAATTCTCGGGTCATTTGCATGATTGTTGAATGCTTCGAATAAATCAAGCTCAGAGTTTTCCATTATTTCTGCTCCAAGATCAAACAAAGGTTTAATAGGAGCATTACATGCCAGGAAGTTTTCAGGCCTTGGTCCAAAGGAGAATATCTTCAGTTTTGAAAGACCAAGTATAATTCTTGCGATATTCTGGAAATCTCCGATCATATCTGCTACTTCATCAGCAGTTCCTACAGGATATTCAGGAATATATGGAGTTATCTTTCTCAGTGCAAGATTATATGATGCGTTGAGCATACCGCAATATGCGTCTCCGCGTCCGCCGATGAGGTTATTTTCACTTTCTTCAGCAGCTGCTACGTACATGGCAGGTCCGTCAAACTTCTGCGCCAGCATTGTTTCTGGACCTTCAGGGCCAAAATTGCCAAGATATACAACCAACGCATTAACATTCTGACTTTTCAGTTCATCAAGAGCTTTTAACACATCTTTTTCATTTTCAACTATTGTTTTTATTTCACATATATCGATATTTTTATTACTGCAAGCTTTTACAACTGCATTTCTCCTGGTTTGGCTTAATTCAGCCGGGAAGCAGTCTCTGCTTACCGCAACAATTCCAAGTTTTACTTTTGGAATATTATTCATTATATAACCCCCTTTTAACTTTTACATTAACACATATAGTAATATTATATCCTTCAATGCTTCTTGATACAACCCCTATAAACTAAACAAAAATATATTAATTTTTATATTTTTATAAATATTGCATAAAATATTCTTTATCTACTTGTTAAATATTTATCAAAACTACGTTGAAAAATCCGATTTACATATGTAAAATGTTGAATGTGGATATAATATTTTAATTTATGTTGTATCATACAATTCATAAAATAACATTATAATAAATATGAATAATTCGGCTATGTACACAGATTTGCTGCCTTTTAAGGCAAATCTTTGCAAATATCCGGGCCGAATTGAATTATCAGGAGGTTTTATAAATGGAATTTGAACTGCTTCACCCCGCTGATCAGTTGGTCATGATTATGGAAAGGATTTATGACTATGGTATGACAACAACTTCTGGTGGCAATCTTTCCGTATTGGATGACAATGGCGACATATGGATTACACCAGGCGGTGTAGACAAGGGTTCTCTCACCCGAAAAGATATGATACAGGTAAAGCCCGATGGAACTATAATCGGTAAACATAAACCATCAAGTGAGCTGCCCTTTCATGAGCTGATATATCGCAAAAGGCCAGACTTGAAGGCCGTAATACATGCCCATCCTCCGGCTCTGGTTTCATTCAGCATAGTTCGCAGGATACCTGATACAAGGCTTATTCCTAATGCAAACCAGATATGCGGCGAAGTTGGCATGGCTGAATATGCTTTACCCGGTAGTACAGAGTTGGGAGAAAAAATCGCTTCTGTATTTGAAAAAGGTATAAATACGGTAATGCTTGAAAATCACGGTATCGTCGTAGGTGGTACTAACCTTTTTAAAGCATTTATGGCTTTTGAAACCCTCGAGTTCTGCGCAAGGCTGGAAATAGACGCGCTTAGGATCGGGAAACCAAGGCCCCTTTCAAAAAAGAACATAGAATTATCAAAAAACAAAAAACATATAAACATGAACGAGTTTATCGTAAAAAGATACGACAGCCGCGAAAGGGAAGCCAGAAGGGAAATGTGTGATCTTATACACCGTGCATATGATCAAAAGCTATTTACCAGCACTCAGGGCACATTTTCACAAAGGCTTGATGATAACTCATTTATTATCACCCCATATGATATTGACAGGAAGTATCTTGATGTGGGCGATATAGTCAGGATAGAAAACGGATGGAAGGAAGCCGGTAAGACTCCAAGCCGTTCCGTAATGCTTCATAAACATATATACGACAAACATCCCCACATAAATTCAGTTATAATTGCTCATCCGCCGAATATAATGACTTTCGCCATTACTGATGCGGAATTCGATTCAAAAACCATACCGGAAAGCTATATAATGCTGAGAGATATACCAAAAGTACCTTTCGGCTCAAGCTTCATGCAGGAAGAAATGCTGGCGGATATGTTTAAAGAAGATACACCTATAATAATGGTAGAAAATGACTGCATTATCGTTACAGGAAACAGCCTTATAAACGCCTTTGACAGGCTTGAGGTTGCGGAATACACAGCTAAAGCGATAATCGCGTCTAAAGCTTTGGGAGACGTAGTTAAAATAGATAACGAAAAAATTGAAGATATAAAAAAAGCATTCAATTTGGCATAATAAAAAATACGGGGTTCTTGTCCTTAAGACTAAGAGCCCCTTTTTATTGCATAGTCATATACCCTGCCTTATAATTCCGTATAATATAAGTCCTCCTATAAATATTATTCCAAGACGTTTTGGCGATAATCTGATCGTACAATATTTTTTTATTTCATGAAGATTTAATAAAAATGCGGTAACTGATGTGACAACTACGGTAATTGCCAGCCCATAAATATTCACACTTTTGATTCCAACTAAAACATAAGTCAGTATTAGCTCTTCAACAGCTACTATTATCGAATTTCTCAGCAGCAGTTTCTGTTTTCCCAGGCTGTTCATAATACCAAAACTTGAAGATGACAGAAAACAGAAAAAGGATGAAAATGATGCCACTTTTATAAACGTCTCCAGATCATTCCTTTTGTAAAAGATCATTCCCAGTTTGCCAGGTATGCATTGACATATAAGCAAAGATACAAAAGCAGTCAACAGAGATACCTTTAAAACCTGCTTTATCCTTTTTTCCACTTCCCAGAAATCATTATTTTTCATGCTGCCGGCAAGTTCAGGAATGAGCACCGTCGATATTGAGTTTACTATCACTATTGGGAACAATACGATGTTCATAGACATTCCTGAAAATTTTGCAATAAGCTCCAGAGCTGAACTGTAATTCATTCCCGTGTGCACAAGACGCCTTGGCGTCACAAGGGTCGTTACTGAAGCTAAAAATGTCGACAAACATCCATTTGCCATTAATGGCACTGATACCACCAAATTATTAAAGATCAGCTGTATCCTTCCCTCTTTTCTTGTGTTTCCGGGTTTCATCAGACGTCTGAACCTGCTGTATGCGGTCAGCAATATGCTGCAGCTTGTTAACTCTCCTACAACCAGTGCCGTATAAGCTATAGCGACCATGGTTTTAGTGTTTTTACCCGTCACAAAAAATGTAATTGTCATTAATGTTATAACCCTCAGCATTTTTTCAAATATATCGATAAAAGCTGTGACATGGAACTTGCCTATCCCATAAAAAAAACCTTTAAGCACTGCGGAAACGGATATAAAAACAACAGCCAGGCATGAAACCCTTAATCCGGTCAGAGCCCTTGCATCTTTTATCATAAACTTTGCTATATTGCCGGAATTTATAAAAGCTATGGACAGCATTATTAAAACCCAAACCAGAATAAATCCCAGCATTGTTTGCACGGTTCTGTGAAGATTCTTGTAATCCTTTTTTATATAATACATGGAAGTGACTCTTGACATGGATGTAATAATGCCGTCACAGGCAAGGCATTGTAAAAACATATATACAGACATAATCAGCCCATACAGGCCCAAACCTTCTGCTTTCAGCCTGCTGGTCAGTACTATGGAAAATATGAAATTAATGATTGATGTTATTATATTTGAACATACTACGATAAACGAATTCTTAAAAAAATTATCTACCTTCATAAAAACCCCTGTTATTTGCCCGTTATTAAAAACTATTCAGTCAAAGGGATTTTTATGTTAGAGCATTATGATGAAATTTCCGGAAGTATGTTTTATTGATGAACCCGTATTAAATTTTCCACCCTTACCACATCATTAATAAGTTCAACCTCTTTTATGGCTTTTTTCATAGATAATTCACCTGCTTTATGAGTAACAAAGATTAAAGGTACTCCCCTGTCTCCGCGGCCTTTTTGTATAACAGACTCGATGCTTACTGAATATTTACCGAATATTCCTGCGATATGTGCAAGCACACCCGGTTTATCTTTAACTGTCAGTCTTACAAAAAAACCTGTTTTCCAGTCTTTATTAAACTGAACCTGTTTAATTTCACTTTCCTGATTATTAAATGGCATATATTTATGCCTGCCAGTTCTGTGACATGCTGTTATTATATCGGATACGATTGCGCTCCCTGTAGGCATATCTCCGGCTCCTCTGCCGTAAAGCATAAGACTGCCTACTGAGTCACCCTGGATATAAACAGCATTATACGAATCTCTTACGGAAGCCAACGGATGTTTAATGGGTATAAATGCAGGATGTACCCTTGCTTCAATAATATCTCCCTCTTTTCTGGCTATAGCAAGAAGTTTTAAGGCATAGCCAAGTTCCCTGCCATAATAGGTATCCTCAGCTGTAATTTTTGTTATGCCCTCACGGTATATATCATCTATATGAATCCTAGTATTAAAAGCTATTGATGACAATATAGAAAGTTTATACATAGCGTCATAGCCTTCTATATCAGCTGTAGGATCAGGTTCAGCATAACCCAGTCTTTGAGCTTCAGTTAAAGCGACTTTGAAATCTATTCCTTCTTCTTCCATTTTAGTAAGTATAAAATTTGTGGTTCCGTTTATAATGCCCAATATTTCCTTAATATTGTTAGCCTGCAGCGATTCATGCATTACCTTTATAATAGGTATACCCCCTGCGACACTTGCTTCGTAGTAAAGACCTACCCCGTTTTGTTTTGCAGCTTCGTTAAACTCATGCCAGTAACGCGCTAGCACCTCCTTATTTGCCGTTACCACTGACTTTTTATTGTTGAGCGCAGCCAGAATGTATTCACGTGCAGGATCGATACCTCCCATAAACTCGGCAACAACAGATATACTGTCATCATTAATGATATCCATGGGATTATCAGTAAGTATATCCTGTTTAATATCAATATTTCTTTTCTTATTAATGTCCCTTACCAAAACTCTGGTAATATTTAGGTCCACATTATCATTTGATTTAATCCTGTCCCTGTTTTCACCTAATATTTTATATACACCCGAGCCTATATTCCCGCATCCTAAAAAACCTATATTCACTTTCACCATACCATTTCCTCCGAATAATCCCATAAAGTTCTTCCTCACTTCTTTATCTGCAAATATTATTATTTATATATTTATTATTCATTTAGCATATCAATATACTATATTTTATGAATCTTGCCACAACTTTACGTATGTGATATTATTTCATCATCTGGCAAATATAATATCTGATGCCTGTAAATTATACCGTTGGAAGTTTATTAACCTTTTACTATACAAATTTAATTATATCTTTATTGTAATGAAACGGAGGATTTATACAGTGACGGAAAATAACGAACGTAGCTTTGCAGGGGTGACGCAATTATCATTAAGAAGCTTAATACTTGGCATGTTAGGTTCATGCATAATAACAGCCAGTTCAATGTATGTAGCTCTTAGAATGGGAGCTCTTCCCTGGCCTGCTATTTTTGTATCTGTGCTGTCCATGGCTTTTCTTAAAGCACTTGGCAAAACTACTCTAAATGAAATAAATATAACCCAGACATCAATGTCCTCAGGTGCAATGGTTGCAGGAGGTATTGCTTTTACACTTCCCGGACTTTGGATATCAGGAATATGGACAGATATATCTATTACAACAGAAAGATTTATTAAAATAGCACTTATATCTACTGCTGGAGTAATATTAGGTTCTGTACTGATTTGGTTTTTAAGACCCCGTTATATTGAAACTGAAGCTCTTCCATACCCCATAGGCATTGCTGCCGCTGATACAATTACTGCAGGTGACAAAGGAGGCAAAAAATCCGTTCTGCTGTTCTCTACATTAGCAGCCTCTGCAGTTTTTACTTATTTAAGGGATGAACTTTCATTAATCAAAAGCTCATTTTCACCCAAATGGCTATATGACAGAAATCTGTCTTTAGGCATATCGATATCGCCAATGATGGCCGGTATTGGGTATATAATAGGTACTCTTTACACAGGTGTATGGTTTCTTGGAGCTGTTATTGCGTATATTATAATAATACCTTTTGGTGTCGCATTAAAAATATTCCCTACAGTCGACGCAGCACAGACATTTAAAAATACGGCAGGCCTTGGCTTAATGATAGGAACCGGACTGGGCGTAATTATTTCCTTTATTATCAGTGCTATAAAAAAATATATCAGTAAGGAGTATAAAAAGGTAAATATTAATATTAATTCATATAAACAGCTATTAAAAAGTAAAAGCATTTTTATAATTTTATCAGTAGCAGCATCATATATCCTTACAGTTATATGCGGGATTGGGTTACTGCCCTCTCTGCTTCTTATCATCGGCACTTTTATAGCCTCTTCTATGGCTGCTACTATTACAGGGCAAACAGGAATTAATCCAATGGAGATTTTCGCTATAATTATACTTGTTGCTATTCGTGTTTTCGTCAATATAGGTACTGTAGAAGCATTCTTTATAGCAGCGTGTATCGCTGTAGCATGCGGATATGCGGGAGACCTACTGAATGATTATAAAACCGGACATATGCTGGGAACTAATCCTACAGCTCAGCTGATATCCCAAATTGCAGGAGGACTTGTAGGTGCCTTCGTTTCTTCTGTTACGATGTTCGTTGTAATAAACCAGTTTGGAGGCATAGGCAATAAGGATCTCCCTGCCCCTCAGGCAGCTATGGTAAGCCAAATGATAAAAGGCATAGGCGATCCGATGGTTCTTGGTATTGCTGCAGTAATTGGAGTAGTATTATACCTGCTTAAGGTTCCGTCAATGACTCTTGGCATAGGAATGTACCTGCCTTTCGAAATGGCTGCTGCTGTTTTTTTCGGTGGACTTATAAACTTTTTTGTTAAGCGCTTCAAACCAAACATTGCCGATGATGGGAATATTGCCGCATCCGGTTTGTTCGGCGGTGAAGGCATAACAGGAGTGGTTTTGGCTATAGTTAAGATGATTACCGGTGGGTAGTTATTGTTCAGGGTTCAGAGTTGAGAGTTCTGAGTAGGCAGTAGTTAAATGAAAGCTTTAAGGTAAATTAACTTGTTGTGCTGGTTGGTTTTATGCCAGGAAACCGAGTTATTAACTAAATTATGATATGGGGTGTAATTTAT